>Ga0182030_10009749_pt1 | contig 19621 bp, 10 predicted proteins | sample 812S3MmetaG_FD_121299 | JGI IMG/M metagenome (GOLD analysis project Ga0182030, IMG submission 121299) | Permafrost microbial communities from Stordalen Mire, Sweden - 812S3M metaG (Illumina Assembly) | ecosystem: Environmental > Terrestrial > Soil > Wetlands > Permafrost | place: Sweden... | reverse complement strand
GCGCTCCGCCCGTTCTGGGAAACACCGGCACGCGTGTTATCGTTGATCCATCACTGGCTGCACGCTCAAGCAAACGCCACTCCCTGACTCATTCTACCTGTTAATTGTGGGAAATGGTATGAGCCGCCTAGGGACTATTGGTTGCCTCAACCGGTTTACCGGAGGAGTGAAGGCTCAACCACCTGTCGATTTGGGCAGCTTCGTCTGGTTGGCTTGCTAACATGGCAAGGATGCGTGCAGTTTGAGCTATTTGCATGGCGGTCGCGTACTGGCCGGATTCGGCATATGCAGCGGCCAGAGTCCTGATAAAGCGGGGAACTCTGCGGTCGGTCACAGCAACGGCTCTGGTGGCGAGCCGCACGGCTTCCCCGCCATTACGCAATTCCGATTTTCTGGCGGTCGCCAGAATCCAGGCAAGATTGTTTAATACGGCAGGGTTGTTGGAATCAACAATTAGCGCTTCACGGTGGTAGTGAATGGCTGCTTCCAAATTGCCATCCGCCTCATGTTGGCTAGCCAATTGTTCCTGTTTGATAGCCTCCGGCTTCCAGGGGAAGGTCGTTGGATCGTCCACTGTGAAAGAAATGTTTGGAAAACTCGGAACATCGCCCGCCGCCACCTCCCGCGGGTTGGCGGGCCATGCGTCGAATTGCACCACCGAGAAAACCTTAACGACGAAATAATCTTGATCGGGAAGTCTTCCGATGGCGAAAGGTATGGGTCCGAGATTTGCGCCATAGAAACCCGCTGCTTCGCCTTTTGGCCCCCCCATCAGGTTCATCCACGAAAACGGCCTGAACGTCAAACCTTGAACCCATCCCACACTACCGGCCGGTAGTGACACGCGGTTGCCGATCCATGGCACAACCACGACATCTCCCGGTCGCAGCAAAGACTGTTCGACATCTATTGGCCGACCACCGGATTTTTCCATGTAGTATTGGAACGCGCCGTGCCCCTCAAACCATAATTGGCGGCCTGTAGGTCTATATTTTGATGTGATTTGTTCCGCGGCGGTTCGGGCCGAGTTGGCCAATTGGTAGTCAGCGATAATCACACTCAAAGTGACAGCTGTCGTTGGAATCAGCGGCCACAGTAACCAACCATCGTTTATAAGGTTTCCTTGTGCCGCCTCCAATCGTCGCACTAGGAGAATTGCCGCCGGCGGAACGATTAGCAGGAAACTCCGGGCGTTGACCGCAAAGTTTAGCACCATCGCAGAGAAAAGGCCGCTGATAATCCAGAGAACAAGGATCGCAGCGTTTGCCTCTTGCTCATGCCAGGCTTCCTCTAAAGTTAGATACAACCAGAGCAAGCCAACCGCAGTCAGTAATGCCACCTGAAGAAGATAATACCACTGTTTCATTATTTTTGGATCAGCACTATCCCGGTTAATCAGCCCCAAGTCGTTCCAGAGCAGAAACATTGCCACCCAAAGTCCAAAAATTACGACACCACCGGCGATCAAAATCCTTGGCCGCCATAGAAATGGCGCGAAGAACAATAACGGCAATAGACAACCACCGGCAAAGGCCAGACCGATAATTCCCCTTGCTTCCCAACTGCCAGGAAATTCACGGCTATGGTGAATGTGAGCTACCGCGTTGGAAAAAAGCCCTATGCCATACATTTTGGTGGTCATCCACTCGTACCCTGCCACCATAATTAACGGAGGTGCCAAACCCAGCAACCACCACCCAAACTTGCGGGTTCGGAGAATACCCAAGATGGGCAAAAGAGGCAGCAGGGTCACGGCACTGTATTTGGTCAGCACGGACAGACCGGCAAGCACGCCTGCTCCCACGAACTGCCATCGGCTTTGCTCGTTTGCCAGGGCACGATCCCAAACCACAAGCGCCCAAATCCAGAAAGTCAACATGAGGACATCGCACATAAGCGTCGTGCTGGAGACCAAAAATGCTGGTGTGAAAATTGCAACCAGGGCGGCCAGCAACGGCCGGCCACACCACCTTTGGGCGAGAGCGTAAATCCCCATGGTGGCCATGAATGCGACTGCCAGCCCGGCAAGGTGCAGTACCACTTCGCTCCAACCAAACAAAGATGCCACCCCCGCCAGGTAATAGGACATCAGCGGTGGATTCCAGTTGGCCTTCCAAATGGGGATTTCGGAATACCACTCATTCACCTTCAAACCAAAACAGTCCGTCGGATGGTGCTGGATCCATTGCCCGGTCCAAACGTAGAGCGCGTCATCCGTATGCACCGCCTTGTTAAGGAAAGGACCAAGGCAAATAACCAAGATGAACCCGATCACCACTCGGGGATGCTCGGAAATCCAGTTCCTTTTCGAATCCATTAGTTGAGTTTCCGTGCGCATGGGAATGAAAAAACGTTACCGGCCTGTGAGCCAACAAGCTGGCAAATCGAACTAAGGTTTTGGAAAAAATGTTTCCGACAACGAGCCTTTTTCAGTGCGGATGACCGTGCCGGTGTTGATATTGTGCCGTGTGAACCAGCCGTCTTTCACCTCCAAAACATATTGAATGTTGTTCCCGCTGGCGACGACCGGATTGACATCCTGTTTCTCGAAGTGGTGAATTTCCTGGATAACGCCATCGGGATCAATGTACGCGGCGGAGAGCGACTCCGGACAATTTTTCATCCAGAACGAAGCCCGTTGCGGCTGTGCGAAAACAAAAATCATCGCATCCGTTTCCAGAAGATTCGTGCGGAACATCATGCCGGTGCGCTGCTGTTCCTCGCTAAGTGCCAACTCGGCATCCAACTGTTCGGCTCCGAGATAAATCCTCAGGGTTGGCAGCTTCGCCTGCGCCTGGGTGGGCAACAAACCGTCAAGGGACGAAGTTCTGGCTGCACCCTCCGGCTTTTTGCAACCCGCCAGAAGCATCGCGGCGAGCAGCAGCATGAGGACATTTTGCAGTTTCATGCCGACAGCTTGCAAAAGCCGGCGGCCATTTTCAATCAAACGTTGCAACCGCCAACAGCCGCGGTTTCAACCGGCACTGATTGGAAAGTGACTGGTGATAGATGAAAACAACCAATCCTCGATCACCGGCCCGAACATTCAGATAATCCGAAGTTTGTGTGGTTTGTCACACGGGCGTTGGAAAAGAAGCTGTCTGCGGGGTCCATAATGAAAAAACTGGTGTGTTTTTGTTTCACGGGCAGTTCCCAAATCTGATACTGCCATCTGATACTGGTCTGTGATTTTGGGTCAATTTGAGACCAAAACCGTCCAACTTCGCTGTCGCTGAAAAGTGATAATTCGATTGGGAGGCGATGGTTTTCCATCGTTGGCCAAGTCTGTCCAAAATCCGTTTCTCACACCCGAAACAAGCGCGCTACCAGCGCTACGCTACGTCCCGACATCAGAATCAATAAGTATGAGTATGCCCGCAAGCGACGTGAAAGGCAATGCTGAATTTCAAATTGCGAGCAAAAGCTTCTTAATTTCCTTCAATCGTGCCTTGGCGTCCTTTTTCACCAGTCGCGGGAATTTTCCACCGAGGGTGATGAAATCCCCGTGGCGCGTGAGCATCAGCTTGTCATCCTTCACCTCGATGGCCGTCACGGACTTCTCGCTGGCGAGAATTTTCACTTCCGTCACCTGCAGCAACAATTCCACCGGCGGCGGGGGCGGGCCAAACCGGTCGCGCAACTCGCGGGCCAGATCGTCCAGCGCGCCCTTGTCCGTCGCCTGCGCCAGCTTGCGGTAAATCTCGATCCGATGCTGCGGTTCTGCGGCGTAGCCATGGGGAAGATGCGCCCCGGAAATTTTCGTGGACGTCTGGATTTCAGCGTCGCCCAGGCCAATTTGCAGAAAATCCAGCTTCAGACTGACGTCCACGCGCGGTTTCACCTTTTCGCCCTTCAGCGCACTGACGCTTTGTTTGAGCAACTGGCAGTAAAGCTCGAAACCGACGGCGGTGATGTGACCACTTTGTTCCGAGCCAAGCAGGTTGCCAGCGCCGCGGATTTCAAGATCGCGCATCGCGATTTTGAAACCGCTGCCGAGCGTGGAATATTGTTTGATGGCGCTGATGCGTTTGCGTACATCGTTGAGCAGGCTGGCATGGCGCGGCAACAGCAGGTACGCGTACGCCTGGTGTTTGTAACGTCCGACCCGGCCCCGCAACTGGTACAGATCGCTCAGGCCAAAACGGTCGGCCCGGTCAATGATGATGGTGTTCGCATTCGGAATATCGAGCCCGCTCTCGATGATAGTCGTCGAAAGCAGCACGTCCGCCTCGCCGTTCACGAACTTCGTCATGACTTCCTCGAGTTCGTCCGACTCCATCTGGCCATGACCGACGACGATGCGCGCGTGCGGTAGCAGAGTCTGTAATTTCGACCGCATGACTTCGATGGTCATCACGCGGTTATGCAGAAAGAAAACCTGTCCGCCGCGGTTCAGTTCGCGCTGGATCGCATCGCGAATGACGCGCTCGTCGTATTGCAGGACTATGGTTTCGACCGGCAGACGGTCGTGCGGCGGTGTCTGGATGGTGCTCATGTCGCGCGCGCCGGTGAGCGCCAGATAAAGCGTGCGCGGGATGGGCGTGGCGCTGAGGGTCAGCACATCCACCAGCGTGCGCAGCCGCTTGAACCGTTCCTTGTGCAGCACGCCGAAACGCTGTTCCTCGTCCACCACCACCAGCCCCAGTTCCTTGAACGCGATGTCCCCTTGAATCAGCCGGTGCGTGCCGATGACGATGTCCACCGCGCCCGCGGCCAAGTCCTTCACGACACGCTGCTGTTCGCGATGCGTGCGAAAGCGCGAAAGCAGTTCGATGCGGATCGGGTAATCGGCCATGCGTTCGCGAAAGGTGTTGAAATGCTGCTGCGCCAACACCGTCGTCGGCACCAGGACGGCGACCTGCCGGCCGCCCATCACGGCCTTAAACGCGGCGCGAATGGCGATTTCAGTCTTGCCGAATCCGACGTCACCGCAAATCAAGCGGTCCATCGGCTTGGGCCGTTCCATGTCGGCTTTCGTTTCGCTGATGGCGCGGACCTGATCCGGTGTCTCCTCGAAAATGAACGCGCCCTCAAACTCCCGCTGCCAGGGAACATCGGCCGGGAAGGCATGCCCGGCCTGCGATTCGCGCACAGCCTGGATTTGCAGCAATTCGGCGGCGACATCGCGGACGGCGCGCTCAGCCTGTTCCTTCGCCTTGTTCCAACGCAGGCCGCCGAGCGTGTGGAGCGGCGGACGCACCTTGCCCACCCCGACATATTTGCTGACCAGATGCGCCTCGGTGACCGGCACGTAAAGCTTCGGCGGTTCGTCACCCGGGTTGCGGGGCGCGTATTCGATGACCAGGCACTCGGTGCCGGCTGAAAATTCGTCAAGCGTCGAGGCGTGCCGACCGCTGCCCGTCGGCAGATTTTTCAATCCCAGGAATTTTCCGATCCCGTTCTGCAAATGGACCACCAGGTCGCCCTCTTCCAGTTCGGTGAAGTCAATGTCCAGGGCGGAACGGGTGGCCAGCGCGTGCGGCGATTTCAGCCGGCGCGGCCGCTGGATTTTGTAGCGTCCGAAAATTTCCGAATCGGTGATGACAACGAGTTTTGCGGCTTCGCAAAAAAATCCCCGGGCGAGTGTGCCGATGTGTGTCCAAAGCCTGAGGTCCAAAGCCCAGGACTGTTCTTTCTTGTCGGCGTTTGGACTTTGGAGCTTGGATTTTGGGATTTCGAATCCGTATTCCCTCCAGATCTCCACAAACCGCTGCCGTTCGCCGTCGTTGTTGCAAAAAACATGAACCGCATAATCCTGACGGAGCCAGCGGTGGAGCTGGCTGAAAAATTCGCGGCGTTGCACCTCGGCGATTTGCGGTTCCGGCGCGCGCTCACCCAGCGGACGAAAGGCATCGAGGCTAACAAATTGCGAACCGGTTTCACCGGCTTCCGCAACTTCAACCAGTTCAACCGACGTAAAACCGCGGTGGTTCAGTTCGGCAAGAAAATCCGGCCATGAAATCAACAACGGGTCGTTGGCCGGAACCTGCTGAGTGTAGGCATCCGCCTGAACGGCAAGCGATTCCGGTTCGCACAAAAGGAAGATGGTTTCGCGGGGCAGATAATCCAGCAGGGTGGCAAACACAGGTTCACTCTGACCACCAGCTTTCGATTTCTGAATTCGGTTTTTGAGAATACCCAGTTCACCGGCCGGCGGCAGAGTCACCGAATCAATTTCCTCGCGTGAAATTTGCGTCAACGGATCGAAGTGACGCAGGGATTCCAGTTCGTCGCCAAAAAATTCCAGCCGCGCCGGCCACGGACTGGTGACCGGCCAGGCGTCGAGAATGCCGCCGCGCAGGGCGATTTCGCCTTTTTGGGAAACCTGGGCTTCGGGTTCATAACCCTGTTCCTCGAGCCATTCGATCAAATCCAGCGGGGCAATTTTGTCGCCCCGGGTGAGCCCGCGCGTATGCTCACGCAAACTTCCGGCTGGAAAAGTTTTTTGCAACAACGCCGTGACACTGGCGACAATAATTTCAGACCTTGGACCTTGGACCTTGGGCTTCGAAGCCAGCACAACGAGCGTTTGCAGCCGGTCACTGATGACATCGGCATGCGGCAGCCGGTCTTCCTGCGGCAGAATTTCCCAAGCGGGATAAAAAAGCGGTTGAGAGTTTGCGTTGGTTGGCCCTCGACCGAGTTGCAGCCAGGTTTCCAGGTCCTGCTGAAAATTTTCCTGGGTTTTAAGGCGGTCGGTGACGATGACGATCGGGCGTTGGGGAAAAATATTCCGTAAAAGCGCCGCAAAAAACGGCTGTGCCGCCTGGCTGACGCCCGCACAGGTCAACACTCCGCCATTCTCCACGCGCCGGGCCAGCGCCTGCACAGCGGGAGTTTGCGCGATGTCAGCGAGCAAGTTGCTTGTCGCCGGCGAAGGTTCGTTTTGCGCCAAGCAACATGAACTTCGCAGGCACGCGCAACGGCGTCAACTGCGATGCTGCCGAATTATCTGGCCGGAACCGTATTGGTTGAATCCCGCCAGCCGGACGCGCAGAACAATTCCGCGTTCTCCGCGATGCGCTGGCCGGCGGTGGAATTTTTGACCCGGACGAACTGGGTGGTGTGGTCCCCAACATAGTGCGCCACCTGGGAAACCCAGACCATCGTATAGGGCACTTCCGACCAGCCCCACCAGCCGGATGGCGCCGGTGGCAGAGACGCCGCCGCGACAGTCCCCGGTTCGGGCACGTCCATCCATCCTTTTTGCGCCAGAATCCAGACGCGATGGCCGGATTGCAGTGTGACGCTGATTTTTTTAATCAAAGGAACAATGGCGTTGGTATTTTGCAACTGGTTTTTGGCCAGGTCAAAACGATGCGTCCGGTGATCTGAAATGGGCGGCAGGGTGTCCCAAGCGGCCGGGTTTTTGAAATAATGTTCAAACGTGATGCCACAAAACCAAGGAACCACGATAATGTAATCTTCCGGGGCAACCTCAATGTTCATTTGTTGCGCCCAGACATCAATATTGGTGTAGTGATAATCCAGATTCCGACCGGCGACGGGAACCGCGATCAAGGCAGTCCCGGCAGTCAAAGCAAGCATGGCCACATGCATTGATTTAGGCCACTGCGGCCAGGCGAGATCCAAGGAAGCCACCATGACGGTCATAAGCGGCAACAAATACCAGGATTGGGATGGAAACGCCGCCAGCCATAAAAAGACGAGAAATCCGGTGAACGCCAATAAAAAGGTCACCGCGGCAAACAGCGTCAAATCATTCCGGGCGGTTGCGTCGCTGCCTACCGCCGACGGCTTCCGACTGTCACGAAATGCCCGCCAGCCCTGCACCAGCAGGAGCACCGCCAGCAATGTCCAGACCCAGGAATATCTTGCCAGGGGGAATCCAAAGCTGTCGGTGAATCCCTCCCTCAATCGCGGCAAATTCAATCCAGTTCGCAGGGTTGCGGAAGCTTCGCGACCAGCGATCAAGTTTGGCAAATACGGCAACAGTGAAATGGCGGCGCTTGCTCCCGCGGCCAACACGCGGACCACGGCGGACCAATCCTTGCGCCGGACGCAAACCAGAGCCGCTCCCAAGCAAATGGCTCCGACCAGAATGGCGTTGTGATAAAGCGTCTGCACGCTCAGCACGCTGAATGCAGCCAGCCAGCCGGCGCGACGCCAGGAAGGCTTCACCAAGAATGACGCCCCGGACCAGGTGGCCAGCAGGATGAACAAACATCCCAGACCGTAAGCACGCAGCGAGTCACCAAAAACGATCAATGTGCTGTTTAGGCCGAACAACGCCAGCCCGAGCAACGGCGGCAGACGGTTGATCTTCCAGGTGGAAAACCAGATGGCGGCGGGAATACCGACACCGATCAGCAGACCCAACCAGCGCAGGCTGGTTTCACCCAGGCCGGTTTCCAGCCAGCCGTGGATCAACAGCGGCATCAACAACGGGAACGAGTCTTTTTCCATTTCAGCCAGCGAATGGCGGCCGGACAAATTGATGAGATTTATTTCGTCCCGCCAAAAACCACCGGCATGAAGCAAAAATAAAACGTGCAACCCCAGAATGGCGGCCGACATGAGGATGGCCAGCATCCAGATGAACTGCCGCAGCGATGCCTGTTGAGGCGGAGTCATGCTTTAGAATTACTTTGTTTGCTTGTCAATTGATGTTCAACACGCCTGAAACAATGTCCATTATATCCATCCGCACCGGCGGTCGCAGCGCCGCTTCAATCTTCAACACCGGCCTGAACCCACGGGAAATCCAAATCATACTGGCAACCGCCGGTTGCTGTCAGCGCCTTGTGGCGAGGCTGGCGGACGCCCATCGCAAGGTGCAGCCCGCCGGATGTGGAATCACCTTGAGACTTTCCCTGCAACCTTTTACGGCGGATTGGCTGTCACCGGCGGATTGGTCAAACCCGAAGTCCGCCAGCCACTGGCGACAAATAAATTCAGATTTTCATTGAAACGCAAATTGTCTGGCGCAGCCGTTTTTACCGGCTCAAATCGCTGGCTGTGGTTGCTGAGAAAGTGGGCGGCCTGGGACGCCCATTCCAGCGTATAAGGCAAACCCGACCAGCCATATCCTGGCAGCGGCGGCGGTGGAAGATTGTAGGGCGACGGCGTGCCGGGTTCGGGAACCCCCATCAACCCTGCCTCGGAAACCACCCACACGTGCCGGCCGGAGCGGAGCGTGTCCGAGATCTTGTCCAGCACCGGCTGAATCGCATTGGTGTTTTGCATCTGAATTCGAACCAAATCATACCGATGCACGGAATGGTCCGTTAACGGCGGCAAGGTTGTCCATTGCGTTGAACTTTTGAAATAACGGTTGAAACTGATGCCACAATACCAAGGTGTGACCACCACAAAATCTTCCGGCGAGGCTTCGGCGACCAGTTGTCGTGACAACACGTCAACGTTGGTAAAACGATAACCATTCAAATCCCGTCCAGCGACCCAGGCAGCAATCAAGGCCGTGGCAGCCACCAAGGCAAATAACACCATGTGCCCAAACCGGGACCTGGACGGCAAACCAGCATCAAAACACGCCACCACCAGGGCCAACAGCGGAACATAATACCATGGTTGGGTTGGCAGCCCCACCAACCAAAGAAACGCTCCGAACCCCACACCACCAGCAATCAATACCGTTCCGGCAAACGAACGCGCCTCGTGCGCCTTCAGACCATCTCCAGGTAAAACGCATGCCTCCATTTTGCAGAACAACGCAATCCAAGCGCCGGCAATGATCAGGATGGCCAGCGACACCCAGACCCAGACGAAGATCTCAAATGGGAATCCGGCAGCCACGGCCAGATTGTCCAGAATATATTTAAAATGCATATCGGTTCGCAGCACCTCCACCGATGACCGCCCGGAAACCAGAGTCGGCAGATATGGCAGCAACGAAACGGCGGCGGCCAAGCCGGCGGCCAATGTGAGCATTGCAGCGCGCCACGTTTTGCGCTGGATGCACACCACCCAACAACCCAGACAAATGGCACCGACGAAAACCGCATTTTGGTAAAGAGCCTGCACGCTCAACACCGCGAACAATGCCAGCCAGCCGGCCCGGGCCGGTGAAGAATGACGTAGAAACGCACCGGCAGCCGCCAGCGTGAACACAATCAACAGACTGCCCAGGCCATATCCCCGCATCGAATCTCCGTAGGCTATGACGGAACTGTTAAGGGCCAGCAACACAAGCCCCAGCAACGGTGGCGAACGCCGTGACATCCATGCTGACGCCCACAGTGCCGCGACCAGCCCAAGGCCGATCAAGGCGCCCAGGAAACGCAATCCCCTGTCGGTCCGGCCGACCCCGGCAGCCACCCAGCCACGAACCATCAAAGGCATCAGGGCCGGGAATGAATCCTTGGCCATGTCCCCAAGGCGATGGCTCCCGGCCAGATTGATCAGATTGACCTCATCGCGCCAGAAACCGCCGGCATGGGCAACAAAAGAGAAATGCAACCAAGCAGCGATGGCGGTAATCAAGATGGCCGCCACCCAGTCCGGTTGGCGTACGATTTTTTCATTAGATGAAAGCTCCATGATTATTTCACCGGCCGTTGCTGGCTGCCTTGCGCTGAAATACTTCCAAAGCGCTGCCATGCGCTCCGCCGTAAAGTTTTACCATGTCTGCACCCCAAGCATATACCGTATTGGTGGGGGAAAGCACGTCGGCAATCGCCACGAGCGAATAATTGGTCTTGTAAGCATCCCACCAACTGAAAATGGTAAGATCCGAATCGGGGTAACTCCACCACGACAGGCGGTCGTCCACATAAATAATGAGCTTCGGTTTGCTGGTTTCGATATCATGAATCATCCCATCCTGCATCCGCCGGGCAAACGGCTGGGGTTCCATCATACCATAGGTGTAGATGTAGCCGGTCACAGAATGCCGGCGGGAAAGAAAATACAATTCCGGTTCCGACCCAAGCACGGCCATGCGCTCGGACGGCAGGGAATTGGCACGGATGAAACTGGCGACAGCTTCCGCTTCGGGAAACGGATCGGCTTGATAAGTGGTGCGTGCGGCCTGTGCCGGTGTCTGTTGGAACCAAATACCGGCACAGGTCAGCACGGTAATCACCACGGTCAACGCATAAATCCAAACCGGCCAGTTTTGAATCTTGCCACCGCAAGACCTTTCTCCGCACCACCGGCACAGGCTGCTGATTCCTATTCCGGCCAGTAAGGCCAGGCCCGGCAGCATCAGCAGAAAATAATGTTTCCGGAAATAAAAATCCGGAACAACGCTCAGCACCGAAGCCAGGCCAAAACTGAAAAGCCAATACCTCGGCTTCACCAGTCGGGCATCAAACCAGATCAATACCGCTCCCGCAGCGGCAAATGGCAATAAAGGAAAACCATTGACGAGGGCATAGCGGGATCCCAGCCAGAACAATCTTGGGGCCTGCGAAACCGGAACTCCCGTTGCATACTGGCGGGCATAGACAATCGTCCAAAACCAGAATTTTTCCAAAACCCCATAGTGCCAAAGCATCAAACAGCACAAGCCAAACGGCAGAATCATCGCCAGCCCGAAAACTGTGATTATGGCCAGACGCTGGCCCAGTGGAATTTTCGTCCGGCATAAACTCGTTACCGAAAACGCCATGGCCGCCCACAACGCTATCACTGCACCGTGCTGTTTCATCAAAACCGCCAGGCCAAAAAAAATCCCGGATGCCATGACGATTAACCATTTGCCGTTTTGTCGTGCTTTCCACAGGGCGCACAAACCAGCGGTGGCAAAGAACGCCGCGAAATGCGTGGCGTGCCCGGCCAATCCCAGCATCGAGGGGCTGGCGGCCGTCACAGCGTAAAAAGTGGCGGCAACCATGGCCGCCGTCCAATCCAGAATCTGTTTGCCGAGCCAGAACAGCATTAGGGCCGTCAGCATCGTCAGGCACAACACTCCGAAATGGATTCCCGCCGGCGTTTCGCCGAACAACTTCATGATGACCGCGTAAGCGACATAGGTGCCGGGAAACTTCATGTTGTAGGCAAGCTGATACGGTGGTATGCCCTGAAGCATGAGCTGGCCGGCATAGGCATATTCGCCCTCGTCGCGTTCGAGCGGAAAATTCAACAAACGCAGCCGGACGGCAGCTACCATCACCAGCACCGCCACCATGAACCACCAGGTCCAAGGCCGCTGGAAAAGCCGGGGACGGACGGGCGGCGCGTCGGACAGTTGCGTCATGGATGGCAATGGAACAAATCAGCCGGCGTGGAACAAGCAAATTTGACTCGCACAGCCGGGGAAAAACGTTCTAAATCTGATGATCTTGGATGGGCGATTTGCGACCGGGACAGAGGTCAGCGACCAGAAGAAGCTTCGTGCTTGCGATCCAGACAATGTGGCGGGCGAATCGAAACCCGGCTGCATTCAAACTGTTTTATATTTCGCGTTGAATAACAGTTTGCTCCGCCAGTCAGGTCAACGTCTGCCGAAGCCAAGCAGTCTCACATGTGAAACCAGTTGTAGGCGTTCGGGAAGAGTCGTGAATCAATGGCGGCTTCCGAAATCAACATGAACAAAATCATCCCGATCAAAACCAGCGGACGAATCCATTTATTTTTCACACGGCCCAGCAGCCGGTCGAGTCCGTAAAGGTAAAGCAGTAAAAACGGAATCAGCACCCCCAGCATCAACCGGCCGGAAGTGAAATACGGATGGGCGCGTGATGGATAGAAGCAGTTGTGGAAATCATAGCGGATGGACAGAAACCCCAGAAAAACCACCGCCGCCAGGAAACTCCAGAAGCTGATCCAAAGCGTCTGCCGTTGGGGGACGGTCGCAAGCGTGGGTTGTGACAACAGGGCAATGACAGCCACGCCAACAAAGAAAATGGATGTAATGGCATAAATTGTATCCACCACCGGCAAGGCCAGCGGCTGGCGATGCCAGAGAAGTTCCCCCTGCCAAAATGTTGCCATGAGCCCCGATCCAAATGTCCACAAACCGTGCGGCGTAAAGATCGGGTGCCGCCACCATTCGCTGAACGGCTGGAGTGTCCACCCAAGAGATTGGATTTTGGCTGCCGTGCCGGTGAAATCACCAAAGGTCCGTTTGCACCACACCAGCCAAGCTATCATCGGCAGGCCCGCACATAGCGTCAGCGCCGCCAGCGCCGAGCCAGCGGCACGCAATTTTCCCGCCTTTGCCAGAGAACTGATTTTGAAAAGCACGACCGCACCGGACACGGCCAGCAAAGGCAGGTTGCTGATTTTGGTCAGGAACGTCGCCGCGAGCATCAGCCCGGTGGCGACTCCGAGCCGAACATCGAGCATTTCCGTACGCAACAATCGCACCAGACAGATGAATGTCGCCCCAAAGCAAAGTGGCGACAACACGTCGTTCTGGATGGAATAAAATGCGCTTTGGGGAAGAAACGCCAGCAGCGCCGGAACACCAAGCCGCAGGAAGCCGTTTTCGGGAAAAACCAGACGGGCGGCGACAAAGCCGATCCACACAAGAGCAGCGATGACCAGCAGGTTCAGGAAACGAAGCCAATAGAGCAGATGGCCGTCATGAAATCCACACAGCTTTCCCAGACGCCACCATAGACCTGCTACGGTATAATATAGTGGCGGTTGTGATGCTTCATAATTCCTGACTGCTTCCCACTGGGCCTTCGCCAGCAACAGTCCAGGGACGGATTTCTCCGCCGGCAGGGTCCAAGGGGGTGGGAATTTTTCAGTCGGAAAATCATTGGAGGGCCAAAGAAATTCGCGCGAACCGTAAAGAGCCGGATAAAATGCCGCCTCGGTTGAGAATGTTTCCTGGTTCTTCGGAAGATGTCCTTGCGAGTACTTGACCACCAGATCGAAATGCATTGGTTCGTCCACATTGCTGAAAAATGGAACCGCCGCCGAAAAAACGAAAACATGAACCGCGGCCAGGCAGCACAGCAGGAAAACAATTTTGAGTTCCTGTAATTGGGTGAAAAGCGCGGGCAAATTGGAGTCTGTGGTGCTCACACCATTTTGCATGATGCGCCATGATAAAACTCGCGCGGCAAATCTCAAGCCCTTGTCTCGACCTAATTCATTTGACCGCACCATCTCTGCGCGCAATTTTACACAGATGGACGCGCCCAATCTCCTGATGCTGCTGCCGTTTACACTGCTGCTGGGCGCGATGGCACTTGGACCAGTGCTGGCGGCCAGCTGGTGGGTGCGACACTACACAAAAGTGTCGCTAAGCCTCGGGACTCTCATACTCGCCTATTATCTGCTGGGCCTGCACGCGTCAACACGCGTGGCGCACATGGCGCACGAATACGCGAGCTTCATTGCCCTGGTCGGCTCGCTCTTTGTTGTTTCCGGCGGCATTCACATCAACGTCAAAGGCCGGGCCACACCGCTGGCCAATGTCGCTTTTTTATTCGCCGGCGCCGTTGTTGCGAATGTCCTGGGCACCACCGGCGCGGCGATGCTGCTGATCCGCCCGTGGATCCGGATGAACCAGCCCCGGGTCACAGGGTATCACATCGCGTTTTTTATTTTCCTGGTCGCCAATGTGGGCGGCAGTTTGACTCCCATCGGCGACCCACCGTTGTTTCTTGGTTACCTGCAGGGCGTGCCGTTCTGGTGGGTCGCAAAAAATTGCTGGCCGATGTGGGTGACGGGAGTCGGCATTCTCCTCGTGATGTTTTATATCCTGGACCGGATCAATTTCGCCCGGGTGCCACGCCCGGAACCCAACCGCGGGCCGGCGTCGGAAACCTGGCGGTTTAGTGGCCTGACGAATTTGTTTTTTTTGGCCGTCATTCTTGGCGCGGTGTTTGTGACCAGACCGGCCGGCCTGCGCGAAGCCCTGATGATTGGCGCCGCGCTGGGTTCATACTTTACGACAAAAAAATCCGTTCATGAAGCGAACGATTTTAATTTCCATCCCATCCAGGAGGTCGCCATCCTGTTCGCCGGGATTTTTGCAACGATGATGCCCGCACTTGACTTCATTGACGCGCACGCCGGCGACTGGCTCGGGGCCAACCCAGGTGCAGGAATGTTTTTTTGGTGCTCGGGAATTTTGTCCGCCGTGCTCGACAACGCGCCAACCTATCTCGGTTTTCTCAGCGCGCTGTCCGGCACCATGGGCTCGAATGACATGGGCCAGTTGCTGGAGCACCACGCCCTTAATTTGCTGGCCATCAGCGTGGGCGCGGTTTTTTTCGGCGCAGCCACCTACATCGGCAACGGGCCGAACTTCATGGTCAAGGCCGTTGCCGACCAGCAAAAAATCCGCATGCCGACGCTTCCCGGATTCATTCTGAAATTCACCTTGCCATTCCTGTTGCCGGTGCTGCTGGTGGTCTGGCTGGTTTTTTTCCGACGCTGAAAAGTCGCCGGTTTGTAACATTTTCTTTGCGCCGGGCGTCCGTTTACGGAAGAGTAAGACGGTCGGGTTTCACAATCTCGGGTGCACACGCTTTACAACATCCTGTTTACGTTCTTTTTCGTGTTGTCCGCGCCGTATTATTTCATGCGGATGTGGCGGCGCGGCAACTGGCTGCCCGGGTTTCGCGAGCGCTTCGGGCACTTCGGCGCAAACCTCAAACAGGCGCTCACCAACCGCCATGTCGTCTGGATTCACGCGGTCAGTGTCGGCGAGGTCAATTTGTGCATGCAGCTCATCCGGGCGCTTGAACCCCGCGTGCCCAACATCAAATTCGTCGTGTCCACCACCACGACCACCGGCATGGGCGAGTTGCGCAGCCGGCTGCCGTCGCACATCAGCAAAATTTACTACCCGATTGACCGGTTGAAATGTGTCAGCCGCGCCTTCTCGGTCATCAACCCCAAGGTCATCGTGCTGGTCGAGGCGGAAATCTGGCCGAATTTCATCTGGCGTGCCCGCAGCCTCGGCATTCCGATTTTCCTGGCCAACGCGCGGCTGTCCGACCGCTCCTATCCGCGCTACAAACGATTCGGTTTTCTCTTCCGCCCGCTGTTCGCCTCCTTTGCCGGCGTCGGCGCGCAGAATGAAACCGATGCGGAACGGCTGCGGGAAGTCGGCTGCCGGCCGGAAGCCATCCGGATTGTGGGCAACCTGAAATTTGACGCGGCCAAGCTGGATGAACGCCGCCTGCTCAACGTGGCCGGGCTGTTGCAGCAGCTCGGGGTGCCGCCGGATGCGCCCGTTTTGATCGGCGGCAGCACGCACGCCGGCGAGGAGGTTCTGCTGGCGGAGATCGCCCGGCGGCTGCGCGTCCGGTTTCCCAAATTGTTTCTCGTGCTCGTGCCGCGGCATTTTGAGCGGTGCCGGGAGGTCGGCCGGCAATTGCAGGAGCGCGGCGTGAAATTCGTTTATCGCAACGAGATCATTTCCAACACCCAGTTCAAACCAAGCGAGGTGGATTGTCTGCTGGTCAACACCACCGGCGAATTGCGTTTCTTTTACCGGGCTGCCACGGTGGTGTTCGTCGGCAAAAGCCTCACCGCCATGGGCGGGCAAAACCCGATCGAACCGGGCGCGCTCGGCAAGGCGATGGTTTTGGGCCCGAACATGCAAAACTTTGCCGACATCACCCGAAGCTTTGTCGCCCAGAACGGCGCCATTCAGGTGCGCGATCCGGAAGGGTTGGAAAATGCCATCGCCGGATTGCTGGCCGACGAAAACCGCCGCACGGAGCTGGGACGCAACGCGCAAAAGGTCGTGCGGGAAAATCTGGGAGCGATTGACCGCACGGTGAAAATGATTCTGGAAGAGATCAAAAAGTGCGATACTTACGTTGCGTCCGACATGTGAAAATTTTCACCGCGGCAGATTGGCCGGCACCCTGACAAAAAGACATTTCCCCGCTTGACGTGTGAGACCGGACTTTCCATATTCCCGAGCACTTTCGGCATTGGTCCGGGAGTGTTGAACGCGTATGCCAAAATCGAAGGTTCGCAAACCCAAGGTGGATCCGTCCCCGAAGAAAGGAAGGCAGAACGCGGCAGTGTCTGCAGACATCCCATCCTCCAACGGTTCTCCGCCAATTGATGCCGACGCGGAGTGTTCGGAAAAAATCAAGGAACTCGTCCGCTTGGCGCAGGAACAGGGGCACCTGACCTATAACGACATCAGCGAAACGCTGCCAGAAAGCGCCATGGTGCCGGAAAAGTTGGATAAAATCTTCACCAAGCTGCGCAGCCTGGAGATTGAAATCGTGGACCAGGCGGAGGTGGACCGCGTCAAAACCCCGGAAGGCGATGAGGAAGAAACCTCCCGGCTGGACATCCTGGATGACCCGGTGCGGATGTATCTCAAGCAGATGGGACAGGTGGCGCTGCTGACACGCGAGCAGGAAGTGGAGATTTCCAAACGCATCGAGGCCGCCGAAAACGAAATCCGCGATGTCATTTACAGCCTCGGGTTCGCCGGCAAGGAACACATCGCGCTGGCCGAAAAACTTCTGGTGGAGCCCCCGCGGGAACGGTTCGACCGGGTCATTCTTGAAAAGAAAGTGGACAACCGCACCGCGCACCTGCGCGCGCTGCGCCGGCTGATTGACCAGGTCCGGAAGATTGACCAGGAAGTGGACGAAAAATACACCGCGTGGCGGAACATACAGCACAAGTCCAAACAGGGCCGCGCCCTGGCGGCGTTCAAACGGACCGATCAAAGACTGCAAAAGACGTTTCCAAGATTTTGCTGCAAACACAAGGTTATCGAGGAGATGGCGCTGGTGGCGGAAAACATCCACGACAAATTACAATACAGCCTGCGCGCCCTGGCCGACGCGGAGGCCCAGCGCGAATCCAGCGCCCAACGGCACCTGGTGGAAGCCGAGCAGCACAAAATCAAGGCGCTCGAAGAGTTTGTCCGGATGCCGCACGAGGATTACCTCAAGGCCTTCGACTGCTTGCGTGAATATTCCACCCGCGCTCTCCAGGCCAAAACCGAAATGGTCGAGGCCAACCTCCGCCTCGTCATTTCCATCGCCAAAAAATACACCAACCGCGGCCTGTCGTTCCTCGACCTGATTCAGGAAGGCAACATGGGCCTGATGAAGGCCGTTGAAAAATTTGAGTATCGCCGCGGTTATAAATTTTCCACCTACGCCACCTGGTGGATCCGGCAGGCCATCACGCGCAGCATCGCCGATCAAGCACGGACAATCCGCATTCCGGTGCACATGATCGAAATCATCAACAAGCTGATGCGCACGCAGAAACGCCTGTTGCAGGATTTCGGCCGCGAGCCGACGCCCGAGGAAATTTCCGACGAAATCCAGATCCCCGTGGACCGCGTGCGCGCTGTTTTGAAAATGGCGCAGCAGCCGATCTCCCTGCAATCACCGGTCGGCGATGCCGAGGACGCCAACTTCGGCGATTTCATCGAGGACAAGGCCGCCGACAATCCGTTCGACATCACCAGTTTCAGCCTGCTCAAGGACAAGCTCGGCGACGTGCTTTGCAGTCTGACCGAGCGCGAGCGGAAAGTGCTGGAACTGCGTTTTGGTCTGGGTGATGGCTGTGCGCGCACGCTCGAGGAAGTCGGACAGCAATTCCGGGTCACGCGCGAACGCATCCGCCAGATTGAAGCCAAGGCGCTCCGCAAGATGCGCCACCCGACGCGCCTCCGCCAGTTGCACGGCTTTTTGGAAATCGAAGACCTGGAAGGGCTGCGATCGGCGGAATAAACTTGTCCCGCGCGCGGCCCGACGCAAAATGGCTTTGGTGCGGGCCTGTAGCTCAATTGGTTAGAGCAGAGCACTCATAATGCTTTGGTTCTCGGTTCAAGTCCGAGCAGGCCCACCAACCAGTTTTCGATTTAAACCGGCGAAATTTCTCACTTTGGAGCGGGTTTTGTTCATTAAATTCTGCTTGCCATTTAACGTATTCCCCTTATGTTCACCCTGCCTGAGCGCCGCGTGTGCGGATGTTCATCAAGGCTGAGAAACAACAGTCAACAAACAACCTAACATTCAACCCTCCGTTGCCACGGCAGCGTTCGGTGGTTAGGCAATGGAGTCTTCGAAGTCCGTCACCGGACGACCAAGCCTCCCGCAGTTCAATACAACAGTTATGCTCACGATGGAAGAGGCCATGAAGCAAAGCGCGACGCGTTTTGCCGCCGGCGAAATAGTCAAAGGCACAATCATTGAAGTCCGCCCGAAGGAAGTCCTGGTGGACATCGGTTACAAAAGTGAAGGTGTCATCCCCAACAATGAATTTTTAGATACCAGCTCTCTCAAGGTGGGCGATGTAATTGACGTGCTCATCGAGAAGCTCGAAAACAAGGAAGGCACCGTCGAATTGTCGTTCGAAAAGGCCGAGTTCAAGAAAAACTGGGAGCGCATTCTCACGATTTGCAACGAAGGCGGCACGATCCAGGGCAAGGTCAAGTCCATCGTCAAGGGCGGCCTGGTCGTCAACATCGGCGTCGAGGCATTCCTGCCCGCGTCGCAGATTGACGTCATCACGCCGAAGAACCTCGCGCAATTTGTCAACAACACCTACGAATTCAAGGTCGTCAAGATCAACCAGGAGCGCCAGAACATCGTGCTCTCCCGCCGCGAACTGATCGAGCAGGAGCGCAACGACAAGCGCTCCAAGCTGCTGGCGGAAATGGTGCCGGGCGACATCCGCAAAGGCACGGTCAAGAACATCACCGATTTCGGCGCGTTCATCGAGTTGAATGGCATTG
>Ga0182030_10009748_pt1 | contig 19621 bp, 19 predicted proteins | sample 812S3MmetaG_FD_121299 | JGI IMG/M metagenome (GOLD analysis project Ga0182030, IMG submission 121299) | Permafrost microbial communities from Stordalen Mire, Sweden - 812S3M metaG (Illumina Assembly) | ecosystem: Environmental > Terrestrial > Soil > Wetlands > Permafrost | place: Sweden... | reverse complement strand
TGCGTGCTCATGTGCGTCCTTTCTCGGTGGTTGGTGTGGCTGTCGCAGCCGAGTGGGCCGCGCCGCCGCCCGGCGGAGCCGAGCCTGTGGCGAGGGGAAGGTCCGCGCAGCGGACCTCGAAGCCCAGGGCGTCCCGCGGCGAGAATCCGGCAAGGCAGATCACGCCTGGCCACCGCGGGACGGGTCATGTGAACTCGCACCGTTTGTGAGCACTGGGCTCGTTGTGAGCGGGCTCGCCGGCTTGGGGGCGCCGGTGCGGGTTGTGGCTCGAGTCAGGGCGCGTGCCGCGCTCGCAAGGGGTTGCGCTGTCAGGGACCTCGGCGTGCTGGCGGTGCCGGCCGTGACGAGTTCGCGCAGCTGGCTGTCGGCGTACCACGGGCGGAGCGCGAGCCAGGCGGGCGCGAGGTTGCCGTAGACGAGCAGCGCGCTGTTGATCGCGGCTTGGCGTACGCGGTGTGGTGCGGCGAGTGAGCGGAAGTCGCTGCTGTAGGTGCGCGAGCCGGTCGCGAGCGCGTTCTCGCGGGTCGTCGAGACGCGGCTGATCTCCTCGTCGCCGAGCGTGTGCGCGAGGTAGTCGAGTGTCGCGCGGTCACCGATCCCGGAGCAAAACAGGCGTGCGCGGTGGTTGGCGATGATCGTCTCGGCGCGGTCGCGTCCCCAGCGGTCAGCCGCCTGGCTCATGTTTTGGATGACTGTGAGCAGCTGCACGCCCTGGCCGGGGCCGGTCGATGCGATCTCGTCGAGGTTGCCGAGCGGCGCGATGTTCGCGACCTCATCGAGCGCGAGCAGAAGCGGCGGGTCGATTGGCTTGCCGCTTGCCGCGGAGCGCTCGAACGCTGCGGCGGTGACGTCGGCGACGAGCGCGGTGAACAGGCCGCGTAGGCGGCGCTGCTCGTGCGCGGGCGCGATCAGGTACAGCGTGTGCGCGCCTTCGAGCAGGCGCGTGGCGCTGATCTGGCTCTCACCAGCGGTCGCTTTGGCGATCAGTGGTTCCTGCCAGGCGTCGAGTGCCGTCGCGACCGTCTGCGTCAGGTTGCTCAGGAATCGCTGCTCGGCGTCCCAGATTGACTGGAGCGCCTCCAGCGCGGCCCCGGCACCCGGGGTCCGGCAGCCGCTCAGGAGGTCGGTCGGCTCGTCCTTGTTGATCGTTGCGACCCAGCTGAGCAGCTCGCTCATCGTGTTGTTGCCGTGCTGCGCAGCGAGCAGTAGTGGTGCGAGGTAGCGCGCCGCGGCGGGCCGCCAAAACGTCTCGTCGGGGTTGTGCGCGTGGCTTGGATCACCGACACCCAGCAGGTTTGCGGCGGTGCGCCTCGCGCCTTCCCAGGTGCGGGCCGCGGCGATCGGCGACCACGGCGTGTGCTCGAGGTTTTTGCAGGAGCCGGTCGGGTCGAAGATCAGCACCTCGCCGAGCGCGGCGCGCGCGAGGTGTGTGTGATGCACGACGTCGGATTTGACCGATGTCGATACGACGGGGCCTTGCCATTCGAGGATCGCCGGGACGACGAGCCCTGTCGTCTTGCCCGACTGTGACGGGCCGACGCAGAGCACGGATGCGCGTGACCCGCACGCGACGAGTTGGCCGTCGTGCTCGCCGAGGGTGATCCGGCCTTTTTGGGGCGCGGCGATGTGCAGCTCGGCGAGCTCGTCGCGGCCGGCCCATTGTGCGCTTCGTTGCGGGTCGTGTCGGTGTAGCTGCCTGGCGATCGCGACGGTGAGCAGCGCGACCGCGAGCAGCACGATCACCGCGCAGACCGCGACAGTGAGGTCGAGCACGATCGCGTCGGGCAGCTCGTGTCGCACTGCCCTCGGCCACGCGGCGGCAGCGTTCGTCAGGTGCCTGGGCAGCCTGACCGCGACGGCTAGCGCGCCGCCGATGCTCAGCGTGACCGGGTGCCCGGTGGCGAGCGCGCCGGCGGCGAGGCTCGCGAGCCAGATGATCGTCAGCGGCACGAGGATCGCCGCCGCGGCGAGCGCAAGCACGAGGTCGATCGCGTGCCGCTCGCGGCCGCTCATCACGCCCTCTCCCCTCCGAGCTGCGGCTCTGGTTCGCTGTTTTCGGGGGGTGGGGTTTTGCGCACGCCCATTGCCTGGTCGGTGTCGATCAGGCGCCACTCTCGATCTGAGAGGACGTGGCGGACCTCGAAGCAGCGCCCGCCGACGCACCACAACGCGACCCCAGGGGGTAGTCGCGCGATCCGCTCGCGCGCGGTGCTCGAGAGACCGAGCGCGTCGGCCGTGTCGGGGACCTCCTGGGCGTGCTGGCGGTAGACGACGGTCGTTGAGGCCTCGGCGAGCAGGCCCTGCGCGAGGCGCTGCTGGCGCGTGCCGTCGTCACCGGCGCTCCTGAGGTCTGAGAGACGGTGCAGGGCGAGGATGTGCTGGACGCCGCTGTCGCGGGAGAGCTTGAAAGCTGACTGGTAGTACTCGGCGAGCCCGGTGATCGGCAGGCCTCGCCAGCACTCGTCGTTACCCCTTGTCGTCTTGTCCGGCTCGCGGCCCCGCTCGCGCGCCGCGATAGCGCGCGCGCGGCGCTTGGCGTCAAGGAACGCGGACGCGCAGACCATCACGATCGCTACAGCGAGGTTCGACTGCGCCTGGCCGACGCCGACCTGGGAGAGGTCGAGGCACAAGGCCGGCGCGTCCCATACCTGTTCGCTGGCCTGGGTTGGCTGGTCGAACATGCCCCTGAGCGGGCCGTGCGTGAGGCGCTGCAGCGCCAATGCGCATTCGCGCAGGTCGCCTTGCGCTTCGCTTTGGCTGCAGGCGAGCTGCTCGGCGATCCCCGTGCTGGGCTCGCGTAGCTGCGCGGCGACATCGGGGATGCAGACCTCCCGGTCGTCGGCGTGCTCATCGGCTGCCCCGAGCGCGGCGGACAGCCCGAGAGCTTCCGGCTGGCTCAGGGGGCGGTCGAGCATCGCCCGGGCGATCGCCTCCAATAGGCCTTCGCGCATCTCGCGGCTGCCGAGCCGGGTCAGCGGGTTCAGGCGCGTCTGCCCGCCCGGGGTGAACGTCAGTGTCTCGCCGCCGAGGGCGTCGACGAGTGTGCGGTATTCGCCTTTGGGGTCGATTAGCTCGCAGATCCGGCCGAACACGCGGCTGCGGTACATCCAGCTCTTGATCAGCGCGCTCTTGCCGTGCCCGGGCCGGCCGATCACGAGCATGTTCGCGTCGTTGATCAGGCCCTGCTGGTAGAGGACCCAGGGGTCATAGACGAAGCTGCCGCCGTGCAGGTCACGGCCGATATAGACGCCCCTGGAGCCGAGCCCGGGCTCGGCGACTGCCGGGTAGGCGGCCTGGAAGTGCGCTGTGGAGACCTGGTGCGCCGAGCGCTCAGCCGGGCGGCGCAACCGTGTCAGGCGGATTGTCGGTGCCTGCGATTGCTCGCGTTGCGCGATCGCACGTGCCCGTGCGCGTGCTTCTCGGCGCGCAGCGCGCTCGTCGCGGCGCCGCGCTGTGCGGAGGCTCACTTGAGGCCTCGGCCGAGTGGCAGCGTGTAGCTGAATGCTTCGGCCTGCTGGCCCCACATTCGCTCGAGGCGCAGCGGCGCGCGCTTGGCCTCGAGCTCGACCCGGGCGACCGCGTTCTCGAGCTCTTCGATCGCGCCGGGGCCGCTGTCGCGGACGCTGACCGTGACGTAGGCGGCGTAGCGGATCGCGGCGTGGCCTTCGGCGAGCTCGCGCTCGCGCTGCTCCGCGGCGTCGTCGCGCTGAGCTTGACGCTGGCTCGTGCGCTGCCCAACCCGTGCTCTGAGGCTTTGCTCGGTCGCTGCTTCGGTCGCGGCGCGCTCGGCGCTGCGCGTCGCGCGGCCGGGCCCGACGAGCTCCATCACCATCGCGACCGAGCGCACGCAGCGGGTGTCCATCAACAGCGGCTGCAGGAACAGCGCGCGGACGTCGATCCGCGGCCACTCCGCAGCCCAAAGCGTGCAGTGCAACGCGCCGTCGGAGCGCAGGTAGCCCCACTGCTCGTCGCGCGCCGCGGGGAACGCTGTGTGCGCGGCGATCCCGGGATCCTCGTAGGGGGAGTGTTCGAGCTGGCGTTGGCGCGCTCTGGCGCCCCAGGGGTCATAGCCGCCGCGGATCGCCGCCGCCAGCCCGGCCCGGGTGAGCAGCCCGGTGACTGTGATGCCGGCTTCGTCGAGCAGCTCGATCAGCTGCCCCGTCTCAGCGGCGAGGACGGCGAGCGCGCCGAGGTCCCCGCCGCCGCAGCGCGTGATCGCGCGCCTCGCGACCGGGCGTTGCGCGTCGATCTGCAGGCTGAACAGCAGCTCGTGCTCCTCAGCGACGTCGCCGGCGCGGCCGATCAGCTGCAGGTAGGAGAGCAGCTCATCGGGCGGGTCCTCGAGTGTCGCGTCGATCCGTTTGGCTTCGAGCAGGTAGTTGCCGAGCGCGTCAGCGTCGGCGGGCAATGTCCGCTCGATCCAGTTGACGCGGCGCACGGGAGTGTCGTCGCGCGCGAGCGCGGCGAGGACGGCGCCGTACTCCTCGAGGCGCTGCTCACGTTCCTCAGGCGCCAAGAGCGCGAACGCACGACCGCTGACGCGGACGGTCGCTGTGTAGGTGCGCGCGCGGCGGTCCTTGACGACGCCGAGCAGCGCTTGGTCGTAGCGCGCGAGCGCGACCTCGAGCAGCTCGATCTCGGCGAGCTCTGCCGGGCGCGCCTCGGGGGCGACGGGTGGTTGCGGGTCGAGGCGCCCGCTGGGCAGCCTCACGAGGTGGCCGAGCTGTCCGCGCTGCGAGCGGAAGCGGGCGCTGCCGTCGACGCGGCCGAGCGCGTAGCGCACGAGGACTGGCGCCCACTGCTCAAGTGTCTGGCCGCGCAGCGGGATCAGTGCGAGCGCGGCTGCAGCGGCGAGTAGCAGTAGCGCGAGCGCGAGGCCGGTCAGCGCGCCGGCGCGCAGCGCGCCGATCGCGAGCACGCCACCACCGACAAGGATCACGATTTGGGGAACGCGCAGCCCGAGGATGAAACCGCCGCTCGCGTGTGGCGCAAACCGGTAAGTCGTTTCGCTCATCGCGCCGGCTCAGGCTTTGGCGTGGTGATACCTCCGCTGCGCGGGCGCGGCGGCCCGACAGGGCTCGGCTCGAGCGCTGCGGGCGCTCGCCCGCCACCCTGCCCGCCGCTCCCAGGCCCACGCGCCGGTGCGTTCTCGCGGAGTGAGCTGACACTGCCGGGGGCGGCGGGCCTGCCGCCGCCACTGCGCCCGGGCGCCTGGCCCTCGCGCTGTGGCGTGCCGCGGCTGCTGCTCGGCGTGCCCTTGTTGGAGCGTTGCGCGGGCTGCTCGCTGGCGCTCGCGTGCGAGCCGGCGGTGCTTCGCCCGGCGCTGGCGCCGCTCGCAGGTGCCATGCCGGCGGCTGCGGCGACGCTGCCGCCGCCGATCGCGCCGGCGGCGACGGCACCGGTCGGGCTGCTCGCATTGGATGCGCTGGCTGCCGCGCCGCCGAGGCTCGGCGCTGAGGGACCGCTGCTGCCGCCTCCCCCACTGCTGCCGCCGGAGCCGCCGGAGCGACCCGAACCGCGGCTCTCTTGACCTCCGGCGCCGGTGCCGCTGCCGCCGCGGCGCGCGCCGAGCCCGGCGAGCCCGCCTCCGCCCGCGCGCGCCGCACCGCCGGCTTTGGTGGCGGCGCCGCTGGCGCCGGCGCGTAGCGCGTTGCCTTGCCACGCGCTCTCGGCGTCGGCGGCGAGCAGGAACATCAGCGCCCATGGCGCGAGCGCGGCGAGCCCGAAGATCACGACCGCGGCGAGGATCGTGCCGATCGAGGCGCTGATTCCGCTGGCGCCGCTGATGCCGGCGGCGGCGGCGTTGCCGGCGAGTGAGAGCACGATCAGCGCGACCGGCTTGAGCATCACGAACAAGAGCAGCATTCGCCCGAGCCGCCCCGGCCAGCCGGCGAGCGGCCGCCAGATACCGGCGGCGAGCGCGACCGGGAAGAACAGCACGGCGATGTAGATCGCTGCGTTGCGAACGATCAGCTCGAGCCAGACGGCGAGCGCACCGATCACCTCGAGCAGCGCGACGAGCGTGGCGAGCATGCTCGAGCCGAATCCGGCGAACTGGCCCTGGCCCCATGCTTTCGCGAGTTCGCTCCAGAACGAGACGGGTGAGCTCTGGAGGATCTGTGTGCTGATCGCGTCGGCGACGCGCAGCCCGATCATCGTCAACGCGATCACGACACCGGTCCCGAGGCCGGCGCGGACGATCCCGGCGAGCGTGCGCGCGAGTTCCTCGCCGTTGCGTCTGAGTGCGGCGGAGGTGAGCGCGATCAGCGTCACGAGCAGCGCGAGGCCACCGCCGAGCGCCGCCATCGGCGCGAACTGCGCCTCATACCAACTACTCGTCAGCTGCGGACTCGTCGTCGCGCTCATCTGCCGGGCGATGAAGGCGGTGATCGTCGTCGCGGCACCGATTACCCATGTCGCGATCGCGTCGAGGACCGAGTTGCCGACGCTCGAGACGACACTGCCGAGCGCGCTACCGGCAGCGCCGACGATTGCCTTGGCGGCGCAGCTTGCGCCGAGCGAGACGACGATGTCGAAGGTGCTGCAGAGCCCGTCGCCGCCACCGCCGGAGTGGCTTTTCTTCGTGGCGACGGCGGCTTGGTGGGCGACGCCTTGCTGGATGCCGGCGCTGACGAGCCCGGCCTGCGCGGCTGGTGCGAGCGCGCCGGCGAGGGTCAGCGCGGCGAGCAGGGTGGTGAGGGAGCGGCGCATCAGCCCGACGCCCCGTAGTAGGGGGCGGTCATGCCGTAGAGCGCGGTGAACGCGCTGGCGGTGTTGTTCGCGCCGTTGACGTAGACGATCGAGGGGACCGGCGCCGGCGTCTGCTCGACGTGCAGCTGGGCGAGCAGCCAGCGCCCGTCCTGCCAGACGAGCGTCGTCTGGACGAGGTTCCAGGTCTGCTGGGGCTGGAGCGTCGGTCCCCAGACGAACCCGCCGAGCCAGGTCGTGACGGTCGCGCGGGTTGGGTTGTAGCTGTCGAGGCGTCGCGCGCCGACGACTGCGAGCGCGTGCGCTCCGGCCGCGTAGGCGCTCATCAGCGTGGTGTCGCTCGCGCGCAGCTGCGCTGCCTGCGCGAGCGTCGCCTGGCGTGCGCTCGGCGCGAACGCTGTGGCGACGAGCGTCCAAAAGAGGCCCGGGTCCTGCTCGTCGCTCTGCGCCTCGATCGCGAGGTAGTTGTCGTCAGCGGCGAGCGCGCCGCCCGGCGTGTCGGCGACGCCGAGGGGGATCCCGGCGGTGAGTGCGATCGGATCGCTGCTCGCGCTCGATGCGCGGACGGTTGCGCGGCCGATCAGCACGCCGATCCCGGTCAGGCAGAGCGCGAGCGTCGCGGTGAGTGCGAACGCGAGCGTGCGAGCGCGACTGCTCATCACCTAACCGAGCCCGAACGCCCACTGCAAGAGCTGGGGCGCGACGCCGATCAGGAAGACGACGGCGAGCGAGGTGAACATGCCGATCTTGCCGCCGGTCGCCGTGTAGTCGTTGCCGATCCGCCCACCGATCGCCCACAACGCCGCGCCGAGCAGAAAGCCCGCGGCGGCGGCGTAGAGCGCGTAGGCGGCGATCACATTGATCGCTGACTGGATCCCGCTACCGCCCGGCGCACCGGACGGGTTCGGGGTGACCGTGAACTGGAACGAGCCGGCGTTGCCGGTCGCGCCAGCGGCGTCGGCTTGACCGGCGAGCGGACCGGTCAGGAGCGCTGCCGCTGTGAGCGCGGCGCGCGTCTTTGCGTTGGTGAATAGGCGGCGTGGGTTCTGGGTGACCGTGAGCAGAAACGAGTTCGCGTCGCGGAGAAACGAAGCCATCAGAGACCTCCATCTCGGGAACAAGAGGCGATCAGCGTACACCAATACCGCTAGATAGCTATACTCACCGCTAGTTATATGTTATTTCCAGCGGATATAGCTAGACGGTGAGGCGATGGTTGCTCGTCGCTGCAGCAGGCGTGGCGTGCGTTCCGCTCACGCTCGCGATGCTCGTCACAGCGCTCGGCGGGCAACCGGCCGGGTGCGGTGTCGCGCAGGCGGCGACGGTCACAGGTGGCGCGACCGGATCGTGGATCGCGACTGCGTACGGGCCACCGTGGGGCGGGATCAACGGCGATGGCGTCACCGCGACCGGCCTCAATCTGACCTCGGGACCAGCGGTGTTTGAGGTCGCGGTCGATCCGAGCGTGATCGCTCTGGGCAGCTACGTCCATGTGCAGCCAAACCCGTTCGACACCGTGAGCGCGTTCTACGCCGGCGACACCGGCGGCGCGATCATCGGTCAGCACGTCGATATCTACGACTGGCAGGGCCGCGCTGCGCAGCTCGCGTGGGGCGAGCGCACCGTCAACGTCACGCCGGCGCCGAGTCCGGGGGCCGGCAACCTGCTCGGCGCCATGCCAGTTGCATCATCGGGCGCGGACGCGGTGAGCGCCTGCCTGGACGGCGCGGTCGGGCTGACCGCTGCGCAGACCGCGCAGATCCAGCCGGACGGCAGCGCGCTCGCGCCCGCCGTCGCGCCGGCCGCGGTGCTGGCGGCGATCGCCGCGGGCAACGAGATCCACACCCTTCCCTACCTGTGGGGCGGCGGCCACCAGAGCTTCGACCTCGCGGCCGACCAGACCGGCGTCGACTGCTCCGGTGCCACCTCATACCTGCTGCACGCTGCCGGGCTGCTCGACACCCCGCTCACCTCGACTCAGCTCGAGACCTGGGGGCAGCCGGGCCCCGGTCGTTGGATCACGGTCTACGCGAACAGCGCGCACACCTGGATCGTCGTCGCCGGGATCGCGATGGACACGGCCGAATACGGGGGCGTGCCCGTGCCCGCGGGCAGCGGGCCGCGTTGGCGCGCGCAGCCGCTCGCCAACCTCCAAGACGGCCAGAGCTACGTCGTACGACACCCCGCAGGGCTATGAGCCCAGCGGGTCGCCTCCCACTCTTTGCGACGGCCGGACTCGCGCTGGCGCTCGCCGGCTGTGGCGGCTCGCACATCGCCTCGACTCCATTCGGGCGCCCGCTCGGCACGCCGGCCACCGCTCCCGCGGCGCAGTCGTCGCGCGCGCCGGTTGCGGCGCCTGCGGGCGATCCGCCGCACGAGCGCGACGGCCACATCGCTCCGGCCGCCGCTGCGGCACAGGACCAGCCGGCGCTCGCGGGTCTCGCGCCGTCGGCGACCGGCGTTCTGACGCGCTACGCCTTCGCCTACACCAACTGGCGCGCTTCCCAGCTTTCGTTGCGCGAGCGCCAGCTCGCGGCGCTGTCCGTCGGCGTCGCGCGGCTGAGTGCCGAGCAGACGGCGGCGGCTCAGAGCGGCGCAGCCGGTCTCGCCGCGCACGATGTCGCCAACGCGGGTCAGGTGGTCGCTGTCGCGCCTGGCGCGGGACCCGACCGCGGGCAGTGGGTGGTCGTGACCGAGGAGCAGACGACCGGGACCGGCCCCTACGCCGGCCTGCCGGCCGGGCCGCACGTCACGCTCGCCCGCGTTGTCCACCTCGCTGGCGGATGGGCGGTAAGCGCATGGGACCCGATCAGCTGACCCCACCCATGGAGCTCTCTGTACACCCGCACGCCTGGCCGCTACTCGCGGGCCTCGGCGCCGCCCTGTTGTGCGCCGGCGGTCTCGCGCGCCGCGTGCGTTTGGCGCGGCGTCGCGCGTGGTATCGCGACGTCTACCTGCGCTCCTCGCATTGGCGGGCGCGCCGCGCGCGTGCGATCGCGCTGGCCGGTGGGCGCTGCGAGCGCTGCGGCAAGCCGGGGCGGCTCGAGGTCCATCACCTCACCTACGCGCGGCTCGGCCGTGAGCGCGACCGCGACCTGCGAGCGCTCTGCCACCGCTGCCACGAGATCGCCGAGCGGCGACGCCGCGCAGGCTCCCTGTGCGTGCTAGGTAGGTTGCTAGGTCGCCTGCTAGGTAGCCCGGTCGGTCGGTTGGTCGGGCGCCTGCCTGCTTGGTTGCCTGCGGGGTCGTTTGGTGGGGCGAGTCGTCAGCGGAAGGCGGGCGGGCGATGAGCCGGGGGGCGCGCACGATCGCCGTGGCGAACCAGAAGGGCGGCACCGGTAAGAGCACGATCGCGGTCAATCTCGCGGTAGCGCTCGGCGAAGCCGGCACGCGTGTGCTGCTCGTCGATGTCGATCCGCAGGCCGACGCGACATCGATGTTCGGCATCGACCCCAAGATCTACGAGCGCTCGCTCTACGACGTGATGACGGGCCAGTCCGAGCTTGCCGACGCGCTACTGAAAGACGTCACGCCAGGCGTGGATCTGCTGCCGGGTGACGAGCGGATGACCGACGTTGAGCTGACGCTCGCGGGTGAGCTGATGCGCGAGCGCTTCCTCGCGGACGCGCTCGAGGAGCACCTCGGGAGCTACGACCTCGTGCTGCTCGACTGCCCGCCGAACCTCGGGCTGTTGACGATCAACGCATTCTGCGCGGTACGCGAGGTACTCGTCGTCGTCTCGATGATCGACCGCAACGCCTACAAGGGCGCGATGTCACTGATCGCGACCGTCCGAACTCTGCAACGCAAGAAGGTCCCGGTCACCGTCAGCGCCGTGCTGCGCAACAACGCCGAGCCGACGAGGAGCACCTACCGCGTGCTCAGCGACGCGCTGCTGGACGCGAACCTGCCGCTGCTCGCAACCGAGATCCCGATGCGCGCCGGCTTCCAGAACGCTGTCACAACCGGGGTGCCGCTGGTCCGCTACGAGCCCACTCACCCCGGCGTCGCAGCGATCCGCCGCCTGGCCACCGAGCTGCAACGGATCACGCCACCGCCACGTTCGGAGGCGTGATGGCACGGCGACTGACGCTCAACACCGCAGGCATCAAGAGCCCGCTTGACATCGCAGAAGCACCAGCTGAACGTGCCGCGAGCCAGCCTGCTCTCGATCAGGACCGCCGTAGCGGCCGATCAGCCTCGCGGCCGCGCGCACCGCGCAACGCGGGAGCCGGCAAGGCGACCAGGCCGCCGCGTCGTGCCGACGGTGAGGCGGACCGGCCCGTCTTTTACGGTGGCGGCCGTCCGTTGCAGACCGCGATCGCGCTCGAGGCGGGGCATCTCGAGCAGCTCGAGCAGCTCGCGCGGGCGAGCGGCCTGTCGCTGAACGCGATCGCTGTCGCCGCGATGCACGATGGCCTGCCGGCGAGCGCGGCCGAGGCGCGCCACTCGGTCGTCGAGGAGCGGGCCGCGCGGACGGCTCGCAGCGCGCGGCGCGTCGAGTACAACCTGCGCATCCCGACCGAGCTGCGCACGCGCGTCGACGAGCTGACGCGCGACACTCGCGAGCGCCTGCCGCGCGCCGCACGTGCAGACCTCGTCAACGCCGCGCTCAGCCGCTCGCTCCCCGGCGACGGCCAGGCTGCAGCGGCGCTCGTCGCGGCGTTCGCGCGCAACCTCGAGCTCGCGTACCTGCTGTGAGCGCGCGCCGCCGAAAACAGCGTGCGCTGCCCGTATCATCCAGCGCCATGGCCGCCGAGGACCCCCTGCAGCACGAGTTCCAAGAGGTGCAGGAGCGGTGGCGTCGCGCGATCGACCAGCACCGCATGGCGCCCCCCGATGCCGGCTTCAGCCAGCGACTACGTGACCTCTCCGAAGCCTGCGCCGCCGAAGCCGAGGTCTGCCGCCGCGCCGCGACCGCCGGCTGGGCCTGGCCGCCGGCAAAGACCGCCGGCAGCCAGCCCCACGAGCTACAAGCCGGCACCGGCCGTCGCGGGCCCGAGCGGCTCTGGCGACGCTTCGACGCCGCCGTCGCCGTTCTCACCCGCGCAGCGGCGACGACCGACCTGATCGCGGTCGCCGACGCCTACGAGCTGCTCTCCGAGGCCGCCGCCGACCTGGCCGAGGCCATCGAGCAGCAAGACCGCGCGAGCGGACTGCTCCCCGCCGCGCGCCCGAGACAGCGCACGGCCTGAGCACCGCGCGCACCGCGGCGCGCTTTCCATCGCAAAGTGCGCAAAGATTCGCGCTGCTAGCTGTGGCACCGACAAGGAGACGCAGTGCTCCGAGCCAGACGAGCGAGCCGAGGGCAGCGGGCGCAACCCGCTCGGCCTCGGACGGCCGCTCGCCGTACAGGCCCGCGAGGTGACTACTCCCCCGCGGGTATCAGCGGCGGCGAGGGCGTGTCGGCGCTCAACCAGACCTGCTTCTGGCCGGAGCGACGACTCTCGCCGGGAGCCTCGAGTGCGGGCGCGTCGCGCTCCCACAGGCCGGTGTGCTGGCCGCGCTCGCCAGTCGGCGCTGCTTCGAGCATCGCGAGCACGTCGCTGCGCAGGATCCGGTATGCCTTGCCGACGCGGCGGCCCTTCAGCTTGCCCGAGTGCAGCCACGCCCGCACGGTCTGCTCAGTAACCGCAAAGTCGGCTGCTACCTGGGAGACGAGCAGGATCTCGTCGTCGTCCGCCACGGCTCAATACCTACAGATAACGATGGTTGCACATGATTGGATGTGTAATAGTGTAGCGGTATGTCGGGAGGCACGCTGACTCCGCCGCGCAACCCCACCTGGGATACAGGCGAGCTGATCGCTCCGGTCATCCCGTTCCGCCAGCGCGGTGAGCAGCCAGACCGGCCGATCCGCGACGACCGTGGAGCGAGCCCGCCGATTGTCGTCGCGCCGGCGGACAAGCCAAGCTCGAGCTGGATCCACCAGGGAAACGGCCTGCTCGCCCACGACGACGCCGCAGCGCGGCTCGGCAACGAAGGGAACGCGCCTCGGCCACGCCACACGCGCCGTCTCCTTGTCGGTGCGCTGATCGCGGTCCTGGTTGCCGCCGGCGCGGCAACGGCCCTGGCGCTCAGCCACGGCGGCCAGCCGCACGCCGCGCCACCAGCCCGCCCACAGACGGCGGCGAGCACTCGCACCGTCGGTGTCGCCTCAAGACGCAATGAGCACTCCGCGGTCACGACCGCTCAACGCACGACAGCGGCCGTCCGCCGTCGGCGGACGGCTCATCCGGCCGTGGCGCACCAACGCTCCACCCGCAGCGCTGTGACGCACAGCGCCACAGCTCCGCCTACTTCGACCGGCGGCGCGCTCTCACCTAACCCGACTGGCTCGGCTGCCTGCGTTCCGGGCGAGCTTGGATGCTGAGTCTTCGCGCATCGACGCTGCTCGCGCTCGTCGTGCTGGCCGCAGCCGCATGTGTCACCGCTGGCGCCACGTCGCCCGCGGCGGCCTCGCCGGTGTCTACCGGCACATACACCGTCGTCAGTTGCCCTGGTGATAACGGCTGGAGCGCCGAGGAGACCACCGTCTCGCTGGGCAACCAGCAGACGAGCATCGTGACGAACACTCCGGCGACCGGTCCGTACTACGCCGACGACTGCGCGTCAGGTGCGGGCGGCATATCCCTCGAGTACCCGACCGGCGCTGGCTGGACGAGCTCGACGCTCCAATTCGCAATACCGGCGGATCTCGACGCATGGATCAGCGGATGGAGCATGAACATAGCTGCCTTCGGCCACGTCTGCGCGACGGAGAACCACATGAATTGCCCGGATAGCAACGACGTCTCCGGCGAGGGCGCAGTCGAGATCACAGGCACCTGCGCCGTACCTGGGCAGCCGTTCGACTTCACCGATGACGGGCTCGGAGAAGTCGATACCACGGTGAGCGCTCAAGCGCTCAACTGCGGATCGGTCACGAGCGTCCCAATACAGGTCTTCTGCATCACGGTCTGTACCGGCCCGGCTGGTGATCCGCTCGCGTCGGTTCAGGTCAATGCCGCCTCATTCGGGATCGAGAGCGTTGGGGCTCCCACGGCGTCGGACTTCTCTGGGAGCCTGCTTTCCGGTGTTCAGGGGAATGCCTCACTGAGCTTCACCGCGACCGATCCGGAAGGTCCAGGCGTGTACAACGTCCTTGTCCAGATCGACGGCAGCACCGTCTACTCCGGCACGCCGGATCTGAACGGCGGCCAGTGCGTGGCTCTTGGCAACGCCGCTCAAGGCGGCGGGCTCGAGTTCGCGTCGCTCGTGCCATGCCCACAATCAGAGGATGTCGATGTGAGTGTCAACACGTCCTCGCTGACGCCAGGCTCCCACGAACTCCAGGTGCTTGTGACGAACGCCGCTGGCATCACCACGACCGTCCTCACCCAGTCCATCGACATCGGCGGCGACGGTTCGCAGGCAACTGCGTCGCCCGACGACTACTCACTCGCGCTCACGAACGCATCAGTACACCTCCGTAAGACGGTTTCGCGAAGCTACAGCCGCTCTGCGCTGCGTATCTCCGGGACGCTACGCGCCCGGACGGGCTTCCAAGCTTCCGGCGCGCCGGTCAGCGCTTGGGCACAGTCCGCCTCCGGCGGCGCGTTCAGCAAACTGGCGAGCACCACTGCCAATGCAAACGGTAAGTGGACGCTCACCGTCAGTAAGGGACCTTCACGCCTAGTTCGCATCATCGCGGGAACCGGAGCCCAACCGGTCGGAGACACCGGCGCGCTGACGGTACGCGAGCACGTCTCGCCGTCGCTGACGCTTCGCGTTCAGACACCCGGCGCAGGACGTCTCGTGTTCAGCGGCCATGTCTATCCCGACTCGCCCAGCGCATCGCCCGTCGTCCTAATCGAAGCGCGCGGTCCCGATGGCTGGGAGGTCGTCGGCACACCGGTCCACGTCAGTGCGAGCGGAGCGTTCCACTACGCCTACCAGAGCGCGCCCATAACAGTGGGCCGCGCCTTCAACTTCCGCGCCACCACGATCGCAACCAGCCTATGGTCCTCCGGCAGCTCGCCAACGCGCGTTGCAACCGTCCAGTAGCCACCGTAAACGTATGCGCGCCCGTGCGACCTATGCGTCGAGGCCCGCAGGCGGACGCCGCTGATTGGGCGACAGAGCAATCCCACATCCACCAAGCGCCACTGAAGCTGCCGAGCATAGGCAGTCGCAGACAAGCTTGTGAAGGGCAAAGTGGGGAACTTTCTCAGAAATGCTGTGATGCCCTAAAAATCGGCTACGCTGCGAGCGATCACGGTGAGGCTGGGGATCTGGTTCCTGACGGTACGCTCGCGCCCGACGCGGTTAGTACGCGTGGGCGTTGTCGCGTTCGCCTGCGGCCTCGTGTCAATTGGCGCTGCTGCTGCTGCGTTTGCGCCCGGCGCTGACGCCGCCACCTCGCCGTCGCCTTATGTCGCGAAGGCCGTCGCGCATCTCCAAAGCGCCTGCGCTGCCAATACCGTCATCCTCTTCAGCGTCCGCGGGTCCGGTGAGACCTACGCAACCGCGGGGGACAACGCCGACCGCCTCAGCGAATACTGGGAGCCTGTGGCAGCGGCGACGCTGACGGCCAAAGGCTGGGCACCAGATCCTGTCCAAGCGCAGTACGTAGCACCGAATGTGCCTTTCGCACAGATCGGGGCAAACTTCGACAAGGCGTCCAAGGCCTCAGTCCTGAAGGTGCCCGCCTACGCCGACGCTATCGCTCGCGTGGCCTTGCTCTTCAAGGCCTACCGCGACACTGCGTCCGCGCAGCAGCCAAAGGTCCTGGCACAGCTGGAGGCGGTCAGCGCTGCCTGCCCTCAGGCCAAGATCCTGGTCGCGGGGTACTCGCTCGGCGGTCTCATCCTCCGCTACGTGATTCCGCACCTCCCCGTGAGTGTGCTCGACGACATCGCCCAAGTCGACCTCGTCGCCGACCCCACCGCCGACGCCCCCGCTGATCACGGGTTCGTTGACGCTGGCCCAGTGCCGCAGCGGACAACCACTGACGGCATCGACACCTTTGTCGCGACCGCCATCAGACGCGGGGCCGCCTTCGTGCTCTCACCCCTCCTGAGCGAGATCCCCAACCTCTTCAAGCAGACGCCTTACCCCTCCGTGCTTGCGGGGAAGGTCTACCCCTACTGCAACGCCGACGACCTCGTGTGCGACGCCAACCTCGTGAGCTTCGCCCGCTGGGGCAACGAGAACAACGTCCACAAGAACTACAACTTCAAAGGCATCGGCGGGACTGCCGCCAGCGCCGTGGGTACCTACACACCCCCACCCCCACCCCCACCCCCCCCCCCCCCACCCCCACCCCCAGCGCCGACCGTCCCCGCGAGCGGGTCCTCGCTCATCTACCAATACAACACCGCCGGCAGCCCCTACGACGGCGACCTCAGCTTCACGGACTGGGCGGCTGCTACCAACGAGGACGCGGACACCGAGGACGCGCTGCCGAGCGATCTCGACTCCTACCGCTGCGTTGTCCTGGATCTCAACGAGTCCTTTAGCACCGGCGACGAGGCGCAGTTGGCCAGCTACCTTCAAGCCGGCGGCACGATCGTCGCCCTCGGCGAGCACAGCGACGGCGACGGCTTCGACGACGCCGACGCGGCGATCAACACGATGATCAGCGACCTCGGCGCGACCATATCCCTCGACGACGACGCGGAGGATGGCGGCGACACCGTCACCACCAACATCGACTCCACCCCCTTCACCAGCGGGGTCGAGTCCATTGGCTACAACTACGCGTCGAGCGTGTCGTACTCAGGCTCCGCCGAGGAGCTGGTTGGCAGTGCCGACGGCTTGTACACCCTCGTCGCGGAGCAGGCAGCAGGCGGCGGGACAATCATCGTCTCAGGTGACAGCAACATCTTCTCCGACAACGACGACGGCTTCCACGAGGCGTACGACAACAACCAGCTCACGGCTGACATCTGTCCATGAGGCCGCGAGCCAACGCCAAGGTCTGAGTAGAAGACTGAAATGTCGTTGCATGCGCAATTTCCGGCAGAAATGGTTGTAGGTGCAATCTCTGCCAAGCAACCGGACCGCGCTCACCGACCAAGGCCATGGCTGAGCAGGTGACATCAGAGGGCGCGAACAGCGCGGCCACAGCCCCGGCGGTGGCTGTGGCGACGCCGCAGCCACCGCGCGTGGTCCCGGCGGCGGTCTGGCTCGTCATCGCCCTGCAGGTCGTGGCCGGGGGCTACCTCTTCATCTGGGCGCTCACCGAGCTCTCTCCCACCATCAACCTCTTCACCGATGACCTCTTCGGGACGTGGTTCAGCCTCGTGATCTTGATGCTCGTCCTCATCGTCGCGGCCATGGGGCTGGGCCTCCTCTACCTGGCGGTCCTGCTCCACCGGGCCGACCGCGTCGGGCGCGGGGTCACCTACGTCGCCTGCGGTAGCATCGCCGCGTCCATCTTCTTGGGCTCGGACCACTCGACGGGCTTCACTCTCGCCGCCATTGCATGCATCGCCGCCATCGGCGCCCTCGCCTTCCTCCCCGACGTCCAAGCGTTCTTCACAGGACCCGGCGCGCCTAGCGGCGAGCGCCCCTCGGGCGTCGTCATCGCCCAGACGCTGATCGCCGTCTGGATCCTCATCGTCGCCCTCATCGGCGCCGTCTATCTCATGCTCGCCTTCGCGGGCGCGGCAGCAAAGTTCGGCGTCATCGGCGCGCTCTTGATCGCCATCGCTGTCGGCGGCCAGCGCGTAAACGCCGACCTCGCCAGTGGCGACGCCGGCGCGCGCAACATCGCGTCACTCGGGGCGATCGCGGTGGTGCTCCTCGATCTCATCGCCGGCAACGCCACCGGCACCGGCCTCATCATCCCCGTTGGGTGGAGCCTCGGCATCGTCGCCTACCTCTGGCTCCCACAGGAGTCTCAGGGGTTTTTCGCCCGTGAGGCCGCCGCGGCTCCGGCGTCACCGGCCGCGGCCCCGACCGCGACGACGGGGCCAGCACTTAGCGACTCGCCCGGCGTGCCTTCCCCACCCGCGGGCGCATGACGCGGCCGCCGGAGTCAGCTCGATCCGCGGGCATGTCCCTGGTCGCGCCGGCCGCAAGCGGCTGGCGTCCGCCGCCACCCTCGCATCGGCGCCCCACGGTCCTGCGGACGCGCCAACGCTGAGCTGCGCATCACAGAGGTCGACGAGAGCCCGATGCTTCATCGTTCACAGATGCAGAGGCGCGCCATCGCGGCGGCATGCCTCGTCGTCGGCGCTACTGCCGGGACTGCAGCCAGCGCCGGCGCAGACCGGGCTGGCAGCTTGCAGCGCGGGGGCTGGGTCGCAGTCGACCGCGCGGTCGGCAACGGGCAGCCCGGCCAGTTGGGGACGCTAAAGGCGCGCCTCGTGTCCACCACGCGCAGCGTCCACGGCGAGCCACCAAATGTCAGTATCAAGCTCACATTGCAGCTGCGGGCCGTCGGCGAGACCGGCGTCGTCTTGATCGACGCCGAGCCCGGGCAAAACCAGCAGCAAGCAGGCCCCGAGCTCGCCTTGCTGTCTCCCGCCGACGGGGCCTGCGAGAACATCGGAAAATGGAAGGGTCACTGCCTCCTGAGCCTCTCCGGGGTGGGATCGGGTTTCGCCAAATACGAGCCGGACGGCTGTCCTGGCGGGAAGGTGCTGAACGCCGCGGCCATCCCCACCGCCAGCTCCGACTGCACGGTCGAGGCCACTTATGCGACCTACGGCCTCGGGCCGGTCGTCAAGCTCCACGAACTGGCCGTGCTCTGGAAGTCGGTCTACGAGAAGGGGAGCCCCACACATGTCATCGCCGGAGGCCGCTGAGGCATGAACGGGCGGGCGAGCGCGGCACGAGACATCCCAGTGGCGGAGCTCCAGCCGGTGACGCCGGTAGCCGGTACACGCCGGGTGCCGACGGTGTCGCTTCGCCGCGTCGCGGCCTTCGCAGTGCTGATGGTCGCCGCGAGCGCTGCTTGGTTCGCTCAACCGCTCACCGCACGCTCGGCAGCAAGCACACAGCTTGTTGCCACACGTCCTACCACCGCCCGCGATGTGCCGCAACCGGGCTACGCCGTTGTCAGGCGGCTCGAAGGCGGCACGTGCGAGGCAGGCTCCGAGGTAGTGCAGGGCGCGTATCGGTGCTTCGCGGGCAATGACGTGGTCGACCCCTGTTGGGAGGACGACACCGGATCTCCAACGTCATTGCAGGTGGTCTGCCAGGCCGAGCCGTGGAAGCACACGCTGACGACGATCTCCCTCGACAGCGTGCCGCCATACTCCGGTCCGGGCGGCTCATTTACGTGGGGCGTTCAGCTGGCAACAGGACAACGGTGCCTCGCTGAGCAGGGTGCCAACAGCATGGTCGACGGATATGGCGTCGCCTACGCCTGCGGCACAGATTCAAAGCTGGTGCTGGTCCTGCCTCTCGGGCATCGCATCGACAAGGCGACCCCGATATGGCGTATCCGCGAGGCGCACCTCAATGCCAGCGCCAGTGGCTACACCTTGGCTGGAACTGTCGGGATCTCAGTCGCGTGGCACGGGCTCCCGAGCGGCCCTGGTCGTTGGGACTCAAGTGGTCCGTGACGTTCACCGCAGGGCATGCGTGTTCCCTGTTGACATGCACCGCCTTCGCGCTCGTGTCTGGCGTTGTCCTGGGCGGCGTCGAGATCCCCGGAGCGTACCCCCGGCTGCGACTAACGTGCGAATCTCCGCATTAGTGGATGTCTAACTGGCCGATTTGACGCCGTTACTCAGACGACCCCATGGGCCGCGTTGTAGTCTCTCGAGTAGATGACGCTGACCACTGAGTGGCGAGTCGCGGTCACCCTTCACGGTCGCGACACTGACTCCTCGTTCGCGAAGGCGCTCAAGCGGAACTTGGGCAGCGATGTAAAGCTCAGCGCGAGCGACGAAGGGATCTTCATCTACGCGGATACTGA
>Ga0182030_10009746_pt1 | contig 19628 bp, 16 predicted proteins | sample 812S3MmetaG_FD_121299 | JGI IMG/M metagenome (GOLD analysis project Ga0182030, IMG submission 121299) | Permafrost microbial communities from Stordalen Mire, Sweden - 812S3M metaG (Illumina Assembly) | ecosystem: Environmental > Terrestrial > Soil > Wetlands > Permafrost | place: Sweden... | reverse complement strand
GACCGAAACGTCGCTGGTGCCGGACATGGCGGCCTACGCCGGCCTGTCGTTCGGCGAGTTGGTGGAATGGATGGTGGAGGACGCTTCGTGCAATCGCTGAGCGGCACGTACGGCCTGCGGCTGACGGCGCAGCCGGCGCTGGCGCTCGCCCCGGCCGCCGCCGCGCCCGCTCGCGTCCTGCTGCGCGGCGAGCGCACCGGCCGCGGCGCGGCGCGTTGGACGTTGCATTTCTCCAAGCCGGCGCCGCGCGGCGTCGGCCTCCTCCTCGTCATGGCGCTGCTCGGCGGCGCGGCAATCGTCGGCGCCGAGCGCGGCGGCGAATACGAGGCGTTCGCCGCGCGCGAAGGCGGCGTCGGCGACTATGTCGCGCGCGCGCTCGGCTTCGGCGTCGCCGCCGTCACCATTTCCGGCCAGTCGCAGATCGGCGAGCGCGAGATCCTGTCGCTTGCCGGCCTCAGCGCCAAATCGTCGCTGCCGTTCTTCGACGCGGTCCAGGCGCGCAAGACTCTCGAGGCGCTGCCGCTGATCAAGCAGGCGAGCGTGCGCAAGCTCTATCCCGACCGCGTCGTCATCGACATCGTCGAACGCGCGCCCGCCGCGCTGTGGCAGAAGGACGGCGAGCTCAGCGCCATCGCCGCCGACGGAACGGTGATCGACAAGGCCGACGACGGCCGCTACGCGGCGCTGCCGTTCGTGGTCGGCGAAGGGGCCAACGCGCGCGTCGGCGAGTTCGCCGCGCTGCTCGACGCCTCGGCCGAGCTCAGGCCGAAGATCGTCGCCGGCATATTGGTCGGCGACCGGCGCTGGAGCCTCAAGATGCGCTCGGGCGTCGAGGTCAAGCTGCCGGAGGACGATCCCCAGGCGGCGATGGCGACGCTGCTGACGCTGCAGCGCCAGTCGCGCATTCTCGACCGCGACATTCTCTCCGTCGATCTGCGCGTGCCGGGCAAGGTCTTCGCCCGCCTGTCCGAAGAGGCGGCCGCCGCGCGCGCAGCGGCGGCGAAGCCGAAGAAGGCGGGGTCGCCATGACCTTCCGGCCCCTCACGCCCCGCATGCGGCAATTGCCGCCGAAGAAATCGGCCGTCCTGTCGGTGCTCGACGTCGGCGCGTCGAAGGTTGTCAGCCTGATCGCGCGGCTGACGCCGACGTCGCCGTCCGAGGCGCTGCCCGACCGCACCCACCGCTGTCGGGTGCTGGGCATCGGCCACCAGCGCTCGCGCGGGGTCAAGGCCGGCGCGATCGTCGATCTCGACGCGGCGGAGAGTGCGATCCGCCTGGCGATCGACGCCGCCGAGCGGATGTCGGGGGTCGAGGTCGACAGCGTCGTCGTCAACATGTCCGGCGGCCGGCTGTCGTCGCAACTGTTCGACGCCAAAATCGCGCTGCGCGGCAAGGCGGTCGGCCGGAGCGAGATCCATCGCGTGCTCGAGGCCGCCTCGGCGGCGGGCTCCTACGCCGGCCGCGCGGTGCTGCATGCGGCGCCGACCGGCTTCTGGCTCGACGGCGCCGCCGGCGTCAGAGACCCCAAGGGCATGATCGGCGACGAGCTCGGCGCGGAAATGCACGTCGCCACCTGCGACGCCGCCGCGGCGCGCAACCTGATGCTGGCGATCGAACGCTGCCACCTCAGCGTCGCGGCGATGGTCGCGACGCCTTACGCCGCCGGCCTGTCGACCCTGGTCGACGACGAGGTGGAGATGGGCGCGGCGCTGGTCGATTTCGGCGCCGGCACAACGTCGATCGGCGTGTTCGCCGGCGGGCGCGTCGTCCACGTCGACGCGATCGCGGTCGGCGGCGCGCACGTGACGATGGACGTCGCGCGCGGCCTGTCCGTCAGCCTCGCCGACGCCGAACGGCTCAAGACCCTCTACGGCGCCTGCATCGCCTCGCCCTCGGACGAGCGCGATTCGATCGCGGTCCAGCGCGTCGGCGACGACATGGACCATTCCTCCCACGTGCCCAAGTCGGAGCTGGTGCGCATCATCCGCCCGCGGGTCGAAGAGATCCTCGAGATGACCCGCGATCGGCTGAAGGCGGCCGGCCACGGCATCCACGCCGGGCGGCGGCTGGTGCTGACCGGCGGCGGCTGCCAATTGACCGGCCTGCCCGAGCTCGCGCGCGCGATCGTTTCGCCGCAAGCGCGCATCGGCCGGCCGCTCGGCGTCGAGGGTCTGCCGGAATCGGCCAAGAGCCCCGCTTTCGCGGCGGCGGTCGGGCTGATGATCTATCCGCAAGTGGCGGGAATCGAACATTTCGAGCCGCGCCGCGGCGATCGCGCGTCGAGCGGCGACGATGGTTACGTTTCGCGGGTCGGGCGGTGGTTGAAAGAGAGTTTTTGAGGCGCGAGCTCCGCAGTCCGCGGCGCAGCGCGAGTTGGGAATCCATGCGTTCAAACCGGCGCCAGCGGGCGTCCAAGAGATGAGGCCAGCTATGTCGATCAATCTGAAGGCGCCCGAGCTGCGGGAGCTCAAGCCGCGCATCATCGTCTGCGGCGTCGGCGGCGCCGGCGGCAACGCGGTCAACAACATGATCGTGTCGGGATTGTCGGGCGTCGACTTCGTCGTCGCCAACACCGACGCGCAAGCGCTGGCCTCCTCGCGCGCCGATCGTGTCATCCAGATGGGCCTGCAGGTGACGGAAGGGCTCGGCGCCGGCTCGAAGCCGGAAGTCGGCCGCGCCGCCGCCGAAGAGGCGATGGAGGAAATCCGCGATCACCTCTCCGGCGCGCATATGGCCTTCGTCACCGCCGGCATGGGCGGCGGCACCGGCACCGGCGCCGCGCCGGTCGTCGCTCGCGTCGCGCGCGAGCTCGGCATCCTCACCGTCGGCGTCGTCACCAAGCCGTTCCACTTCGAGGGCATGCGGCGCATGCGTCTGGCCGACGGCGGCATCGCCGAGCTGCAGAAGTGCGTCGACACGCTGATCGTCATTCCCAACCAGAACCTGTTCCGCGTCGCCAACGAGAAGACGACCTTCGCCGACGCCTTCGCCATGGCCGACCAGGTGCTCTATTCGGGCGTCGCCTGCATCACCGACCTGATGGTCAAGGAGGGCCTGATCAACCTCGACTTCGCCGACGTGCGCTCGATCATGGGCGAGATGGGCAAGGCGATGATGGGCACCGGCGAAGCGAGCGGCGAGCGCCGCGCGGTGATGGCCGCCGAGGCGGCGATCGCCAATCCGCTGCTCGACGAGACCTCGATGAAGGGCGCCCGCGGCCTGTTGATCTCGATCACCGGCGGCAACGACCTCACGCTTTACGAAGTCGACGAGGCGGCGAGCCGCATCCGCCAGGAGGTCGACGAGGAGGCCAACATCATTCTCGGCGCGACCTTCGATTCGGCGCTCGACGGCGTCGTCCGCGTCTCGGTCGTCGCCACCGGCATCGACCAGGCGACGATCGACCAGATCGAGCCGGTCGGGGCGCCGCCGCTCGCCGCGGCCGCCGCGCGCGCGCGCGTCGTTCCGCCGCGCCCGCTGCCCGCCGCGATCACGCCCGAAGAGCCGGTCGAGTCGGCGCCGCTCAGCGCGGCGGCGCTCGACGACGTCGAGATCAGGCCCGCCGCGCCGCGTTCGACCGCCTATGCCCAGCCGTTCGCCCCGGCGCACGAGGAGGAAACGATCGAGCGCGAGTTCATTCCGCCCGCGCCGGAACAGCCGGCTCTGCGCGCCCCGCGCATGCCGCAGATCGAAGAGCTGCCGCCGATCGCCCAGAACCAGTTGCGCGCCCACCGCGGCGAAGCGCCGAGCGCCCCGCCGCCGGTCGAGACGCGCCGCCGGTCGCTGCTGGAGAAGCTCGCCGCTTTCGGCGTCAGCCGCCACGAGGACGATGCGCCGGCGCCCCGCGCGATCTCGGCTCCGCCGGTTCCGCTCGCGCCGCCGCGGCCGACCGCCGCCGCGGTGCACGCCGAATACGGGCGGCCGCAGCCCCGTCCGGCCGCGCCGCGTCCGGTCCAGGGCCAGCTCGATCCGCATGGCCGCGCGCCGGCTCGGCCCGCCTCGCTCGAGGACGACCAGCTCGAAATTCCGGCGTTTTTGCGCCGGCAATCCAACTGAGCGAATCGGCGAATTGGAAATCTGACGGCCGCGGCCCTCGCCGCGGTCGTTTTCCGTTGCGGCGCCTGCGTCATTTACGCGCCGTCAATTATTGTCATAAGATATTGTTATATTTGCCTGAATCATGGTTGACCAAGTGTGTAACGTTCGTACACGAAAGGTGATTTGGCCCTGCGCTACGGCGCAACTAATCTCCCGCGCGGCTGACATTGAGCTGACGGAAACGCCGTAAGCGCAGGTCCGCCGGGGCGAACGACGCTAGCGACGCGACAGACGTCGGAATCGTCGAACGAACAGAACCGGCTGGCTGCGCGTGTGGGGACGATGACTGCATGAAATTCGGGTTGCAGACGACGCTTCGCGACCGGGTCGAAATTAGCGGCTTCGGCGTTCATTCAGCGGCGCCCGCGCGCGTCGTCCTTCATCCCGCCGACGTCGATTCCGGCCTCGTCATTCTGCGCACCGGCCTGCCCAATGGGCGCGAGCGCCTCATTGAGGCCAAATGGTCCAACGTCACCCAGACCGCTTTGTGCACCGTGCTCGGCGATTCGACCGGCGCGGCGGTGGCGACCGTCGAGCACCTGATGGCGGCGCTCGCCGGCCTCGGCGTCGACAACGCGCTGATCGAGATCGACGGCGCGGAAATGCCGATCATGGACGGATCGGCGGCGCCGTTTGTCGCGGCGATCGACTCGGTCGGCCTCGCCCGTCAGGGACGGCTGCGGCGCGTCATTCGCGTCGTGCGGCCGGTGCGGGTCGAATGCGGACCGGCTTATGCCGAGCTGGCGCCGGGCGGCCGCGGTCTCAGGCTCGACGTCGAGATCGACTTCGACGCGCCCAGCATCGGCCGCCAGCGGCGCGCCTTCGACGTCGATCCGTCGACCTTCCGCCGCGACATCGCCCGCGCGCGCACCTTCGGCTTCGTCACCGACGTCAAGAAGCTGTGGCAGGCCGGGTTCGCGCTCGGCTCGTCGCTGGAGAATTCGATCGCGCTCGACGGCGACGCGATCCTCAATCCCGAGGGCCTGCGCTACGCCGACGAGTTCGTCCGTCACAAGGCGCTCGACGCGATTGGCGACCTCGCCCTGGCGGGCGCTCCGATCGTCGGCTGCTACCGCTCCTACCGTCCGGGCCACAAGATCAACGCGATGATGCTGTCGGCTCTGTTCGCCGACCGCAGGGCCTTCGAGATCGTCGACGGCGCGGCGCGCAAAGCCTATGCGCTCGGCGCGGGGCCGATTGGCCGCGTCGCCACCGCCTACGCCGCCAACGCCGACTGAGGCCGGGAATCGCGCCGCCGCGTGGACGTCCGGCGCCCTGCCGCCACAATCCGACTCTCTAATGCGTCGGCCGCGCGCCGGCCAAGCGTCCCGGTGGCGTTGCGACGCGCAGTGAGGTAAACAGCGCCGCTGATCCGCCATTCGCGTCGCGCAACGTCCGAGTCCGCAGCATGATCCTCGCCGCTCCGATTTCCCGCGTGTCCGTCCTCGCCCGCGGCGCGCGCTTGCTGCTGTTTGCCGGCGCGGCGGCGGCGCTCGCCTCCTGCTCGATGTTCGACGACTTCAACCCGTTCGGCGGCGAGAAGTACAAGATGGTGATCGAACCCGACGTTCCGGCGAGCAAGGCCTACGACCAGGGCCTCGCCCAGCTCGCCAACGGCGCGCCGCAGGACGCGGCCAAGAAGTTCACCGACCTGGGCGAAAAGTTCCCCGACTCGGACTGGGCCCGCAAAGGCCTGTTGATGACGACCTACGCCCAGTACCAGGCCGGCGACTTCGACAGCGCCGAAGCGTCGGCGGAGCGCTACGTCAAACTCTATCCCAAGTCGCAAGAAGCGGCCTACGCGCTCTATCTCGAGGCGAGTTCGTACTACCGGCAGATCCCCGACATCTCGCGCGACCAGGAGCGCGCCGCCAAGGCGCTCGCCGCCTTCCAGCAGGTGATCAAGGACTATCCCAATTCCGAGTACGTCGAGGACTCGAAATACAAGATCCAGGTGACGACGGACCAGCTCGCCGGCAAGGAGATGTCGATCGGGCGTTTCTACCTCAACCGGCGCAACTACACCGCGGCGATCAATCGCTTTCGCAGCGTGCTGACCGCCTACCAAACCACCCGCCACTCGGAAGAGGCGCTCTATCGCCTGGTCGAGGCCTACCTCGGGCTCGGCATCACCGACGAAGCGCAGACCGCCGCCGCCGTGCTCGGCCACAACTTCCCCGATGGCGACTGGTACAAGGACGCCTACAATCTGCTGAAGAACGGCGGCCTGTCGCCCAAGGAAAACCAGCAGTCCTGGATTTCCAAGCTCTATCATTCCGTCGTGCCCTCCTGAGGCGCCGAGGCCGAAGCCCATGCTCGCCCGGCTTTCGATCCGCGACATCGTGCTGATCGACCAGTTGGACCTCGAGTTCGCCGACGGCCTCACCATCCTCACCGGCGAAACCGGGGCGGGAAAGTCGATCCTGCTCGACGCTCTGTCGCTCGCGCTCGGCGCGCGCGGCGACGGCGCGCTGACCCGCCACGGCGAAGCGCAGGGGCAGGTGACGGCGAGCTTCGACCTGGCGCCCGATCATCCCGTCTTCGCCGCGCTCGCCGATCAAGGCGTGCGCGCCGACGGCGAACTGATCCTGCGCCGCATCCAGCTCGCCGACGGGCGCACCCGCGCCTTCGTCAACGACCAGAGCGTCAGCGCCCAGACCCTGCGCGCCGTCGCCGCCGGCCTGGTCGAGATCCATGGCCAGCACGACGAGCGCGCGCTGCTCGACGCATCGACCCATCGCGCCCTGGTCGACGCCTATGGCGGCCACGGCGCGCTGGTCGAAGCGACGCGCTCGACCTGCTCCGCCTTGCGCCGCGCCGAGTCCGAGCTCGAAGCGGAGCGCGCCCGCGTCGCCGCCGCGCGCGCCGCCGCCGATTACGCGCGCCACGCCCACGAAGAGCTGACCGCGCTCGAGGCCCAGCCCGGCGAGGAAGCGGCGCTCGCCGAACGCCGCCAGCGCATGATGCAGGGCGAGAAGGTCGCCGCCGACATCCGCGAGGCGCACGAAAATCTCTCCGGCGATTCGGCGATCTTGCCCGTCCTGTCGGCGATTTCGCGCCGGCTGCAGCGGCGCCTGCCGCAGGCGCCGGGGCTGATCGAGCCGAGCGTCCAGGCGCTCGACGAGGCGATGCAGGCGCTCGAGACCGCCACCCAGGCGGTCGAGTCGGCGCTCGCCGCCTGCGACTTCGATCCGCGCGAACTGGAGAAATGCGAGGAGCGCCTGTTCGCGCTGCGCGGCATGGCGCGCAAGCACGCGACGACGGTCGACAATCTCCCCGCTCTGGCCCGCAAATACGCCGACGAAGTCGCCGCGCTCGAGGCGGGCGAAGTGCGCGTCGTCGCGCTCGAGACGCAAGCCCGCGCCGCCGCCGCCGTCTACGCCAGCGCCGCCGACGCGCTGTCGAACGCCCGCGCCGCCGCCGCGCGCGCGCTGGAGGCGGCGGTCGCCGCCGAGCTGCCGGCGCTCAAGCTCGAGCGGGCGCGCTTCGCCGTCGCGCTCAAGCGCGATGATTCGCAGGCTTTGCCAGACGGCTACGACCGCGCCGAGTTCACCGTCCAGACCAATCCCGGCTCGCGCCCCGGCCCGCTGATGAAGGTCGCCTCCGGCGGCGAGCTTGCGCGCTTCCTGCTCGCTCTGAAAGTGTCGCTCGCCGAGCGCGACACCGCGCCGACTCTGGTGTTCGACGAGGTCGACAGCGGCGTCGGCGGCGCGGTCGCCGACGCGATCGGCCAGCGGCTCGCCCGGCTCGCCGCCAAGGCGCAGGTGCTCGCCGTCACCCACGCGCCGCAGGTCGCCGCGCGCTCCAACCAGCATTTCCGGATCGTCAAGAACGACGTCGGCAAGGGCGAACGCGTCGCGACCCAGGTGGTGGCGCTCGACGCCTCGGCGCGGCGCGAAGAGATCGCCCGCATGCTCGCCGGCGCCGAGGTCACCGGCGCGGCGCGGGCGGCGGCGAAGAGCCTGATCGAGAAGGCCGGATAGGGAAGGGCGGCTGCGGAGGGGGTTTCGGCTTGCCCGGGGCGCCCCGGCAGCCTATCTAGCGGGCAGTCGACGGGCGAAACGGCATGGCTCGGGCAAACGCGGGGAACGAAGATCGGCGGCGGCGCGAGCGGCTCGCCGCGGCCCTGCGGGAAAACTTGAAGCGCCGCAAGGCGCAGCAGCGCGGCCGGCAGGCGGCCGCCGAAGCGGCGCCGTCGACCGCGGCGCCGCAACAGGCCAACCCCGAATCGGACCGCTGAAGCGCGGAATCCGCGAAGAGGAAGAACGAATGGATCGCATCCAAATCCGCGGCGGCGCCAAGCTTCAGGGTTCGATCCCGATCTCGGGGGCCAAGAACGCCGCGCTGCCGCTGATGATCGCTTCGCTGCTGACCGACCAGACTCTGACGCTGGAAAACCTGCCGCGGCTCGCCGACGTCAGCCAGCTCGTGCGCATCCTCGGCAATCACGGCGTCGACTACTCGGTCGACGGCAAGCGGGCGGGCGAAGGGGCGACCGCCGGCCAGACCGCGCATCTGCGCGCCAAGACGATCGTCGATTCCACCGCGCCCTACGAGCTCGTTTCGCGCATGCGCGCGAGCTTCTGGGTGATCGCGCCGCTCATCGCGCGCGTGGGCGAAGCACGCGTGTCGCTGCCCGGCGGCTGCGCGATCGGCACCCGCCCGGTCGATCTGCTGCTGATGGCGCTGGAGAAGCTCGGGGCCGAGATCGCGATCGAGGGCGGCTATGTCGTCGCCAAGGCGCCGAAGGGCCTCGTCGGCGCGGAAATCGAATTTCCCAAGGTGACGGTCGGCGGCACGCACGTGGCGATGATGGCGGCGGCGCTGGCGCGCGGTTCGACCCTGATCGCCAACGCGGCGCGCGAGCCGGAGGTGAAGGACGTCGCCGACTGCCTCAACAAGATGGGCGCGCGCGTCAAGGGCGCGGGAACCTCGACAATCGAAATCACCGGCGTCGCGCGGCTCAACGGCGCGCGCCATCGCGTGCTGCCCGACCGCATCGAAGCGGGCACCTACGCGACCGCGGTGGCGATGACCGGCGGCGACATCCTGCTCGAGGGCGTCGGCCCCGACCTGTTCCAGGAGGCGCTCGACGCGCTGTCGCGCGCCGGGGCGAAGGTGTCGAGCGACAATCGCGGCGTGCGCGTCGCGCGCAACGGCGCCGGCATTGGCGCGGTCGACATTTCGACCGCGCCGTTCCCCGGTTTTCCGACCGACCTGCAGGCGCAGTTCATGGCCCTGATGACGCGCGCCCGCGGCGTCTCGCGCATCACCGAGACGATCTTCGAGAACCGGTTCATGCACGTCCAGGAGCTGGCGCGGCTCGGCGCGCGCATCAAGCTCGACGGCGACACGGCGGTCGTCGAGGGCGTCGACAAGCTGCTCGGCGCCCCGGTGATGGCGACCGACCTGCGCGCGTCCGTCTCGCTGGTGATCGCCGCGCTCGCCGCCGAAGGCGAAACGACGGTCAATCGCGTCTATCATCTCGATCGCGGCTTCGAACGGCTTGAGCAGAAGCTCTCCGCCTGCGGCGCCGACATCGAGCGCATTTCGGGCTGAGGCGATGACGCAGACGCTCGACAAACTCAAGCTGATCGCGCTCGACCGCGAAGGCCTTGGCGTGATTTCCGCCCAAGCCCAGGACACCTGCCTCAGGCGCGCCGACTTGCGCTGGCTGCCGAGCCAGAAGCGATTCCTGGTCAGCGGCATGCGCTACGACTGGGTGGGCGCCGAAGAAGGCCGCGCCGAGCGCATCGGCTCGGTGCTGCGGTTCGACCGGGTGCTGAAGGTGTCGCATCTCGGCCTCGACGAAGGCGACGAGTCGCGGGTGCTCAATCTGCTGGCGGTGACGTTCGAGATCACCGATGCGCCATCGGGCATGGTGCTGCTCGCCTTCGCCGACGGCGCGGTGGTGCGGCTCGAGGTCGAGTGCCTCGAGGCCGAACTCGTCGACGTCGGCCCGCGCCGCCCGGCGCAGGAATGTCCCGGCCACGCGCTGACCAGCGCCGAGTCGTTCTAGAGGCGCGGCCGCGGAGCTCGTCATGGCGGTCACACTCGATATGCGCGCCGCGGAGTTCGAGCCGCGGTTCCGCGCCCTGCTCGCCGCCAAGCGCGAGGCGTCGGTCGACGTCGACGCCGCGGTCGCTGCGATCATCGCCGACGTGCGGGCGCGCGGCGACGCGGCGTTGATCGACTACACGCTGCGCTTCGATCGCGTCGACCTGTCGCGCTCGGGCTTCCGCATCGCGCCGGCCGAGATCGAGGCGGCGTTCGACGCCTGCGATCGCAAGGCGCTGGACGCGTTGGAGCTCGCCCACGAGCGGGTGCTCGCCTATCACCGCCGCCAGCTTCCCGGCGACGTTTCGTTCGTCGACCGCCTGGGCGTCCAGCTCGGCTGGCGCTGGCGGGCGATCGACGCGGTCGGCCTCTATGTGCCTGGCGGCGCGGCGAGCTATCCGTCATCGGTGATCATGAACGCCGCGCCGGCGGCTATCGCCGGCTGCCGCCGTCTCGCCATGGTCGTACCGACGCCCGACGGCAGGCTCAATCCCCTGGTGCTCGCCGCGGCCAAGATCGCCGGCGTGAGCGAAATCTACCGCGTCGGCGGCGCCCAGGCGATCGCCGCGCTCGCCTACGGAACCGAGAGCATTGCGCCGGTCGCCAAGATCGTCGGCCCCGGCAACGCCTACGTCGCGGCGGCCAAGCGGCGGGTGTTCGGCGTCGTCGGCATCGATATGATCGCCGGCCCGTCGGAGGTCGTCGTGCTCGCCGACGCCAGCGCCGACGCCGAGTTCGTCGCGGCCGACCTTCTCGCTCAGGCCGAACACGACGAGGCGGCGCAGTCGATCCTCGTCACCGACGACGCGCGCCTGGCGAGCGACGTCGCCGCCGCGGTCGAAGCGCAGCTCGCCGACCTGCCGCGCGCCGTGATCGCCGGCGCGAGCTGGCGCGACTACGGCGCGATCATTCTCGTTGCCGAGCTTTCCGCCGCGCCGGCGCTGATCGACCGCATCGCGCCCGAGCATCTCGAGATCATCGCCCGCGACGCCGAAGCGCTGTCGGCGGCGATCGCCAACGCCGGCGCGATCTTCCTCGGGCCGCATACGCCCGAGGCGATCGGCGACTACGTCGGCGGCTCGAACCACGTGCTGCCGACGTCGCGTTCAGCGCGCTTCTCCTCGGGGCTTGGCGTCTATGACTTTGTCAAGCGCACGTCGATCCTCAAATGCGACGCGCGATCGCTGGCGACGCTCGGACCGGCGGCGGTGACGCTCGGCGAGGCCGAGGGCCTCACCGCCCACGCGCGATCGGTGGCGCTGCGTCTGGGGCGGGACGGCGCGACGTGAACGACGAGGCCCAGCCCGACCGCAACCGGCTGGCGGAAGTGAAGTTCGACGAGAAGTCGATTCCGCGCGGACTTGCCGACCGCGACCATGAATGCGCGGCCGCGGTGTTCGACCTGATCGAGGACAATCGCTTCGGCGTGCGCGGCCGCGACGACGGGCCCTATAGCCTTCGCATCGCTCAGGTGGAGTCGCGACTCACTTTCGAAGTGCGCACCAGCGCCGGCGTTCCCGTCGTCGAGTTCGCGGTGTCGATGACGCCGTTTCGGCCGCTGCTGAAGGACTACTTCAACATCTGCGAGAACTATTACACGGCGATTCGCAGCGCCGGCCCGCGTCAGATCCAGGAAATGGACCGCGCCCGGACAGCGCTGCACAACGAGGGCGCCGGGCTGCTCGCCGCGCGCCTGGCCGACAAGGTGGAGATCGACGAGGCGACCGCGCGCCGCCTGTTCACCCTGGTCTCCGCCCTGCATTGGCATCCGTGACGGCGGCGCCGGCCGAGGAGCGCGCCGCCTTCATCCGCGCCAACACGCGGCTGCTCGCCCCGCCGCTCGCGCCCGAAATGCGGCTTCATCTCGCCGACGAAGCGGTCGAGCTGTGGACCAAGACCGAGACTCAGCTGCAGGCTTCCGGCTTGCCGCCGCCGTTCTGGGCCTTCGCCTGGGCGGGCGGACAGGCGCTGGCGCGCTGGATCGGCGATCATTCCGGCCGCATCGCCGGCCGGCGCGCGCTCGACTTCGCCTCCGGTTCGGGGATCGTCGCGATCGCCGCCGCGCTCGCCGGCGCGGCGAAGGTCGAGGCGAGCGAGATCGACCCGTTCGCCCAGGCCGCGATCGCGCTCAACGCCGCCGCGAACGGCGTCTCGGTTGACGTGCTGGCTGAAGACGTGATCGGCCAGGACCGCGGCTGGGACGTCGTGCTGGCCGGCGACGTCGCCTATGAGCGCGACATGGCGGCGGCCGCATTCGCCTGGCTCGAAGGCCTCGCGCGGCGCGGCGCGCTGGTGCTCGTCGGCGATCCGCGCCGCAGCTATCTCGCCCTCGACCGGCTCGAATGCGTCGCCGAATATTCGGTCCCGACCTCGCGCGCGCTCGAAGACGCCGAGATCAAGCGCACGGGCGTGTTCGTGTTCAAGGCGGCGCGTGAAAAACGGGAAAGCCGAGACGCCGGCGCGCGTTGAGAATGGTCGGCGCCAATCGGCGCTCGATTCGGTTGCGACTGGCGTCGTTTTGACCTGCCTGCGATCCTCCGGCTCGCGCAGTCCGGCGCCGGGGGCAAGCTCATAAGTTGGCGTTCTTTAGCCTCCCCTGGTCCCGAAGCCCGGAGGCGGGCCGGCTTGACCAAATGTTCAGCCTCGCCTCTAAGTCGCCGCGGCGCTCCATCAATTGACTCGAATGTCCGCGAAGACAGTTTTTGACGCTCCAACCGGGAGCGTTTCGGCGGAGTTGATCGCCGTGATCGTCGCCGTGCCGAGCGGAGACCCGATGGTCATGACGGTCGAAGCGGGCGACGCGCTGCCGTCGGGCCCGTTCGAGGTCGCGCACCGCTCGCTCCAATCCGGACTGCGCGCCTGGGTGGAGCAGCGGACAGGCCACGCGCTGGGCTATCTCGAGCAGCTCTACACCTTCGCCGACCGCGAACGCGGCGAAGGGCTCGGCGCCGGGCGGCGGATTTCGATCAGCTATCTCGGCCTGACGCGCGCGGAGGCGGAAGCGGCGGCGGTCGCGGGCGCGAGTTGGCGCCGCTGGTACGACTACTTCCCGTGGGAAGACCAGCGCCAGCGCGCGGCCCAGCCGCTCGCGGCGTCGATCGAGCCGAAGCTCAAGCGGTGGATGGCGGCCGGCGGGTCGCGCCTGGCGAAGGAGAGCCGCCGGACCCGCGCCGAAATCGCCTTCGGCCTCGACGGTCGGCGGTGGAACGAAGAGTTGGCGCTGCAGCGCTACGAATTGCTTTACGAGGCCGGGCTGGCGTCCGAGGCCAACCCTTCAGGCCGCGGGGCCAACGGGCTCGGCCGAGCCATGGTCGCCGACCATCGGCGGATCCTGGCGACCGGGATCGCCCGCCTGCGCGCCAAGATCAAATACAACCCCGTCGTCTTCGAGCTGATGCCGCCGGCCTTCACGCTGCTGCAGCTACAGCGCTGCGTCGAGGCGATCGCTGGGATGAACCTGCACAAACCGAACTTTCGCCGCCTGATCGAGCAGCAGCAACTGGTCGAGGAGACTGGCGACATGGTCGCCGAAACGGGGGGACGACCGGCAAAGGCCTTCCGCTTCCGCGAGGCGGTGAAAGAAGAGCGCGCCGTCGTCGGGACGAAGCTGCCGATCGCCAAGGCGTAACGCGACGCGCTCGATGCGGTTCGCCGTCGCCAGGCCGGCGCCGCGCCCGCGAACGCCTAGCAGCCGAACTGCGGGCCGAGCGCGCAAAGCGCCGGCAATCGGCGATTGCGGACCTGTCGCAAACGGTCTTCGTTCTTTCATGTCGTCCGCTGCGGGTCCGCTATCGACGAGAGCCGCTGACCGACATCCCCCCCTCTTGACGCGCACTTATTATCAAACTAAGAATAAGCGTCGTGATATGCTCACTATGAGAATAACATGAACGCTCGCGCGCAGGATTTCGACCTCGAGGCGCTTTATCCGCGGGTCAGTCGCGTCATTCCGCCGATCGAATGGTTGACCTACATGCCCGACATCGAGGCGATCTTGCGCCTCAAACGCGAACGCGACGCGGTCGTCCTCGCCCATAATTACATGACGCCAGAAATCTACCACTGCGTCGCCGACGTCGTCGGCGACAGCCTGGCGCTCGCCAAGGCGGCGGCGAAGATCGAAGCGCGCGTCGTCGTAATGGCCGGCGTTCATTTCATGGCCGAGACCGCCAAGCTGATGAACCCGGACAAGGTCGTGCTGATTCCGGATACGCGCGCGGGGTGTTCGTTGGCGACCTCGATCGTCGCCGAGGACGTGCGTTCGCTTCGCCGCCGCCACCCCGGCGTTCCCATCGTCGCCTACGTCAATACGACGGCGGCGGTGAAAGCGGAGGTCGACATCTGCTGCACGTCGGCCAATGCGCGCGACGTCGTCGAGTCGCTGGGCGCGCCGCGCGTCATCATGCTGCCCGACAGGTTTCTCGCCGCCAACGTCGCCAAGACGACGGCGGTCGAGATCATCTCCTGGGACGGCGCGTGCGAGGTCCACGAAGGTTTTCGCGCCGGGGATGTCCGCGAACTGCGCTCCGTCTACCCGGACGCCGTCGTGCTCGCGCACCCCGAGTGCCCGCCGGAGGTCGTCGCCGCCGCCGACTTTTCCGGCTCGACCGCCCAGATGTCGGCGTTCGTCGCCGAGCGCCGCCCGCGTCGGGCCCTGCTGCTGACGGAGTGCTCGATGGGCGACAACATCGCCAGTGAACATCCGGAGGTCGAGTTCCTGCGGCCATGCGGTCTCTGCCCTCACATGAAGCGGATCACGCTGCCCGCCATTCGGCGCGCCCTGGAGACGATGACGACGGCGATCGAGATCGATCCTGCCGTTGCGACGCGGGCGCGCCGCGCGGTCGAACGGATGACGGCGCTATGACCGGCGACGTCTCAGCGCTCGACGGGCGGGTGGTCGTCGTCGGCGGCGGGATCGCCGGGCTGGCGACGGCGTTGCGCCTCGCCCCGCGTCCGGTCGTGGTCGTCTCGAAGGGACCACTCGGCGCCGAGGGTTCGACCAACTGGGCGCAGGGCGGACTCGCCGCCGCCGTCGGCGACGGCGACGACGCCGAGCAACACGCAATCGACACGCTCGCGGCCGGTGACGGCCTTTGCGACGAGGAAGTCGTGCGCCGCTTCGCCCGCGCCGCGCCGGCGGCGATCGAGCAGCTGGCGGCTTGGGGCGCCCGATTCGATCGCGACGCAGAAGGACGCCTCGAACTCGGCCAGGAGGCGGCGCATCGCCGTCGCCGCGTCGTTCACGCCGAGGGCGACGGGTCGGGGCGCGAGGTCATGCGGGCCCTGACCGCAGCCGTCCGACGAACGCTGTCGATCACGGCGCTGGAAGGCGCGGCGGCGCGGCGTCTTCTGGTCGAGGACGGCAAAATTCGCGGCGTCGTCGTAACGGGCGCGAACGAGAGCGCGGCGATTGCGACGGACGCGGTCGTGCTGGCGACCGGCGGCGTCGGCGGGCTCTATGACGTCAGCACCAACCCTCTGGGAAGCTTCGGGCAAGGCTTGGCGCTCGCCGCGCGCGCGGGCGCCGCGCTCGCCGACCTCGAATTCGTGCAGTTCCATCCGACCGCGCTGCAGGCGGCGACGCGGCCGGCCCCGCTGATCACCGAAGCGGTGCGCGGCGAAGGCGCCATCCTCGTCGATGACGCCGGCGAGCGTTTCATGGCCGACATTCCGGGCCGCGAGATGGCGGCGCGCGACGTGGTCGCGCGCGCGATCTGGCGACGAAGACGCGCCGGGCGCCGCGTGTTTCTCGATGCGCGCGCGATCGGCGCCCGGTTCGGGTCGCGGTTCCCCTCGGTGTCGGCGATCTGCGCGCGGCATGGCGTCGACCCGACGCGCGATCTCATACCGGTTCGGCCCGCCGAGCATTATCACATGGGCGGGATCGTCGTGGACCAAACGGGGCGCAGTTCGATCGATGGGCTTTGGGCCTGCGGCGAGGTCGCCTGCACCGGGCTGCACGGCGCCAATCGCCTCGCCAGCAATTCCCTCACGGAAGCGGTCGTCTTCGCCGGCTGGGTCGCCGCCGACGTCGCCAGCGCGACCGCGACCCGCGCGGCGCCGGTTCGCCGCCGTTTCAGCGACGCTGCGCCCGATCCGGCCGGCGCTCGCCGCGCGTTGTCCGCCGCCGCCGGGGTCGAACGCGACGCGGAGGGCCTACGCGCCGGTATCAGGGCGCTTCTGCCGCTCGCCGATGGCGACGAATCCGGCGCGGACCCTGCAGCGGTGGCGATGATGATCTGCGTCGCCGCGTTGCGGCGGGAAGAATCGCGCGGCGCGCACGCGCGCGTCGACTTTCCCGGCAAGGCGCAAGCGCCCGCCAGGCAAACCCTGACGCTCGCCGAAGCGCTTTGCTCGGCGCGCGAACTCGCCTTCACCGCCAACTTTCGCAAGGCCTGAACGATGCCGCTCGCTCTCCTGCCGCAGATCATCGTCGAACCGCTGGTTCGCGCCGCCCTGATCGAGGACCTCAGTCGCGCCGGCGACATCACGACCGACGCGATCGCACCCGCCGATCTGGCGATCGCGGGCGCTTTCGTCTCCCGTCAGGCCGGCGTGATCGCCGGTCTCGATCTCGCCAGGCTCGCCTTCACGCTGATGGACCCCAAGATCGCGTTCGAGATTGAAAGACCGGACGGCGCGGCGGTCGGCGCGGGCGAGACGGTGGCGCGCGTCTCGGGATCGGCGCGGGGAATCCTCGGCGCCGAAAGGGTCGCGCTCAATTTCCTCAGCCGGCTGAGCGGCGTCGCCTCGGCGACCGCCGCGCTTGTCGCAAGCGTCGCCGGGACGAAGGCGCGAATCGTTTGCACGCGCAAGACGACGCCGACGTTTCGCGCGATCGAAAAGTACGCGGTGAGAGCCGGAGGCGGCGCCAACCATCGCTTCGGTCTCGACGACGCGGTTCTGATCAAGGACAACCACGTGGCGGTCGCCGGCGGAATCGTCCCCGCGATCCGGCGCGCGAAGGCCCACGTCGGCCATCTGGTCAAGATCGAGGTCGAAGTCGATACGCTCGCCCAGCTCGATGAAGCGCTGGCGGAAGGCGTCGACGCGGTGCTGCTCGACAATATGGACCTCGACGACCTTCGCCGCGCCGTCGATCGCATCGCCGGCCGCGCGATTTCGGAAGCCTCAGGTCGGGTGACGCCTCAGTCGGCGCCGGCGATCGCCGCGACGGGCGTCGATCTCATTTCCGTCGGCTGGCTCACGCATAGCGCGCCAATTCTGGATGTCGGTCTGGATCTCGCCTGCTGATCGGCGCCGATCGGCTGTCGTTCCCGCGCCGAAGCATGAGCCTGCCGGCGGCGCTTTGTCGGAAGCAAGAGACGCCGTCGACCCGCTTCGGTCGCGCCACGCCGGCAGGCGTCGCGATTCGCCCATGTCGGCTGGCGCAGGCGCCACGAAGCCGCCGACCCGCTTATAGTTCATTGATTGTATTGATGGAATTTTCTGGTGCTGCAAGAGAGGATTGAACTCTCGACCTCTCCCTTACCAAGGGAGTGCTGAGGCCTAGACGGGAATTGCCGACAGTTGTGCGAGTTTGCCAACTAATTGAGAGTGCTGGCGTTTCCATTGCATACGTTTGAACCAGATTGCGGGAGCTTGCGCTAGCGTGGTAGCTATGCGATCGCTAGGCCGATTAGCTACCAAGGGACAAGACGACGATGATTACGCTTCGAGCGGTCGCGACGATCCCGCCGGACGCGGTGCTGTGGGACTCTGGCAAAGGCGCGGTCGCAGGTTTCGGCGCGCGTCGCCAGAAAGGCGAGGCCATCGCCTATGTGTTGAAATATCGTGTTGATGGTCGCCAGCGCTGGGCGACGATTGGGCGGCATGGCTCGCCATGGACACCTGATCTTGCTCGGGCCGAGGCGCGCCGACTGCTAGGGGAAGTGGCGCGGGGCGCTGACCCGGCCGCACAGAAACGCGAGGCGCGAAAAGCCGCGACGGTTGCCGAATTGTGTGACGATTACTTCGCAGGCGTGTCGGCGGGGCGCGTGCTGACGCGCCGAGGCATGGCCAAGAAACCGTCGACCGTGGCGATCGACCGCGGCAGGATCGAGCGCCATATCAAGCCCGTCCTGGGTAGGCTCAAAGTCGCGGCCGTAACGAGGCGCGATATCGAGCGCTTTCGCGACGCGATCGCGGACGGCGAGACGGCGGCGGCGATCAAGACCGGCAAGCACGGCTTGGCGCGCGTGACCGGCGGAGCGGGGAACGCGACGCGCGTCCTTGGGTTGCTCGGCGGGATTTTTCAGTATGCAAGACGACGGGGGTTGCGCGCTGACAACCCTGTCCATGGGATCGAGCGGCGTCCTGACGGCCGCCGTGAGCGGCGCGTCTCGAATGCGGAATATGCAGCGCTCGGCGAGGCGCTGCGGGCCATGCCTGCGACGACGTGGCCGCTCGCCGTCGCCGCGGCGCGTTTCCTTGCGCTGACCGGCTGGCGGCGTGGTGAAATGCTCGCCCTGAAATGGTCTGAGGTCGACCTCGCGACGCGAACGGCGCGGCTCGCCGATACCAAAACTGGCGCAAGCATGCGACCGCTGTCGCGTGCGGCGTGCGACGTGCTGCGCAATTTGCCTCGTCTCGGCGATTTGACTTTCCCCGCCTCAAAGGGCGCGGATCAGCCGATGCGAGGCTTCCATAAGGTTTGGTTAAAGATCGCCGCGAAGGCGGCCCTGCCGGCCGACGTGACGCCACACATTTTGCGGCACTCGTTCGCTTCGATCGCGGCCGATCTTGAATTCTCCGAACTGACGATCGCCTCGCTTCTCGGGCATCGGAAGGCGAGCGTGACCTCGCGGTACACGCACCACGCCGACGCGGTTTTGCTGAAAGCCGCCGACGCCGTGTCCGATCGGGTTTCCGAGTTGATGGGCGACATGAAGCCGGAAGGCGCGATCGTTCCGTTCAAGCAATCGCCCATGTAAATACACATGAGAAGCACGCGGGCAGACGGTTCAGCCGAAATGCACGATGAAGCCGCTCGCCTGCCTGTGCCCAACTGATTTCGCAAGGCAGGTTCCGTTGCGGAGCACATCGCCAAATTGATGAACCAGGTCTGACATGGCGAACACAGATTCATTGATGACTCTTCTGTCTGACTCCGGTTGCGCCAAAAGCGACGTTGTCGTCATAGTGGCAGCTACCAAGGACACTTTCGATCGCGCGGCAAAGCGACGCCCTTCACGTTCAGAATTGCGCACGAAGGCAGAACATTTGGAGAAGGCGTCTCGTGAAATCGAGAAGGCTCTCGGCTCTGTCAAAGACCTTCATTTCTTTCTTCGAATGGCGAAAACGCTCGCGAATGACGGGCTCGCTTCCGATTTCGGGGCGAGTCACGCTCTCTCAGCTCGACTTTGCCCATTTACGCGGCGTAGCAGAGCGTCTCGGTGAGTCTTTTCCAGAGTGTGGTCGGAATTTCCACGCGATCCGGGTCGAGCCGGGACATTGATAAATTAGGCGCG
>Ga0182030_10009745_pt1 | contig 19632 bp, 24 predicted proteins | sample 812S3MmetaG_FD_121299 | JGI IMG/M metagenome (GOLD analysis project Ga0182030, IMG submission 121299) | Permafrost microbial communities from Stordalen Mire, Sweden - 812S3M metaG (Illumina Assembly) | ecosystem: Environmental > Terrestrial > Soil > Wetlands > Permafrost | place: Sweden... | reverse complement strand
CTGCTCGAGGGCGAACTCGGTGGCCGGACAAGTGAGCAGGCGATCGCGGTGGAATTGGTCGAAGAAGTCGCCGAACCCGAGATCGCCGAAGTCTTGCGATGTGTTGACGAGGACATACCCCTCGGCGGAGAGGCCAGCGAAGAGGTCAACCTGATGGATCAACGTCACGTCTTGAATGACGAGCGCGTCCGGGGCCATGACCGGCTCACGGGTACGGATCGGCCGGTCATCGATCCGACAGTACGAAACCACTGGTGCGCCCATCCGTTCCGATCCGAAGCTCGGGAAGGCCTGCGCGTAACGGCCTTCAGTGAATGCCGCCATTGACAGGATCTCGGCTGCCGTCACGACGCCCTGACCGCCACGGCCATGGAAACGAACCTGGAACATGACCCTAGGGCTTTGGCGCGGCGCCGACGAGCGCAGCGAGATCGGCAAGCCGGCTCGAATACCCCGTCTCGTTGTCGTACCAACCGAGGACCTTGACGAGGTGGCCGTGGGCCATCGTGAGTCCCGAATCGAAGACGCACGAGGCGGTCGAGTTGATGATGTCGCTCGAAACGAGCGGCTCCTCAGAGTACTCGAGGACGCCCGCCAGTCGTCCCGACTCGGCGGCTGCCCTGTAAGCGTCATTGACCTCGGCGACGGTTGGGGTGGAGCGTAGGTTGGCGACCAGATCAGTAATGGACGCGTCCGGAACAGGGACGCGGAGGGCCAGGCCGTCGAGCCTTCCCGCCACGTTCGGGAGGACCAGTCCCGTTGCTTTCGCCGCGCCGGTCGTGGTCGGGACAATGTTGATCGCCGCGCCGCGTGCCCGTCGGGGATCCTTGTGGAGGGCGTCGACCAGGCTCTGATCGTCGGTATACGCATGCACCGTCGTCATGAAGCCGTCGTCGACTCCGAAGGCATCATCGAGAACCTTGGCCAAGGGGGCCAGGCAGTTGGTGGTGCAGGAGGCATTGGAGATGATGAAGTGTCGCTGCGGATCATACTGATCCTCATTCACACCAATGACGAAGGTGGCGTCGGGATTGTCGGCGGGGGCGGAGATCACGACGCGGGTTGCGCCCGCTTCGAGGTGTTGGGTTGCCTTTTCCCGCTTGGTGTACTTTCCCGACGACTCGACGACGACATCGATCGCGAACTCATTCCACGGGAGGGCTTTTGCCTCGGGTTCGGCCAGCATCTTGATGCGGCGATCGCCGACGATCATCGTATCGCCCTCGATCGCGACCGGTTCGGGATAAGGCCCGTGCACCGAGTCACGCGCGAGGAGCCGGGCCAGTGCTACAGGAGAACCAAGGTCGTTGATGGCGACGACTTCGAAGTCGTGCGGAGGGGCCAGTGCGGCCCGCAGGAACGATCGCCCCGTGCGTCCGAACCCGTTTATGGCCAGCCGTACCGTCATTGTGCACTCCTTCGTTCGTTGGTCAGCTCGATCGATTTCCCCTGGATCTGATCCTGAGGGCACGAGGGTGAACGGAGTAGGGCCAAAGGTCACCCGGCGTGCGCCCTACCTTCGACTCCGATGGATCAAGACAGGGCAATGAGCTTGTGATGCGCAGTGCCGGCTTACCGAGCCGAGGAGCATTCCGATGAATTCCCCGTGTCCGCGGCTGCCCACCACGAGCAGGTCGGCCCCTTTGGAAGCATCAACCAAAGTGGAGGCAGGCTTGCCGTGCTCGAATACCGCCGCAACCGTCAGACCGGGATGAGCTTCTTGGAGGCCGGCGACTATCGCCTCAAACTGCTCCCGGGCGCGCTCAACTGGATCCGACTCGTGGAGCATTGGCGTCCTGGGGTAGGCGAGGGGCCAGTCCCATGCCATCGTGACCTGCAGAGATGCGTCGCGGCGGGTGGCTTCTTGGGCCGCGAATTCCATGGCTTCTAGGGACGATGGCGATCCATCAATTCCGACGACTACTTTGCGAGTTGGCACCCCTGACTCGGGGTCCTCGGTCTGCGGCTTGGGTGTGCTACCTGACGTCATGGCCCTTCTCCTTGCTCAATCGACTCCGTGGCGTTTTGATGGCCAAGGCCGGGCCATCAGCTGATCAACGCAAAGGTACGGGAGCAGTGGAGCTCTGCACAGGGCCGTTGGTCCCTGGTCGGATGAATCGGGGTCGGCTCCTCGACGTGGTGGACCCCCGTTTGGACAGATGCCTGTGGCAAGATGAGGTCCTGCAGCTTCGCGATCTGCCGTCCCAGGAGTATCCGGTCCACGAGATCCTCGTGCCCCGCCGCGCCTTGGCGAATCTGGAACCTCTCATTGGCGCGGAACGCTATGGCGATCTCATCCGTATCGCAGGCACGACCCGCGAAAAACTCGAAGGTCGGGCGGTCTGGAACATCAGCTCAACCGCCGAGGGCGGAGGCGTCGCCGAAATGCTCCAGGTGTTGGTCGGTTATACGCTCGACGCCGGATTTGACGTGCATTGGCTGGTCATGAGTGGGGACCCCGAGTTCTTCGCCATAACCAAGCGGATCCACAATCACCTGCACGGTGCCGCCGGCGACGGGGGTGGGCTCGGTGCCGAGGAGAGAGCCCACTACTCGAGGGTTACTGACGCCAACGCCCGGAGCGCGATCAGCTCAATCCGACCCGGCGACGTTGTTCTGCTTCACGATCCTCAGTCTGCCGGCATGACGGCACGCCTCGTGAGCGCCGGAGCGCAGGTCGTCTGGCGCTGCCACGTGGGGCATGAGCAGAGCAACGAGTGGACAGAGCAAGCATGGTCTTTCCTGCAACATCACCTCTCCGCTTGCAGGGCGTTCATATTCTCAATCCGCGCCTACGTCCCTTCGTGGATTGAGGAGTCAGAGGTCTGGATCATTCCGCCTTCCATCGACCCTTTCTCCCCGAAAAACGAAGAAATTGACCGCGAGGCAGTGCTGCGTACGCTTCGGGGCATCGGACTCCTCCCCGAACTGGAAGGCGATGTCCCTGCCTCGTTCATCCGGCGGGACGGGACAAAGGGGCTCATCGAGCGGAAGGCCTCGATCGTCTCCGCCGAGCCAGCGCCGCTTGACTTCCATAGTCCCCTCGTCGTCCAAGTGTCCCGTTGGGACCGGCTGAAGGACATGACGGGGGTCATGGAGGGGTTTGCCTCATGTGTCGCCGGACGCATCGATGCACGGCTCGCCCTGGTGGGCCCGTCCACGAGTGAGGTATCGGATGATCCCGAGGAATTCGCGGTATTTGAGGCGTGCCTCTCAGCCTGGAATGAACTTCCCATCGAGTTACGTCGACATATCTGCCTGGTCACGCTGCCCATGGAGGACACCGACGAGAACGCCACCATGGTAAACGCCATTCAGCGGTACGCAACGGTGGTTGTTCAAAAGAGCCTCGCCGAGGGTTTCGGCCTTACGGTCACCGAGGCCATGTGGAAGAACAAGGCCGTGATCGCTTCTGGAGTTGGTGGCATTGCGACCCAGATCGTGCCAGGAACCGGCATCCTCCTCGAGGATGCCGGCGACCTCTCTGCCTTCGGCCACGCCCTCTTCGATCTCCTGGCCAATCCCGATGTGATCGTCGAGCTCGGGAGGCGAGCCCACCGTCGTGTGCTCGACGCCTTCGTGGGTGACGATCACCTCAAGCGTTATGCCTACCTCCTGGACTGGCTTTCCTGATTCACGGCGGGGCACCCCGGGGACCGTGGTTTTCTGCGATAGCGGCGGGTCGGGGGACCATCGGCCCTGGTGGAGGAGATGGCCTCGCCACATGATGGAGAGGCGGCAGAAGTCCCACTGAGAGGAAGATCGCCATGAAGGCACTCGTCTACGAAGGACCAGGCAAGAAGAGTTGGAAGGACGTGCCTGATCCGGTCATTCGCGAGGACGGCGACGCCATCGTGCGCGTGGAGGCCACCACGATCTGCGGCACAGATCTTCACATCCTCAAGGGCGACGTTCCCGAGACCACTCCGGGTCGGATTCTTGGTCATGAGGCCGTTGGCACCGTGGTCGAGGTCGGCTCTGGGGTCAAGACGCGCCAGGTGGGGGACCGAGTGCTGGTGTCGTGCATCTCGGCGTGTGGACGATGCCGCTTTTGCCGGGAAGGCCGCTATGGGCAGTGCCTCGGCGGGGGAGGGTGGATCCTCGGACACCTCATCGACGGAACTCAGGCCGAGCTGGTGCGGGTTCCTTTTGCCGACACCTCGACCTACCCGGTACCTGCGGGTGCAACTGACGAGGAGATCCTGATGTTGGCCGACATTCTCCCCACCTCTTATGAGGTCGGTGTCCTCAATGGACACGTCCAGCCGGGCGACACCGTCGCCATCGTCGGCGCCGGACCAATCGGCCTCTCCGCAATATTGGGAGCAAAGTTGTTTTCACCGAGCCACATCATCGCCATCGACCTGGCCGACCCTCGGCTGGAGGCGGCCAAGCACTTTGGTGCCGACATCACCATCAACAACGGGAGGGAAGACGCGGTTGCCATCGTGCGGTCCCTGACCGATGGTCTCGGGGCCGATGTCGCCATTGAGGCGGTGGGTGTCCCCCAAACCTTCGAACTCTGCACGGAGTTGGTGCGGCCCGGAGGTCACGTGGCGAATATCGGAGTCCATGGGGAGCCGGCGACGCTCCACCTCGAATCTCTCTGGATCCGTGACGTGACGGTGACGACTGGGCTCGTTGACACGTACTCGACGCCGACCCTGCTCCGGCTGGTCTCCTCACACCAGGTAGACGCCGAACAGTTCGTCAGTCATCATTTCGGTCTCGACCAGATGCTTGAGGCGTACGACGTCTTCGGCCGCGCTTCAGAGACCGGTGCGCTGAAGGTTGTCATCGCTCGTTGAACTGATTGTCTCAAGAGGCTGATGGCATTCATCGGTTCGAAGGAACGTAGCTCCCGGGTGCTCAACCAAAGCTGCGTGGGCTGAGCGACTTCCATCCTTCGTCGATCGATCACCCCACGGCGCCGCCAGCGGTGGCGGCTACGACGTGGCGCCGACGGCGGTCGGCGCGGGGATATGGGCGATCCTCTCACCGACCACTCTGCCGTCGCGCATCTCAATGATGCGGTGGGCATGAGCGGCGACTTCGGAGTCGTGGGTCACCATGACGATCGTCGTTCCGGCCTGGCTCAGGCGCTCGAGCAGCTCCAAGAAGCGTGCCGTGGACGTCGAATCGAGGCTGCCCGTGGGCTCATCGGCCAGCAGGATTTTCGGTTCGTTGGCGAGGGCCCGGGCGATGGCTACCCGCTGTCGTTCGCCCCCCGACAGCTCCGTGGGCAGGCGGCGCTCACGGTCTTCCAGGTCGACCGCCGCCAGGAGCTCACGAGCTCGGTCCCGCCTCTGGTGGGCTGATCGATGAGTGCCGAGCATCGGCAGCTCGACGTTGAGCAGGGCGGACAGCTGGGGAAGAAGGTTGTGGAACTGGAAGACCAGGCCCACCTCCTGGCGTCGGTAGGCACTCAGGTCACCGAGGCGGGCCAGATCATGTCCGGCCACGACGACGGTCCCTGCGGTCGGGAAGTCGATGGCCGCCAAAAGGTGGAGCAGCGTGGATTTGCCGCAACCCGAAGGCCCGGTGACAGCCACCATCTCGCCGTAGGCGACACTGAGATCGACGCCGGCCAGGGCTGTTACCTGGCCCGGATAGGTGCGTGTGGCCCCTGTGACCTCTATGGCCATGTCATCCGGTGCGTCACTCATAGCTGAGCGCCTTGAGCGGTGAGAGAAGAGCGGCTCGTGTCGTGGGGTACAGGGCTCCGACCAAGGTCATCACCAACGCGGTGAAGAGAGCCCGCCAAAATGCCCCCTCGGTGAAATTCGGGTGAAGCACGCCTTTGAGTGCAGGAAGGTTTTCGAGCACGACGGCAACGACGAAAGAGAGGGCCACGCCCAGTCCGGCGCCGATGATGGCGAGGAGGAGGCTCTCGCCCAGCAAGAGTCCCACCGTCCGTCGGCGGGTCCAGCCCACGGCTCGTAACAGTCCGAACTCACGTGTCCGTTCGAACAGTGACAAAAGCATGGTGTTGCCGACGATGACGGCACCGATCAATATGGCGAGGACGGTGCTGCCGTTGACCGCTGCCTGCAGGTAGACCAGGTTCCGGTCGGCCCTCCCGAACTGCGTGGCAGTGCGGATGGTCGTCAGCTCGGGCTCGGCGTAGTCGATGTGCGCAGCCACCTTCTCGACAGACTGCCCCGGGACGACTTTGACGAAAGCCAAGGTGACGATGCCCGGGACTCTGTTGTAGCCCTGAATGGCGGGGAGCGGGAACATGGCCCCGGCGTCGCCGAAGGCATTCCCCGTCGAGTAGAGGCCCACAACGGTGTTCCAGGTGCCGTTGGCATTGAAGCGGTCGCCGACGTGAAGTCCCAGGTTGGCCGCGGCTCGCCAGCCCAGCATCACTTGGTGGGCTGCGGTGGACGAATAGGCATGTCCGGCGACCAACTTCACGCCGAACGCAGTAAGGTCGCTGGGGTTGATGCCGATCTCGATGAACACGGGATTGTTCGCGTTGATCCGCTGGGTCTCGACAAGGACGCCGACGACGCTCTCAACGCCGCTCGTCCTCCGCAACTGTCCGAGTTGCGATTCATCGATCGTGCTGGACAAGGTGTCCGAGGCACCTTTTTGAGCCACAGTGAAGTCCGCTTTGCCCACGGAAATGATGGCCGCGGCCGACTGTTCGAGTCCGCTGCTGGTCACGTCGAGGGTGACCACTGCCATCACGGCAATAGCCACCGCGAAGGCCAGTCCGATTGAGCGAGCCTTCTTGGACCACAGGTTACGGAGGACGAGGCCAAAGAAGCTCACTCCGACTATCCCGTGCTCTCGGCCCGCCGTGTGGCCCAACGGAACGCGTGCCGTGACGAAACGGAGTCACCGACGCCTACCACGACGCGATACCCCAGGAGACCCGTCGGCGTCACGAGCCCTCCTTGGTGTGCTCCCCCGCTTTGGAGGCGCGCACGATGACGATGGGGCAATGGGCGTGAACGGCACATTGCTGACTGACCGACCCGAGGAAAAGGCCGCTGAAGCCACCGAGTCCGCGCGAACCCACCACCAGGAGGTCGGCTCCCTTGCTTGCGTCTATGAGGTCCTTGGCGGGAGATCCCTCGTGGGTGACCCCTTTGAAAGTGACCCCCGGCGCAATCTCGGCGACACGAGCTGTTGCCTTGTCGAGGGCCTTTTGCAACGACATCTCGACTTCGTCACGGGAGACGAAGACATATCCCGGGTCGTAGCTGGCGTGTCCCTCCAGTATTGCGCCGGACCGGGCTGCCTGTGCCGCGGCCCACTCGAGTGCCCTGTCACCCCCAGTCGAACCGTCGATGCCTACCACTATCCGGTGAATCGGGGCAGCGTCCTTTGGTTCTGTCGCGGTTGTCATCATCGCCGTTCCTCCTTGCCTTTCGGGCTCCGCTCACGTAGCTGAGGCCTAGGTTTCGCACAGCTGCGAAGCTAACTGTGCCGAAATACGGCCAGACCCAGTAGGGCCGGAGGTCCCCAGTCGACGAAAATACCGTGGCCCCCCGCCCCTCCGAGCCGATCTGTCATTACGAGTCGAGGACCATTGGCCCTGGTACTTTCATGGATGGGGCGCCAGCATGAGAAAGTGCGAACCCCCGAGGGCGGCGACCGTGAGTGAGATCGCATCGGGGCCGACCCCCGATGCGATTTCGGGTGATCAGAGTATCGGCACATGGTCCGTCGCCACTGAAGTCACAGAAACACACCTGTCGATCCTGTTCTTCGTAGGCGAACGCGTGTACAAGCTGCGGAAGCCCGTGGACTTTGGATTTGTCGATTTCACGAGAAGGCAAGCTCGTCAAGAGGACTGCACGCGGGAGGTGACTCTCAACCGCCGCCTCGCACCGGATGTGTACATTGGTGTCGCCGACGTACTGATCGACGGCGAAGCTGTGGATCACATGGTCGTCATGCGACGAATGCCGAAGGACCGACAATTGGCTACGTTGGCTCGGCGCGGTGATGACCTGGGAGTGTGGCTGACGCAAGTCGCACAGACCATCGTCGCCTTTCATCGACGCGCCGAGCGGTCACTCGAGATCTCGGCGGCCGCAACGGGAGCAGCTCTCCGGGCAGCGTGGGATGCCAATGCGTCCGAATCGGCACCGTTTCTCAACTCGATCCTCGACGCCGAACTTGACGGTGAACTCCAGGAGTTGGCCGACCGTTGGCTGAGTGGTCGCGTTCGGTTGTTCGATGCGCGTATCGCGTCGGGAAAGGTGTGCGACGGACACGGCGACCTGCAGGCGGAGGACATCTTCTGTCTCGACGACGGCGTCAGAATTCTTGACTGCCTGGAGTTCTCAGATCGGTTGCGATTCGGTGATGTCTGTGCTGACGTGGCGTTCCTCGCCATGGACCTTGAACGTCTAGGGCGATTGGATGCGGCCGGACAGTTCCTGGAGCAGTACCGGGAACTCGCAGACGACCAGTTTCCCGAATCCCTTCTCCACTACTACGTGGCGCTCCGTGCGTATGTGCGCGCCAAGGTGGCATGTCTTCGCGTCCAGCAGGGCGACGAAGCTCCCCGCGCCCAGGCTCGACAGCTGCACCAGCTCGCTTTGGACCATCTGCGCCGGGCGCAGGTTGCGGTTGTCCTCATCGGGGGGCTTCCCGGCTCAGGAAAGTCAACGATCGCGACCGGATTGGCCCGTACACGGGGATGGAGACTCATCAGTTCGGACGTGGTGCGGCAAGAGATGTTTCGAGGGCAGGATGTAACCTCGGCATTCGGCACCGGGCGGTACGCCCCAGAGGTCACCGGTGCGGTGTATGCCGAACTTCTCTCGCGGGCAGAAGACCTCCTGGCGACCGGAGAGTCGGTAGTTCTCGACGCTTCGTGGATCGATTCCGCCAGGCGTGAGGAGGCCCGTCTGATGGCATCTGCGGGCAAGAGCAACTTCATCGAGCTGTGTTGTCGCGTCCATCCGGACACGGCGCAGGATCGCCTCGTACGTCGCCTGGCGGTTGGTGGCGATCCGTCGGAGGCGACTCCCGAGGTGCGGCGGGCAATGGGAGAGGCCATGGATCCGTGGTCGTCGAGCATAGTGATCGATACCACTGTGGCCACAGCGGAGGAATCGATCGGGAAGGTCGGTCGCATTGTGACCGCAAAGTCCATGTGAGGAGCAGCGTTTTTCGAGTCTGACGCCCGAGGGATCAAGGGACCGAGGGATCAAGGGACCAACGGCCCTAGTAGCGCCCTTCTACCCGGGACATGGTAGTTCTGTGCCGTCCATCGTCGAGTCGTCTACGCTCGACCGTGTCGTTGACCAGGAGTCAAGGAGGAACACATGAGCAATCTCACCGAAATGACCGATGCTTCGAGCGCGGGGCCATCCGCTTGGGAACGCGACCTGTACGCCCATCTGACCAGCCACGTAGAAGCGGAGCGCGGCTTGTTGCAAGAGTACAGATCAGCCGCCCAGACAAGCCCGTCGAAGGCCTTGCGCTACCTCGTAGATCTGCTCATCGAAGACGAGATCCGCCATCACCGGATCTTTACGGAGCTGGCCGAATCTCTCAAGAATGATGCGCTGCTCAAGGATACCGATCCCTCCATCCCCTATATTGACTTCGATCAGACGTCCAATCGAGAGGCGGTTATCGATCTCACGGACCAGCTTCTCAAAAGGGAGCAAGCAGATGCGCAGGAACTGAAGCGCTTGCGCCATCAGATCCGCGACGTCAAGGACACGTCGTTGTGGGGGTTACTGGTTGATGTGATGGAGCGTGATACCCAAAAGCATATTGCGATCCTCCGCTTTGCGAAGAAACACGCGGGGCGACGGAAGCGCTAACTTGTCGGTGGCGTCACGGCCGAGTTCAGGAGTTCCCCTGCGATCGGCGTGGTCACGGCTCCGAGTTCGAGTACCAGCCAGACCGTCAGGTCGTCATACGTGATGATCCCCGCGATCTCGGTGTCCTCGAGGACGGGTAGCCGCCGAACGCCGGCGTCCCGCAGCAGCTTGATGGCCTCGAAGACATCGGCCGATCCTTGAATCACTGTCGGTTGCTCCGACATGATGGTGGAGATATGAGCATCCAGAGACTGCCCGGTGCTGACTGCCCGGAGCACGATGTCGCGGTCTGTCACGATTCCCAATAGTTCGCCGCCGCTCACCACGAGAAGAGATCCCACACCATGGTGCCCCATGAGCCGGGCCGCCTCTTCCAGCGTGCACTCGGGAGGGACGGTGATCGGTGCCTTTCGTAGACATTCCCTCACCAACATGGTCGACTCACCCCTTTTTAGTCCTGATCTGCTTCGGACGCATGAATTATGACCCGACCGGTTATTTCGTCGGGCCTTATGGCAACCAGAGAATGCCGCGATCCACCGGCCCAGGCCTCAAGGTCGAGTGAGGACAGCCGTTGACTCTCCTCGGGGTCTTCGATATGGCGTCCTCGGCCCGAAACGAGAACGCTCCACCCCTCGGACAAGGATTCGTCGACTCGATCGACCTCAAAGCCCACCACAGCCTGCGTGGCTATGGCCGCGGCCTTGGATTCGTTGGTGCTGAAGACGATTTCGCCTTCGGTGAACTCGAAGTTCACTGGCAGTGCCGCGGGCCCCCGGCTCGCCGAGTAGACAATGCGTCCGACCCCGCCAACCGCCAGGTGCGCCTCGCACTGCTGCCTGGTCAGTACCTCCAGGACCGGATGGCGTCCGGCCCTCCCGTGGCCTGGGGGGCGGTCCATCTCTCCACCCAGGAGGGCGAGTGGGGTCGTGTTGAGCGCAAGCGCCATCAATTGGAGCGTGCCCGCACTGAGGGTGGCTTGGGGATTTGATTCGAAATAGTGCAGGTACACGGGGTCGACTCCTGCCCTACCTGCCAGGTCCTCCACGCTCATGCCCAGCTCACTACGCCGATGGATGATGCGGCGCGCCAGATCGCCGGCGAGGCTAGGTGCCGGACTCTCCGCTCCCACGGGTCCGTCGGTCGGGCCGCTCGGTTGTTCGTGTGTCATGACTTCATTTTGACGTTCGGGGTCCCCCGCTATTAGGGCCAGAGGTCCTCAGCTCTTTGCTGGACTAGATCGCCTCCTGAGAAGCGGATTCTAGCTGAACCCCGATCGCGTGCAGCCGGTCACGCCGTTCGCGTAGAGATCGCCTGAAGTCCGGGTTGTCCGTCGCCGCAATTTCCGAGCTCAGATCCCCCAGGACCTGGGTCAACAACCGGCGTAGTTCTTCTGCCTGCATGTCGTCGAGGCTGAGTTCCATCGTGTTCCTTTCTCGTCTGTTCTCATATCACGGTGCCTTCAAGGATCAGCTGGGCGGTGATTCCTGGTCGAGACTGATGCATCGACCGCTGATCGTTTCGGGCCGTAAGGAGAACACCCGCACGCCCGGAGACACCACAATCGGGTGTGGGATGTTGCGACCGAGACGAGCTGTCTCCTCATAGGTCTTGAGGGTGGCACGTCCCTCCACCAGAACGCTCCATCCTTTCCTCCCATAGGGTTCGGCATCGTCGATCTCAAAGCTGACGTTCGCCCCGTCAAGGTGGTGGGCGGCGAAGCCGGGTCCAAGCCTGATCAATATTGTGCCCTCGTAGTAAGAGAAATTGACCGGTATGAGGTAGGGCGACCCCTCGCGCGCTATGGCGAGCCGGCCCGTTTGTCCCGACGCACCCGCCGATGCCAGCAATTTCTTGCATTCTTCCTCGCTCAGCAGCTCGGAGCCGCGTTGGTCATAGGTCATTGTGCGAGCCTTCTGGAGTCCGTGTCCATTCCGCTATTTCAGGGGGGTCCTCTCCGTGCTCACGAGTGTAGGGCCTGGCCCCGACACGAGCATCTGTCATTTCTTGACGGAGGGCAGCGGAGCGCTCACCGAGGTTCGGTACTCGGTCCAGGACATCGATGACCAGGCTGAAGCGATCGAGGCTGTTGAGCATGACCATGTCGAACGGAGTGGTCGTCGTACCCTCCTCGCGGTATCCGTGTACATGGAGAGTTTCGTCATTGGTGCGACGATACGTCAGGCGGTGGACCAGGGCGGGATAGCCGTGGACCGCGAAGATCACCGGCCTATCCTTGGTGAAGTGTGCTCTGGACGCAGGGGCTCGCGCACCAGCGCGTTGTCGAGCAGATATATCTGACCCACGGAAAGGTAGTTGGCTGCCCGCCCGTACGTGTCCAGGCGTAGCAGTTCGGCGTCTCGGGGATCACTGGGGAGATAGCTCGAGAATGGGAGAGGAAGTAGCTGTGTCATTGCCTCCATCGTGAGGCGTCCGCTCGCTGCCTGAACAGGGCCGAGGGTCCCTAGTCAGAAGGTCGGAAGGCCCGTTCTGGCTCATCGGAACGCTACGCGATCAGGTTCGAGAGTGGCGCCCGGCAAAAGTTGTCGCCGAGGACCTTCGGCCCTACTCCCAGATGGCGATAGTTCCTAGCGTTGATCGGATGCCGAGCATTTCGCTGATCGCTATGGAGGCAAAGGGACGTTGACTACAGATCGAAGCGGAGGACTTACGAGCGCATGACAAAGCGCGTTCTTTCTGCCATCGCGGAGGTCTTGCCCGACGACGGTCATAGCTACCTCACGAAGGTTGACATTCGCCGCGGCTGGGGGGATGTTCTCAACGTCCAACTTCATGCCACGATGCCCCGCACTGAGGATGAGCGGGAACTCGGAGAGAAGCTCCGAGCCGCCATCGACGAAGCCCTGCGAGATGAACGACATTTGGTTGAGATCGTCTGGGGTGCGAGCAGCGAAGCGCCATGACGCGGAAAGTCGACCGGACGAGGGACCTTTGGCCCTAGGGAATCCCTGGTAAAGGCGCGATCTTGGAGAACAAGTTCTTCGGAGAAGGGTCCGCAATGAGTTCTGTGGTTGAGGCGAGCTACCCGAGCGAGCTCGAGCATGACGTCGTGAGTGCCGACGGTCTTCATTACCACGTACGACCCATCCGTCCCGACGATGGCCCCCAGTTGGTGGCCTTTCACCATCATCTGCTGCCACACTCGGTCTATTTGCGCTTTTTTTCATTTCATCCCGAACTGTCGTCCCAGGAGGTCGGGCACTTCACCTGTGTCGACTATGTGAACCGGCTCGCCCTCGTGGCCGAATCCGAAGATCGCCTGATCGCGGTGGGTCGTTATGACAGTGCACCGGGAGACCAAGAAGCCGAGGTGGCGTTCGTCGTCTCCGATGAGTTCCAGCATCACGGGATTGGTGCCTTACTGCTTGATGAATTGGCGAGGGCCGCCAGGGAGAGGGGTATCACCTCGTTTCGGGCCGAGACGCTTTGTGAGAACCGGGCGATGCTTGATGTCTTCCATCACTCTGGATTTCCCGTCACTTCGAGTGTCGAGTACGGGACGGTCACCCTCCGTTTTCCCATAGAGCCAACCGACGCCTACCGAGCGGCGTTGGACGGCCGGAAAGCCTCGCGTCAATGCCCGGGCAGCGCCCAGGCAACTCTTCATGACGTGGGAGAAGTGTGAAGCTCATTGTGGCCGGTCCTACCGGCACCACCGAGCACGACGGTGGGACGTTCCACCCCGAACAACAGGCGCGGATCGCTTCTGTGATGGATGGAATACGCGCACTCGGACTCGACGACGAGGTGCTGTACCCGCCCACGCCAAAAGCGGAGCTGGGTGACCTCATCCGCGTTCACTCAGGCGCCTACCTCACGGAACTCGAAGCATTCTGTGCCAAGGGTGGGGGAGACATCGACCCGGATACCTTCGCTCGATCGGACTCGTGGAATGCGGCGAGACGTGCGGCCGGGGCCGGATTGGCAGCGATTGGAGCGCTGGAAGACGCCGGCGAGGGCGTGGGGTTCGTTTCGATCCGCCCGCCCGGGCACCACGCCGAACGTGACAGGGCAATGGGGTTTTGTCTTCTCAACAACGTGGCGGTCGCCGCGGCCTCGCTGACGGAGCGGGGCCAGAAGGTGCTGATCGTGGATTGGGATGTCCACCATGGCAACGGTACCCAGTCCATCTTCTGGGATGATCCCGATGTTCTCTACGTCTCAACCCATCAATTCCCGTTTTTTCCTGGCACCGGCAGGGCGAAGGAGATCGGAGGACCGACGGCTCTAGGACTCACGGTCAACATCCCCCTCCCCGCGGGGGCAACCGGCGACGTTGTACGAGCCGCCATCGACCAGGTGGCCCGGCCGACCATCGAGGAATTCTCCCCCGACTGGGTACTCGTCTCGTGCGGTTTTGACGCACACCTCGCGGATCCACTGGGAGACCTCGCACTGTCCAGCGGAGACTTTGCCGAAGTGGCCCGGCTGGTGAACGAGTTCACCCCTCGCCCCGGGCGGTTGGCCTTGTTCCTGGAAGGTGGTTACCACCAAATGGCCCTAAAGTTGTCCGTGACCGACACGCTTGGTGCGCTACTCGATCTCCCTACTCATCCCGCTGCACCGACCTCAGGAGGTCCGGGTATGAACGAAGTACGCCTCGCCGTATCGGAGCGCCGTCGAGCGATGGAGGCCATACAAACCACGATGTCAAGTGTGGAGGGTGGCGGATGAATACCTCGCCGACCGTCGTCGTGGGATATGACGGTTCAGAGGATTCCACGACAGCGCTGCGCTGGGCTTCTCGATTGACGAGGGCGATAGGAGGCCGACTCCGGATTGTGCACGCCGTTGGCCTCTTGGAGCATGCCGGACTACTCGCCGATCACGTCGCGGTGCACCGAGAGACGGCTTTGCGCATTGCCGCCGGGGCGGGCGCGGACCCAGAACGGATCGAGTGGTCCGTGGTCGACGGTGATCCATGCTCAGCGCTGCTGCGAATGACGATGCCGCCCCAATCAGCTGATCTCTTGGTGGTCGGATCTCGAGGGTCCGGTGCGCATGAGGGGTCACTCCTCGGGAGTACGAGCCTCGAGCTTGCGGAACGCTCGGTGATTCCGGTGACGATTGTGCCCCGAGAGGGTGAAGCTCAGGTTTTCTCCGCGCCCGTCTGAATGCGATGCGTGCAGCAGGTCGCGCCCCCGAGGTCGAAGAAAACGACATGCGAACTCAGCGGACAAGTACCACCGAGCAGGAGGCGTGTCGCATGCAATAGTGACCGACGGAACCGACCAGCAACTTCTCGAAGCCGCCCATTCCTCTCGAACCCACCACCAACAGGTCGGCCCCTTTGCTCGCCGTTACGAGTGCCGGACCCGGCGGTTGCTCAATCGCCTCACCACGGACGACGACATCAGGCGCCACTTCGGCAACGTGGCCGATTGCATCGTCCACCAAAGAGCGAGCCTCGTCCCTGACTTCACCGACCGTGGCAGTGAAGGCATAGCCGATGGCCATGGGGAACATCCACGCCGTGACGATGTCGAGTAGAGCACCGCTCTGCTGTGCTTCGATGACGGCCCAATCAAGGGCACGAGCGCTGTCGCTGGAGCCGTCTATCCCGACGACGATGCGGTGTTGCATGGCTGACGACGTGAGCGCACCCTCGTCATTCCCCGTCGGTAACGGGGCATCGGCGTTCATACAACGGCTCGGTGTATCAGGACCGGACAGTGGGCGTTGGTGGCGCAGTACTCACTGACCGAGCCGATCAGCATGCCGACGAACTCGCCGTGTCCCCGACTGCCGACCACCAGCAGGTCAGCGCCTTTAGAGGCCTCGATCAGGAGCGGCGCGGGATGGCCCTGCACCACTCGTGTCGTGACCTCGAGGTCGGGGTACTTGATGCGCAGGTCGTTCGCCGCCTTGGCAAGTATTTCAGGCATGCCCTCCGAGGGGTCGTACCCCTCTGGGAGATACATGGTCCAACCGTATGTGGTGGGCCACTCCCAGGTCATTATCATTTCAAGGGTCGCGTGCGTCAGATGGGCCTGCCGGCCCGCCCATTCGAGAGCATCGATGGAAGCAGGAGAGCCGTCGATGCCTATGACAATCCTTCCCGGACTGTCTTCGGGGTCCGGTGTCCCAGGGGTTTCCAGCGTCATGGTCATTCTCCTTATCAAAGTTCTCGTTATAGGGAGCCGTCGTAAATCGTGGTGCCGGTGTTCCCGGCGAGCAACTCCGCCGCGTCTTCCAGACGGCCAATGACTGCCACCTTATGAGTGGCGCGTACGAAGCGACACGCCGCAGCCACTTTGGGTCCCATTGAGCCTGATGGGAATGCCAGCCGCTCTAGCTCCTGGACGCTCATGCGGTCGATCGAGCGGGCATTTGGTTTCCCGTAGTCAAGTTCCACCGCCGGCACATCAGTCAGGAGGAGAAGTGCGTCGGCCCCGAGGTTCTCCGCCAGGAGCGCAGTCGTCGAGTCCTTGTCGACGACTGCTTCGACACCCCGTAGATGACCGTCGGGTGTTCGTCGCACTGGCACCCCTCCACCTCCTGCACAGATGACGACTGCACCGTCGGCCAGGAGGACCTTGATGGTGGCCAGCTCGATTATCCCGTGCGGCTCGGGTGAGGCCACCACCCGCCTCCATTTCGGGCCATCGGGGCGAACCTGCCAACCCCACCGGGCCGCCAGCTTCTGGGCCTCGTGCTCGTCATAGACCGGCCCCACGAACTTCGCGGGATTTTCAAAGGCGGGGTCGTCGGCTGCAACCAGGGTCTGGGTGATGAGGCTGACGATCTGCTGCCCCGGGAGGGCATTCTCGAGGGCTTGGAGGAGTAGATAGCCAATCATCCCCTGTGTCTCGGCCACCAGGGCATCGAATGGGTATGGATGGGGTAGATCCGGATCGCGCGCGCTCTCCAGGGCCAACAGGCCCACCTGAGGGCCGTTGCCGTGCGTGATGACGAGGTCATGGTCACGGGCGAGCGGGGCAAGCGCATCGACCGCCGCGATCACATGCTTTTGCTGCAGCTCGGCAATGGGAGCCTCTCCCCGTTTTAAGAGCGCATTGCCCCCCAGGGCGACGACGACCCTCATTGACGCCTCGCACTGGATTGCCCAAGCGTTGCCACCATGACCGCCTTGATGGTGTGGAGTCGGTTCTCGGCCTGATCGAACACGACCGATGCCGGTGATTCGAAGACCTCGTCCGTCACCTCGAGGGCCGAGAGGTGGAACTTCTCATAGACCATCTTTCCGATTTCCGTATCAGGGTTGTGCAGGGCCGGGAGGCAGTGCATGAACCGCGCCGCGGGATTGTTCGTCATGTCCATGACCGACTTATTGACCTGGTAGGGGACGAGCTCTTCGATTCGAGCCGTCCACGTTTCCGTTGGTTCTCCCATCGAGACCCACACGTCCGTGTAGACGAAATCGACCCCTTCGACCGCGGCGGCGACGTCGTCGGTGACTGTCAACCAGGCGCCAGATGTCTTCGCCAAGTTCTGTGCGATGTCCTGGACCTCGGCGCTCGGCCAGAGGAGCTCGGGGGCGCAGATGCGCACATCGAGGCCCAGGAGGGCTCCGGTCACGAGGAGGGAGTTGGCGGTGTTGTTGCGGGCGTCACCCAAATAGGCGTAGGAAACCGATTCGAGCGGCTTGGCGGCATGGTCGCGCATGGTCAGCATGTCTGCCAGCATCTGTGTCGGGTGCCACTGGTCGGTGAGCCCATTCCAGACGGGGACTCCGGAGAACTCGGCCAGGGTCTCGATGTCTTGTTGTGAGAAACCACGGAACTCGATGCCGTCGTACATGCGACCGAGCACGCGCGCCGTGTCCTTGACGGTCTCCTTCTTGCCGAGTTGCGTCTCGCCCGGGCCGAGATAGCTCACATGGGCTCCCTGATCATGGGCGGCCACTTCGAAGGCTGAGCGTGTCCTGGTCGACGTCTTCTCAAAAATCAGAGCGATATTCCGCCCACTGAGCATCTGGCGCTCTCCACCGGTGCGTCTTTCGGTCCGCAATTGATCCGCCAGGTCGATGAGCGAGACAAATTCTTCTTTGGTGAAGTCGATCTCTTTGAGGAAGCTACGTCCGCTGAGGTTCATCATCTATCCTTCCGATGGGGTGGAAAGTTCTTTATGCCGGGTCGCGCGTGATGGGGCAGGTCATGCAGCGAGGACCACCGCGTCCCCGACCGAGCTCCTCACCGGCGATGGTGACGACCTCTATGCCGTGCTTGCGCAACATGGTATTGGTCGCCACGTTGCGTTCGTATCCCATCACGACACCGGGGGCGACGGCCAGGTAGTTCGTTCCGTCGTCCCACTGCTCGCGCTCGGCCGCCCGTATGTCCTCATCGGTGGCGAGGACCGTGACCTCGTCGACCTCCAAGACCTCGGCCAGCGTGCTCCAGAGGTTCTGGTTGCGGGTCACGGTGAGGGTCGATGGTGACTCGCCGGTCGAGAGCGTCCAACTGCGCAAGTGCCGGTCGAAGAACGGGTAGAGCACGAAGGTCCCGACATCGACCATCGACATCACGGTGTCGAGGTGCATGAAGGCATGGCTGTGGGGAAGTTCGATGGCGATGACCTGTTTGGCCTGGCCGCTGGCAAACAGTGCCTTGGCCACCATTTCTACAGCCATCGGCGACGTCCGCTCGCCCATGCCGATCAACACGGCATCGTGTCCGATGACGTGGACGTCGCCGCCCTCGAGTGTGGCGGGCTGATGCTGCTGGTCACCGTCGCCATAGTAGAGCGTGAACTTCGAGTCGAACATCGGGTGGAACCCGTAGATGGCCCGGGTGTGCAGCGTCTCGCGCTGGCGGGCCGGCTTGGCCATCGGGTTGATGGTCACCCCGTTGTAGATCCAACACGAGTTGTCACGCTGAAAGAGATGGTTGGGCAGTGGTGTCAGAACGAAGTCGTCGGCCCGCAGCATGTCCCACTTGAGGCTGTGGGCGCGTTTGGGGTGAATGTCTGCTTTGAGCACACCGCCAACCAGGTACTCCGCCAGCGCATCCCCGTCGAGCTCTTCGAAGAGAGCCCGCATGGGTCCGACGAGTGATGGTCCGAGGTTTTCCGGTGTGCAGAGCCGGTCAAGGACAAATGCTCGCCCGGCGGGCACCTCGAGGGTCTCGGCCAGCAGCTGTCCGTAGTAGTGCACCTCCACCCCCTTGTCCCGGAGCGCCTGGGCGAAGGCATCGTGCTCTTCCCTCGCCTTCTTGGCCCACATGACGTCATCGAAGAGCAGCTCGCCGATGTTGTCCGGAGTGAGCCGGGAGAGCTCGAGCCCTGGTCGGTGGATGATGGCTCTGCGTAGCTGGCCGACTTCTGAATCAACTCGAAAGGTCATGGGTTGCTCCTGTCTGCGCTGAATGGCGATTTGCTAGGCAGCGCCGATTCACTCTGATCCGACCAGCGCGGTCTCCGGTGCGGCCGTCAGTGGCGCGGTCTCCGGTGCGGCCGTCAGTGGCGCGGTCTCCGGTGCGGCCGTCAGTGGCGCGGTCTCCGGTGCGGCCGTCAGTGGCGCGGTCTCCGGTGCGTCTGGGGTGAAGTCCGTCGGTTCGGCAGCCTCGCCGAGCCGTTGGCGCCGGGCGTTCAAGAAGGCATAGAGCACAAGCCCGACCAGAATCACTACGAGCGCCTGGTACACGACCTGATATCCCGAGGCGAACGTCACCCACAGGGAGAACAGCACGCTGATGCCTGCGACCATGAGATCCCGGGCCAAGGCCCAGCCGTTGACCCGTCGCCGCCGTGAGACCAAGTAGGTGAGCTGGGCGATCGCCGACATGAAGTAGGGGATGGCCACGGTGACCACGGTGAGGTCGACCAGGTAGGTGAAGACGGTCAATCCCGCCTT
>Ga0182030_10009742_pt1 | contig 19637 bp, 14 predicted proteins | sample 812S3MmetaG_FD_121299 | JGI IMG/M metagenome (GOLD analysis project Ga0182030, IMG submission 121299) | Permafrost microbial communities from Stordalen Mire, Sweden - 812S3M metaG (Illumina Assembly) | ecosystem: Environmental > Terrestrial > Soil > Wetlands > Permafrost | place: Sweden... | reverse complement strand
GTCGATCTTCGACCACCTGCTGAAAACCGCCCCGCGGCCGCAACCGGCCGGGCGTCCGGAGGGCGACGTGGCGGAGGGCGAAAAGCTGGCGACCGCGGTTGTCGAAGAGACCTACCTCAACAGCTACGTGGCCCATGCCCCCATGGAGACCCACACGGCGACGGCGGTAATCGAGAACGGCAAAGCCACGGTGTGGGCCAGCACGCAAGCGCCTTTTATGGTGAAGCCGCAACTGGCGCAGGCCATCGGCATGCCGGCGGAGAACGTGCGCATTATCGCGCCCTACGTGGGCGGCGGTTTCGGCGGCAAGACGGCGGGTCCGCAGGCGGAAGATGCCGCCCGCCTGGCGAAGGCCACGGGCAAACCCGTGCAGGTGATGTGGAACCGCGAAGAGGAGTTCTTTTTCGACACCTTCCGGCCGGCGGCGGTGGTCAAGATCCGCGCCGGGGTGAACGGCGCGGGGAAAGTGGTGTTCTGGGATGCATCGACGGTGGGAGCGGGGGATCGCGAAGCGCGGCCCTTCTACGATATTCCCAACCTGCGGGCCGTTTCGGCGGGCGGTTGGCAGGGCGGCAACCCTCCCGGCTTCCAACCGCTCGCCGTGGGCGCCTGGCGCGCTCCCTCGGTGAACACCAACACCTTCGCACGCGAGTCCCACATGGATATGCTGGCGGCGAAAGCCGGCATCGATCCGCTGGAATTTCGCCTGAACCACCTGAAGGACGCCCGCATGCGCGCGGTACTGGAGGCGGCGGCCAAGCAGTTCGGCTGGAAGTCCGCCAAAGGCCCCAGCGGGCGCGGCGTGGGGGTGGCGTGCGGCATGTATTCCAACGCTTACTCGGCCACCATGGCGGAAGTCGAGGTCAACAAAAGCACCGGCCACGTGCAGGTGAAACGCCTGGTAAGCGCGCTCGATGTGGGCATGGCCCTGAATCCCGAGGGTATGCGCCAGCAGATGGAAGGCTGCCTCACCATGGGATTAGGGTACGCGCTGAGCGAAGAGGTGCGCTTCAAGGACGGCGAAGTGCTCGACCGCAACTTCGACAGCTATTCCCTTCCGCGGTTTTCCTGGATTCCAAAGCTCGAGACGATCATTCTGAACAACCCGGACAATCCGCCCACGGGCGGCGGCGAACCGCCGATCATCACCATGGGCGCGGTGCTGGCGAACGCGATTTACGACGCCGCGGGCGTACGCATGCTGCAATTGCCGATGACTGCGGAGCGGGTGCTGAGCGCGCTGAAGAAGGCTTAATTCTCGTTGCGGCGCCGTCGAATGAGCCAGGGCTCGATGGCGCCGGGATTCTCGAGGATTTCCGCCTCGATGTCGTGGAATTGGCTTTCGACGATGAGCCGTTCGATATCGGCTCCCAGGGACTCGTCGCAAACTTGCGCGCGTTTCTTCTCGATGAGGGCCAGGATGGCCTCAGAGAGTTCGATACGATCTTTCGTGGTGCTCATACCCTGTCCTCCTGAAAGAAGAGACGCTGAAGAACTACAAAAGTTTCGCAAATTGCTTTGGCGGGGGTACCATAGGTGTTTATTCCGTCCGACTAATTAACTTTAGGTAACAAACGACGGTATAAGTCCTCATAGCGGGCGGCCATGTGCTCCAATCCGTAGCTGGCGGCCGCGAGGCGGCGGGCGGCTTCTCCGCGTTCCCGCAGATCTTTACAGGCAACTGCCTGTAACATAGCGTCGGCCAGCGCGCCGGCATCGCCGGGCGGGCACAACCACGCCGATTCCTTCGGCAAGACCTCGGGAATGCCCCCCACCCCGGTACTGACGATCGGAAGTCCGGCGGCCATGGCTTCCAGGATCACCAACGGAAGGCCTTCGTTAACCGAAGACAACACAAAAACGTCGAGGTGTTGCAAGGTGGCGGCCGAATTTTCGGTGCGGCCTTCCAGCCGGACCTTGCCAGCGAGCCCCAGGCTCGCGATCTGCGCGCTGAGTTCGTCCCGCAGAGCGCCGTATCCGTAGATACTCAGTTCCGCCTCCGGCGCAGCCCGGCAGACGCGCGCGAACGCGTCGATCAGGACCGCGTGGCCTTTGGCGGGCACCAGGCGGCCGATGGCGCCGAAGCGGATTCGCGGCCGGCGGCTTCCCGGCGATGCGGGATGCGCCAGAAATTCCGTCAGCGGAATGCCGTTGAGGATCACCGAACATTTCTCGGGAGGATAGCCCAGCTTATTTTCCAGCCCCCGCCGCACGAAGTCGCAGACGAAGACCACGTGGCTGGTGAGCGGCTTCACCCAACGGAAATAGCGCTCCTGATAGGGGAGTCCTTTGGACGTGGACACGCTGTGGCGCGTGCTGATACAAACGGGAACGCCGCCCAGTCGCGCCGCCAGGGCGGCATAGTGGTGGACCCCGGGGTTATGGCCGTGGATGGCGTCCACGCGGTCGGCGCGTAAGCGTTTGGCGATGGCCAGCACCGTGGACAGCGAAAATCCCGGCGCTTTGTGAAACGGCGCCACGGGGATACCCGCGGCTTCCAGGCCGGCGGCCAGCGGTCCGGCGTGGAACAGGCAGTAGACCAGCACCTCGTGGCCGGCCTGTTTCTGCGCCAGGGCGAGATCCACGGCGAGGCGTTCCAGGCCCCCCAGTTCCAGGTCTTCGACTAGTTGAACGATGCGCACGGTAGCGGAGCCTCGCAGGACAATACCGAGCCGCGCGCGTCAGCAAGCGGTTTCATAGAACGCACGGATCTGCCGGCACACGTAATCCACGTCCTCGTCCGCCAGCGCGGAGTGCACCGGCAGCGCGAGGACTTCGCGCGCGGCCTTCTCGCTTTCGGGGAAATCGCCCGCGCGGTAGCCCAGATCGCGAAAGCACTCCTGCTGGTGGAGCGCGAGCGGGTAATAGATATCGCTGCCCACGCCGTTTTCCGCCAGATGCGCCTTGAGGCGATCGCGCTCCGGCGCGCGGATCGCGAACTGATTATAGATGTGACGGGTTTGGTAGGGCGCCGGGTGCGGCCATCCGATGGGCAGCCCGGCGAGCGACGCGCGATAGCGCCCGGCGTTCTTTTGCCGGCCCGCGGTCTCGCCGTCGAGATACTGCATTTTGACCCGCAGCACCGCGGCCTGCAGGGTATCGAGGCGCGAATTGAGCCCCACCCAACGGTGCAAGTATTTCTCCTCCGCGCCATGGACGCGCAACGCCGCCAGCTTTTGCGCCAGCCGCTCGTCCTCGGTGAGCACCATGCCGCCTTCGCCGAACGCCCCCAGGTTCTTAGTGGGATAAAAACTCAGGCAGCCCATGTCGCCCAGGGATTGCGCCCTGTGCCCCCGGTACTCCGCGCCGATCGCCTGCGCGCCGTCTTCAATAACCACGCACTCGCGGGCGCGGGCGATTTCGAGGATCGGATCCATGTCGGCGCAGGCGCCATAGAGGTGCACGGGGATGACTGCCTTGGCCCGCGGGGTGCGCCGAATCGTATCGGCCAGCGCTTGCGGGTCCATATTATAGGTGGCCGGGTCGATGTCCACGAAGACCGGCGTGGCGCCGGCAAGCACGATCGAGCCGGCGGTGGCGAAAAACGTGAAAGGCGTGGTCAGGACCGCGTCGCCCGGTCCGACCCCCGCCGCCATCATGGCCAGCAGCAGCGCGTCCGACCCGGAACCGCAGCCGACCGCGTAGCGTACGTGGCAGTACGCGGCGATCGATTTCTCAAGCTGTCTGACGTCTTCGCCCAGGATGAAGGCGTTGGAATCGACCACGCGGCGGATGGCTTCCAGCACCTCGTCGCGGATGGGCTGGTGCAGCGCGCCCAGGTCGAGCAGCGGCACTTTTCTCTTTTCCATTACGTAAGTCAAATCTCAGTTTACCGGGAATCGGCGCGCGCCAGCGTCTCATCCACCACCGCCACGGTTTCCTGGAAGCGCGCGTCCCAGCTCACGCCGGCGACGGCGGCCATGCGTTTGCTCCGCAGCTCCGCGGTCTCTTCGCGCAGCGCCCGCTCGATGGCGGCGAGATAGGCCGCGGGATTATCGGCCAGGTAGACCACCTCCGCGAACGTCGCCGTCTCCGGAGTGACTACCGACACCACCGGCTTTCCGGTCGCCAGGTATTCCCGCAGCTTGAGCGGGTTGGAATGCCTGGTCTGGCGATTCACCCGGTGCGCGTAGATGGCCACATCGAAGGCCGCGGCCCAACGGGGCAGCGTTTCGTAGGGCCGGGGTCCGGCGAAGACGACGTTGGGATAGGCGCGCAGGCGGCTCACGTCGGCGGCGATCAGCCCGACAAACAAAAAGGTCCACTGAGGGCGCGATCCCACTAAGTAGGCGAGTAAGTCGAAGTCCACGAACTCTCCCACGGTGCCGAAGTACCCGATCACCGGATGCGGAAGCGCGCGCACCTCTTCGGCGAGTGGCGTAGCAGGGTCGCTGGCTTGCGAAAACATCTCGAAATCCACGCCGTGGGGTGAAAAGTGGACGTTGGGATTCAGCTTGCGCTTCGGCTCGACGAGCGCGCGCGGGGCCACGAAGACCACGTCCGCCCGCCGGGTGAGATTATCGTCCAACGCCTGGATCGCCACCGGGTCCATGCCGGGGTAGGACGCGTAATCGTCGATGCAATAATACACCGTCAGGCTTTCGCCCAACTGTTTCGCCAGCGGACCCGGATGCGGCACTACGAACCACGAAATGCGCCGTCCGAAACCGAGCTGGCGCATGGCGCGCCGCGCGAGATAGGCGCCCAGCCGCCGGTTCAGCCCGTCGATCAGCGGCAGCTTGCGGAACGGTATCTGCGGAATGGTGGCGACGTAGAAGCGTTCGCCCACCTTTTGCGGCGGCGCCAGGGCGCGCGCCAGCTTGCGCCACAGCTTGCGCACATCGCGTACGCTCGATTGCGGGCTGCGGCTGCCGGGCGTTTCGATGTACAGCACCGGGACGATCTTCCCCAGCCGGCGGGCAATGTGGTGGCTGCTGGTGCGGTTTTCGGCGAACCAGTCGTTGCCGAAATACACCACGGAGTAGTCGCGCAAACCGCTCATGAGCTTTCGAATTGTAGCAGGGTTCGTAGTAAGCTGAAGATGCTCGCGGCGCCCGCATGAGAATCACCGTCGTTACGTCTTATTTCCCCACTTCCGCCCGTCCCTATGGAGGCAACTCCGCATTCCAGACGCTGCGCCGGCTCCAGCCGCACGCATCCATCGAAGTAGTCTGCCCGCTCGAGCGCTACCCCGATATCCGCGGACTGAAACCGGCGCGTTACGAGCCTGCCGACCCCAACTGGCAGCCGCCCGAATTCCCCACCGCTTACGTCGAGTACCCCGCGATTCCGCTGGTGACGCGCCCGTTCAACGGGCGGGTCTGTGCCCGCATCCTGTTGCCGCACGTGCGCCTGACGCGGCCCGATCTGATCCTCAATTATTGGCTCTATCCCGATGGGTACGCCGCCGTGCGCATCGGCCGCGAGTTAGGCGTGCCGGTGATTGTGGGCGCGATCGGCTCGGATATCCGCCGCCGCAACGACCCTATCACCGTTCGCCTGGTGCGGCAAACCATGTTGCAGGCCGATGCCGTGATCGCCGTCAGCGATGAATTGCGGCAGCGGATCGTCGAGCAGGGCATTCCCGCCGGCAAGGTGACCGCCATCCGGAACGGCTGCGACACGGCGGTGTTTCATCCCGGAGATCGCGACGAGGCTCGCCGGCAGGTGGGCTGCGACGCATCGAGTGAGCTCATCGTGTACGCCGGCAACCTGCTGGCGAGCAAGGGGCTCGGGGAGTTGATGGATGCTTTTGTGGAACTGGCGAAGATCCGCCCGCGATTGCGCGTCGCCATCGTCGGCCAGGGCCCTTACGGCGATGCGCTGGCGCGCCGCGCGGCGGCCGCGGGAATGGAGGGCCGGGTGATCCTGCCCGGACGCCGCGACGCCGCGGGCATCGCCCAGTGGATGCGGGCGGCGGACGTGTTCTGCCTGCCCAGCTACTCGGAAGGCTGCCCCAACGTGGTGGTGGAGGCGCTGGCCTGCGGGCGGCCGCTGGTGGCCACCAATGTGGGCGGGATTCCGGAGTTGGTCAACGAAGCGAGCGGCCTGTTGGTCCCGCCGCGCGATGCCGGCGCGCTTCGCGGAGCGCTCGATGCGGCGCTCTCGAAGCAGTGGGACAGCGCCGGAATTGCGCGCACGTCCACGCGCAGTTGGGACGCCGTGGCGGCCGAGACGCTGGCGCTCTGCCGCCAGGTGTGCCCGGCCGGTTAGGGCCTGCAGCCGGCTGCAGCCTGCTGCTCATGTTTCAAGGATACCCACCACGGCAGAATGAAACGCTTCGTTGACGATCGGGACATGCCGCAACGGATTCAGCCACCGCAGCCGGGCGTTCCGAAAGCCGAGTAGTACCACTTTTCCGCGCGGGAACGGGGAATACCGGACGAGTTTCTTTAATTGCCGGATCGTAACCTTGTTCAGGTATTCTCCCGGGCGGTCCCGCAGATCGTACACTCCTTCAAAACGGGCGGTGGGCGGATCGGAATCCCAGGGGCTCGGTTTGTAATCGGGGCGGCTTACTTGCCAGCGGGTGAAGTTCAAAATGGTCTCGTCCGAAAAGAATATGGTCGCGAAAGGGATTCCCATGTGGGAGCCGGCATGATGATACCAGCCCATCGTCGTAAAGTACGCCTTGCCTCCCTGCTGGAGATACTTGCGAACCAGGCGAAGCGCCTTGAGCGGCGAAACCACGTGTTCGATGCTGTCCAGCAGCAACACCAGATCAAACTCGCCAATCGATGCCAGTTGCTCGTCTTCCTTGGAAACGTAAAAGTGGAGATTCCTGGTCTCGGGGTACAACTCCCCTGCTAACCGGGTAGCGTCACCCAGTTCGGCGGCATTGATGTCAATGCCGACAACCTCGCGCGCCCCGTTGCGCGCCAGCCACGCGGCGCGGCCGCCCAAGCCGCAGCCAAGGTCCAGAATACGCTTGTTCCGGAAGTCGAAGTCGGGGAAAGAAGCAAACATCGCCTGGCTCGTTTCGTATTGCCAGTTGTGGTATGACTCCGCTGACGTTAACCTGCCTGTGGTTATTTGTTTCGGCAACAACCCGACATATCCGCGCAGTGCCAGTTCCCCGAGGCGCGACATCTTCACTCTCCTTCGATTCGCAGCGTTGCCCGGCGTGCCGGGCCACGTTCTTGCGGGTTCCCGATTGCAGGCGCCAATCAGTTTAACATGGGTAGCCACGCCCCCGCCCCTGCGGGCGGCTGCCGATAGCCGCCAATTCGGAGCGGCGTTTCGGCCGTGGGGATGGGGCGCGGTCCGTTTTGATTGGGGACCCATGGCTGGTTCATCGGCGATAGACCCTGTGGGAGATGGATGAACCGGGCGACTTACGTTCAGCCCTACTCGCTGCCGCGCTACGCACCGGCGCGACGGGTGGAAACACACGAATTGATTGCACGCTCGCCCAGAGAACGGGAGGCGGGCCAGACGGGTCACGGCATGGTGGAAGAACACCGCCGGAAGTAAGTGCCGCCGCCGCTCGGCACGGAACTGAGCTCTTCGGTCTTATTCGTGTTCATTCGTGGCTAAACATGTTTTTACGAACCCGTTACGGCTCGCGGGGCACGACTCTGGAATCCACCGCGAACTTCTTATAGTCGCTCCAGGTGATTTCCTCGTCCTCCGCGACCCGTTTCAACAGAGCGATTCGTCCGCTCCCGGTCATATACTCGCGCTTGGGCAGCCAGACTTCGTCGTTGACGCGCGTCTGTTCCAGCACCAGTTTCGCGCCGGGGTTCAGGCGCGCCAGAAACCATCCGAACGAGATGGTTCCGGTGGTTTGCGCTTCCAGCCGCACCCACTGGTATCCCGTCTTTTCGATCCACATTTTGCCGCGGATCTTCAGCAGCGCCGCGCCGTCGCGGCTCTTGGGGCGATATCCCGGCTTGGGCACGCCGGAGATGACCCAAACGTCCTGCCCGTCGATCTTGTCGCTGCCCTCCAGCCGCAAGTCGTAGGCGTCGGGTATCTCCAGCAGAAAGGCGCGTTCGCGGCGGCGCGTTTTCTCATATTCGGCGGCGCGGCGCTGCTTTTCCGCGGGCGTCTGGCTTTCCAGTTTGGCCGTGTCCTTGTCGAGTTTCTGCTGTTGCTTCCGCTGCCCGGCGGGGGGCAACGGCTTGCCGTCGCGGGCGATCGTGCGGCGGAAAGGCTGGCCGTCGAGGATGATGGTCTCCCAAGCCTCCTGGTGGTCGGAAGTGACCCGCTGGTGGGAATCGAAATGGCGTTCGCGGTCGTGCCCCACCCAGGTGTAGTCCGCCATTCTGATCCAGTTGGCCTGATCCAGATCGATCGACCGGCGGACGATTTCGCGGGCATCCTGCGCGAACCCGGAAACCGTGAAACCGGCGATCAACGCCACGAGCACCCGCACACTAGAATAAACGGCGGGCACGGCCGCAGGGTTCCAAACGGCCGGGTTTCCCATCCGCTGCTACATGCTTCGGCCGTTTGTCGTCTCCGCCGCCGGGCCGAGACTGAGCACGATTTTTCGGGCCGTGTCCTCCGGGACGCTCGGCAGAAAGGTCAGATGGCCGCTGCACGTGCCGGCCTTTCCCGGGACGCTGAAGCTGTAGGAATTCGGGTCGTCCGCACTGGCCGAAGTCTTATCCTGGTAAAAGATCCGCTTGGAGGTATTCTCGAACAGCTTTTCCTTGGGGATGTTCAGCACCTTCTGAAAGAATTCCGTCAGCGGGCTGAAGGCTTGCCCGGGCTGGCTGGTCACCACCGCCAGGGCGGTGGAAGTGTCGTGCAATACGGCCGCGCTGTGGTCGTCGCCATACAGCGACCAATCCGCCGGAACGGCAATCTGACACGCGCTTTTGGAGTCTTTGACAACCTGCCAACCGGCCGGCACCACCTGTGCCGAAAGGGGCAGGCAAAAGAGAATCAGAGCGGGAACCATGTATTCTCTCATACCCGGAGTGTAACGCCGGTCGGGGCGCGGTACAACCCCATTTACGCTACAAATGAGCCGGATGGCCGCCGAATCCGCGTATACCGGGGGTGCAATCTGTTTTCTTCCGCCTCGTCGAAGGCGACCGGATGAGGCCTGGCCGTGGCTGCCGTCACCCCACGGTGTTGTGTTGGTCGAACACGTTGTTGACGCTCAAGCGCAGCTTAATTAGTGCCGCGGGGCGAAACGCGCCTGCGGGTCGATGGGACGGCTGCGCGGAATCCTACTGTCCGGACGGACACGGCCGTTCCAGATACTTCTGGCATTCCGTGTCGAACTTGCTTCCCACGCGGCGGAGTGCTTCGGCAATCAGTTCGTCCCGGCTCAGCAGCGGAAAACGCTCGATTCCGATTCCATCCGCGATTACTACCTCGCGGCCGTTGGGAGGCAAGGCCGCGGCGCGGAAAGACGAGGCGAAGTCCCCCGGCGCGGTAAATCGACTCGCTCCGGAGCGGACGTCGTGTACCAGGATGGAGGAAGATAAGAAGTCCAAGCTTTCCAAAGTGACCACGTTCCGGCACTCGTCGTCTAAGGCAAGGACACGGAATCCGACCTCGAACGGACCACGGCGGTCGCCGGTGGCGGCATCGAGGATTTCCAGTTGCTCGGAGCGGATGGCCAAACAGCCTCCACTCGGGCTGGCGGAAAGAAAGGCGATGGGAGGAATCGAGTAGAGCACTTTGCCAGTGGCAATCTCCACCACCGCGCTTGGGCCCTTTCTGCTGCTGTTGTCGGCGAGCGCCAGCGCCCTGTCGTGGTCGACGAACACGGCCTCCTCTGGGACGAAGGAGGGAGGCAGGGTTGCTTGGTCAGCGTCCGAGGCGGAAGCGCGAATGTGAACCGCGCGGTCGTCTAATAACGCGAAGCGGCGCCCATCGTAACCGGCGGCCAGAAAGCCCGGGATGTTGCGAATTTCGCTCTTTCCATCCCACGCCACGGCAAAGCCGGCGCCGTCGCCTCGACCATAGAGGGTTTGTCCGTCTCCGCTGGTGACGTAGTGGGGCGAAGAACCCACGTCTGGCACCTTTTTCCACCACAGATCGTCGCCCGTGCTGCTATCCGCGACCACAACGCTGTCGCGGTACATGAGGGCCAGCCGCGAGCCGTCCGGGCTGAGAATAGTGCCGGAGATTTCAGGGTCGCAGGGGGCAAGGTCGCGAGATGTTCGCCTAACCGGCCGCGGACTTCGATGCTGCGTCCGCCGCCCTGCGCGCACAGCAGTTTATCGTTGCTGACGCCAAAATGGCAACTGTTCACGGTATCGAACACGTTGACGGCAAACGAGCCGCGAGCCACCACCATAACGCTCCCGTTCGTACAGTTGAGGGCGGCATGGGCCCCGTCCGGCGAAAGAGAAATCTCACGTGGATCGCAGCTCTCGAACACCAAGGGTGTCTCGAAATCGACTTTACGGGCGCCCCGATTTAGCGTGCCGAAAGCCAGTACCCAGGGGCCGCGGTCAGTAATCGCGGTGACATTGGATGGGTCCCACCTTCGGCCTACGGTAACGACGGACTTGCCACTGGCATCGAACGCGACCGCGCGGAGGGCAACTCGTCCCGCCGTAAACTCTACCCGGCCGGTGGTCAACTGGAAAGGCTGAGATTCGGGATCCAAATAATAAATCGTGAGGTCAAAGGCATCCCCGGCGGCGACCAGGCGCCCGTCGGGGCTGAATCCAGCGGAATACGTGCCGAGCGTGGCCTGTTCGCCGCCGGCGATGTGGCGGAGAACGAATTCGCCGGCGCTGCATAATGAGTATCGGAACGTCGGGTCGAGCCTGCTGCTTCCGCCGCTGCCGGGTACACCGCCCTCAGCGGCAGGGTCCCGCGACTGGCATGCGATGGTCTCTCCGGACTTGCCTGTGGCAATGTCCACCACGTGGACCGCCGAAGAGGTGCCGATGGCAATTTGGGAACCGTCGGCGTTCAGTTGCAAGCGCGTCACGTTCCGCGGCGCCGCCAGATGTTGCCGGACGCGGCCGGACTCCACGTCCCAGATGCGAATGCGGTTTCCAGCGATGTCGCATGCCACTTTTCCATCCGCGGATATGTCTCTGGCTTTGTACACGGTCGAAGGGGTAACCCTATCGATCGGGACCCGCGTGCCCAGACGGATTGCGAGCTCATTTTGTATCGCGGCGTTATCCGGAGCCAGTTGAAGGGCCTGGGTCAGGAGCCAAAGGGCAAGGTCGGGGGCTGGCGCCGGCTGCTGGTGCAGCACGATATTCAGCAACTCCGCGGACTTGCGTTTGCGATATTCGTCTTCGCGGCGCTGCTGTTGCCGGGCGGCATTCGTTTCGGCGTCCCGCTTGCCCTTCTCCGCCCGGAGCCCCAGATTGTCGGCCGCGAGCCGCTGTTTCTCATCTTCAAACGCCTGCTTCTGCGCATCGGACCTGTCCCGGTTGGCCTTCTCGTTGTCCCGGATCAACTGGTCTTTGTCGTGCAGCGTCCGGATAAGCTCACCGTTGACCCGATTTAGCCCTATCCACTGCTTAACGGCGTAACCGCCCAACACGAGTATGACCCCCATGGCGCCGGCGAGAGCCCACATCCAATATCGGCGCGCCTGCTTGCGTGCTTTCTTGACGTCGCGCTGCTGCAAATAGCGCGTTCGCCAGTCGAGAATCTTGGCGACCAGCAAGTCATGGTAGATTTCGAAGCGAACGCGTCCGTCGGACCCGCGCACGTGGGTTAAGACGCGCTCATGGGCGAGCCGTTCCAAGGCCGGCAGCAGGACGGCCAACTCCACGTCCGCCCAGTCGGCGAGATCCTCGGGAGTCTGCGCAATCTTAGTTCCGTGGGTGGTCACCAGGTAGCGGAACGCGTAGGCGCACGCATCCTTTTCTTTGGTGCTGAGTTGTGCCAGCTTGTCGTCGAGATGGGTAGAGACCAACCGGCCCGGGCGGCCCAGACGCTCCAGGGTTTCCTTGCGCAGAACCCGCGAGCCGAGCCGGGCTTCCTCCTCCCAAAGGCGGCTCATCACGATTTGCAGGAAGGCCGCTTCCACCGTTTGAGGCGCGGAGTCCGGGTGATTGTCCTGGGCCTCGCTGCCGCTCGCCTGCAGCCCGCGGATCACCATTTCGGGAAGGCCATCCTCGATCGCAATACCGGACATTTCGGCGGGCCGGACAATCGCCTCCCGAGCCTCGCGTTGGTTGAGCCGTTCCAGCCGGACAACCGTCCGAAGAAGACCGGGGGCCTGGCCTTTGAACACGTCGAGCCGCGAAAGAAAATCGTCGCGCAGGGAGACGATGATGTGCACCCCGGGGGAGTGGCTTCCGAGCAGGTCGCCGATTTCCTGGATCGCGGAGCGGTCCGGAGTTGCATTGGCGAATAGTTCTTCGAACTGGTCGAGCAGCAGCACCAGGTCGCGATCCATGCGGCCGGCCACGGTGCGCACGATGGCCGTTAGCGGAGCGTCCAGGCCCGGGCGTGCGCCCGCCGCGAGTTCCAGGACCAGCCGCTTGGTCTCCTCCAGACCTCGCGCCGGGTCCTGCCATCGCCCCAGACTCACCACAGCCGCCCGCTCGTCAGCCAGCGCGGAGATCAGGCCGGCATTGAGGGTGGACGTCTTGCCCACTCCGCTGGCGCCGTAGAGAATCGTCACGTCTTCGGTCAAGACCCTTTGCTTCAAGGTCTCGATGAAACGGCTTCGGCCAAAAAAGAAGGGCTGATCGCTTTGCTCGTAGGGGGCCAGGCCGACATATGGGGATTGCGTCATTCCGCCGCGCCCCTCCCCGGCAGCATCCGCTCCAACGGGACGTTCAGGATCTCAGCATAGCACCGGCCCCAGAACTGCGCTTCCAAGCTGCTGACGCGCGCCGCCACCACGAAGTTTTTCCGCCGCCGCGGAGTGTCTGCTGGAAACAGCAGGCTCATAAGCAGACGCGCGTGCCAGGCGATGGTCGGGCAGCCCAGCACGATGGCGCCTTCACGCCCCAGCCGGAATCTCAGCTCCGTCGGCAGCGCGTGTGCCACCATCTGCCAATGATCTTCTTCGGTGATCACCATGCCGTCTGGTTCGTCCGATGGCGATTCGAAAGAGCCGCAGATCTTGAAGAGCGCCGGCCGGCCGCCGGAAGCCACGGTTAGGTCGCTGGCGGGCAAAATCCTGGTTTCACCGCGGTCCGAGATGGACCACATCTCCGGGCCTAGCCGGACGGCCACTTGCAATTCGCGCCCCGCTTCCAGAAATGCGGTTTCGAGTAACCGGTCGTAGCACGAGGAAACGAACATAGGCGCTTCGACGGTGGCAAGATAGCGATGGAGCGCGGTGGGAGCGGCAGGCGCCGCATAGATCTGCCGCACACGTTCGATCAGACGCCGCCGGTCGAAGAACGCGGCATAGGACTCGGCCGCCAAGGGCAGGTCGCCGGGCCCGGCCGAATCCATGTCGGCGAGCAGCGTTTGGGCCACCGCCTCAGCACCCGGAAGAGCCGGAAGGCTGGATCCCGGTCCCAGAACTACCACCAGTCTGCCGGCCTCCAGGCGCTCGCGGACCAGCGCGATCCGTTCCTCCGCGGCAGTTGGCGCGTTCTCAACGGAAGCATGCGCGGCCGCCACTTCCGGCGTGTCATCGATAGCCCCGGCCAGCCGGGCGTGGACCAAGCCGCGGCCCAACAATTGCATCGCGGCGAACGTTTTCAGGCGGCTGAGAACGGAGAGAACCTCGAATGCCAAGTCCTCCCGGTCCAGCGCGCCGGCAAGAATTTCAAGAGCATCCGGCGTGCCGATCCGGCCGAGCAGGCCCACGGCGCTCTCGGCGGCTTCCACCGGTACGGCGACGCCGAGGGCACATTCGCGCAGCACCTCGAAACCGGCGGGCCCTGCAATGCGATAAAAGGTCTCGACGTCAACGTCCTCTTGCAGGGCTGAACGGAGCAGTTGCCGGCCGGCTGCGGCCGTTACCGGCCCCATCCACGCCTCGCCCGCCGACAGAGCGCGCAACTCGGCTGCCGTGAGCTTTTGACCCTCCGCGGCGGCCGCTACCAGCCGGCGCAGCCACAGGCCGTGCACGGCGGACGCCAGTTGACCGGCGCGCTCCGCCAGGTAATCGCTGGTCCATTCCACGTAGGCCACACGGTCCCGGTTGGAGGGCCGCAGCAGACGGAGTTCCAGCAGCTTTTCGACCAGCGACGACATCGCGCCGCCGGGATCGGGGTTGCAAAGTTCCTCCACGGCGCGAATCTTCTTGGTGCCTTCGGTGCTGCTCAACGCCGGGATCGTGTCCTCCAGGGCCCGCAGTTCGGCCCCCGAGAGGCGCTGGTCGAAATCGTCCACAATGCGACGATCGAGAATGCGCCGGGCGCCGCCTAATTGGCGATAGAGGGCGCTGTCGATCGCCGCACCCTTGCGGCGGTCCCACAACGTGTCGCACACAATCTGGAGCCGGGCCGGTTCGATCCAGCCGTCCTCGGCCAGTTCCGTGAGGATGCTATCGATCACCTCCGCTTCGAAAGTGACGCCGAATTTTTCCGCGGGCCGCTCGAGGACTTGCCGGGCGGCGCCGGTGGAGAGCCAGCGTAATCGGAGATTGGATTCCTTGTGGAAAATGCGGGGAATATGATCGCGGAAGGAATCGAGTTGATAGAAGAACTCCTCCCGCATGGAGAGCACGATGTGAACGCCCGAATTGGGGTCGTCGTAGAGCTTGCCGAGGTCCGCGATAAAGTCCTGTTGCCGCGCTGCCGGCAGGTAGACAAAGAACTCTTCGAACTGGTCGAAGAACAGGACCAGCGGCATCTCCAGTTTCGCCGTGGCCTCCTTGATCATCGCCAGAAAAGCGGGCGGGGTAGCGCCGGGAGCCACGAGACCGGCCTCGCGCAAGGCAGCCAGGGCGGAGCCGGCGGGGTCGCGCTCCACCCGAATGAGCAGGCTGGGGTATTCGAGCTGATCCAGCCTGGGCCGGACACCGGCATTGATCAGCGACGACTTGCCGCAGCCTGTCTTGGCATAAAGGACCACCAGGCGGGTTGCCAGGATGTCCGACAAAAGAATGTCAATTTCCCGGTCGCGTCCGGCAAAGACCGGGGCGTCGTCGGCCGTGTAGAAATCGAGAAATTTGTAGGGCCGCTCAAGCATTGGAATCGGCCGGTGGCGCCGCGGGGATAGCTGGGCCGGGGGCTGGCGGGAATGGGTACTGGCGTCGTAACCCGGCGGCGAACTCGTACACGTCGCAGTCGTAGATCACGACGCCTTTCTTCTCCCAGAAAAGCTTCCAGTCCTGGTTGGGAGATTTCTGAATCGCGTACGACTTGAACTTTTTGCGGGACTCCAGCGATTCCACGAGAGTCTTGTACAGAACCTGAAAGTCCCAGTCCTCCAGCCCGTAGCCGAGAAAAAGCAGCGACCGGGTCTGCAGACGCCCGGTGATGAGATTGGGCACTCCAATGCGGTCCGCCGTCCCCGTCACCGCCGTGAGGAAGACGATGTAGTCCTCTTCCGTGAGGATGAGGTCGCTGGAAGCGCATTCGGCGTCGCCAAAAGTCCCGTGGATCTTGTAGACGATGACGCCCGTGTACCCAGCCAGTGCTGCCAGTTCCGGAGCGTTCGGATGGAAACCTTTGGGTGGCTGCACCAGTACCCGGTAGTCCCTCCCCGCATCCTTCAGGGCCTGTTCCATCAGGCAGTCGTAGTTGGTGGTGACGATCAGGTCGAACGGCAGTTCGGCCAAGAGGCGCAGCAGCGGGGAAGGCTGGCAGGAGGCGGCATCGATCAGTTTTTCGACTTGCTCCTCCAGATAAGGCCGGTCCTTGCGAACCTCCAGATGCAGCGAAACGCGCGGGAGATTCTCCGGGTCCCTGGGGCCGCCGGCGAGCGTGGCGGCCAGTTTCTTTGAGACATCGGCGCCCAGGGGAGTGCCCTTGTAGTGCAGGGTAGCGGAACTAATATTGGCAGCGGCGCCCAGGAAAGGCACACACCGCTTGGCGCTGATACGCCCCACCAATATCTCCCAATCGATATCCGGCATTAGCTGTCGATTCTATCACTTATTCCTTATAATTAATGCGAGCCGTGAGCTTGCGCCCGAGACAAGAGCGGATACCTGTCTAATTCGCCAGAGAACTGGCAAATCCGGCCATTCGCTTCAGATCCGCCCGTTCCGCCCGGCCTCTCTTGACTGCGGAAATGCCGTCGCAGGAGGTCCCGTTACTCCTTGCGCTTGCGCCGCGCGGGAACCGCCGCCGGTTCCCTTGCTACACTGAAGACCGTGGGCAGCCTGTATACTCGCGACGAAATCCTCGAACTGCGGGCTCGCTGGCAGGCCGAGGGCAAGTCGGTGGTCTTCACCAACGGTTGCTTCGATTTGCTCCATCCCGGGCACATCCGCCTGCTGGAACAGGCCCGCTCCCTGGGTGACGTGTTGATTCTGGGGCTCAATTCGGATGCCAGCGTGCGGCGCAGCAAGGGGCCGTCGCGTCCCATCCTGGGCGAGCGGGAGCGCGCCGAACTGGCCGGCGAGCTCGCCGCGGTCGACGCCGTGGTTCTGTTCGACGAAGAGACGCCGCGGGACCTGATTGCCGCCCTGTTGCCAGACGTCCTCGTGAAGGGCGCGGACTGGTCCCACTTCGTCGCCGGACGGGAAGAAGTGGAAGCTGCCGGCGGCTTGGTGGTGACGCTCGATTTGCAGCCCGGATACTCAACTACTAATCTTGTAGATGATCTGATAAGCCAGCCTTGATTCATCCTGCCGTTCGCGACCTCTTTCTGGACCTGGGAAAGCATCCCAGCTTTCAAGATGCCCTTTACCGCCTGTCAGGCGGACACAACGCCGGTCTATCCGGCCTCACCACCACCGCCAAAGCCCTCTATTCGGTGCTCCTGTGGCAGACGACCGGCAGATCCTTGATAATTGTAGTAGATGGCAGCAAGCAGGCCGAGGCCCTATTTGAAGCAGTGGAGACGTTATTTGGCCTGCTGGCCGCCGACGATCGCAATTCCCCGCAGCTTCTGCCGGCTCTGGACGTTCTGCCAATGCAGAACCTCTCCCCGCACGCCGAAATCTGCGAGCAGCGGGCCATCGGGCTTTGGAGCCTGGCCACGCAGAGGTCGTCTATCACCATTCTGCCGGTGGGATCTGCGCTACTGCGCATCGAGCCCGCCTCGTTCTACCGCCAGCTTGCCCTTAAGCTGAAGGTGGGAGACGATTTACCTCTCGAGGAGGTGATCGCCCACCTGCAAAGCATTGGGTATGAGCGGCGCGAGCCGGTGGAGATGGTGGGGGAATACTCGCTGCGCGGCGGAATCCTCGACGTTTTTTCTCCGGACGCCGCCAAACCGGTCCGCATCGACCTGTTCGGCGACCAGGTGGAATCGATGCGCCGGTTCGACGTGGAATCGCAGCGGTCGGTACTGAAGGTCGAGGACTGCGTGCTTTTGCCGCTCACGGAATACCAGAAGTCGTGGGCTTTGTTGACGGAATTGGGCGAACTGATGCGCCAGGCGGATGTCCCGGGCCGGGACCTCCCGCCGCCTGGTCAGCCGTTCCCAGGGTGGGAGTTGCTGGTACCCATGGTGCGGCCGCGGAATGCCTCGGTCTTTTCGCTGGTGGATCATCCCATCGTAGTGTGGGACGAGCCGCGCCAGGTCCGCGCCGCCGCCGAGCGTTTCTGGAAGCGCCTGGAGCAGATCGAGCCCTCCCCGGCTTACGATCCCGCCCGGATTTTCTTCCAGTGGGACGAGCTCGAACGGCAGGCTTCGGCTGCGCCCGCGCTGTCTATCGAGGAATTGGAGATCGCCTGGACGGGCGCGGAGGCGGCCGGGCAGCATATCGCCACTCGTCCCACCATGTCCTTTCGCGGCAACATGCAGGTGGCCATCGCGGAAGCCCGCACGCTGGTGGAAGGCGGCAACCGGGTGGCATTTTTCGCCTCGTCGAACGGCGAGGTGGAACGGGTTGCCGATATCCTCAACGAATACGGCGTGCCCTACCAGTTGGGGCTGGAGCAATTCGACTCGCCACCCGCCTATCTGGCCGAGCGGGCCTACATGGCGGGCGCCAGCGCCAGCATCTACCTGGTGAAAGGACAGGTGCGGACGGGCACCGCTTTCCAAGATGCGAAACTTGTAGTATTTGGGTCGGAAGACCTGTTCGAGACCTCGGAACTGGTCGCCCGCGCGCCGGCCGGAAAGTCCGCCATGGCCACGTTTTCGGCGGACCTGATCGATCTCAAGCCCGGGGATTACGTAGTCCATAGCGAGCACGGTGTAGCACAATACCTGGGGTTGCGGGAGATCTCGGCGGGCGAAAATCAGGGCGATTACATGCTGCTGGAGTACGCCGCGGGCGCCAAGCTGTACGTCCCCCTCACCCGCATGGATCTGGTGCAGCGCTTCCGCGGCGCCGGTGAGGCCAAACCGGCGCTCGACCGCATGGGCGGAGCCACGTGGACGCGCACCAAAACGCGGATCAAAGCCAAAATGCGCGACATGGCGGACGAGCTCCTCAAGCTCTACGCGCAGCGCAAAATGGCCGAGGGCTTCCAATACTCGCCCGACAGCAACTGGCAGCGGGAGTTCGAAGATGCCTTTGAATTCAACGAAACGCGCGACCAGATCACAGCCATCCAGGAAATCAAACGGGATATGGAGGGCCCGCAGCCCATGGACCGCCTGCTATGCGGCGACGTGGGATTCGGCAAGACCGAAGTGGTCATGCGCGCCACCTTCAAAGCCTTAGGCGACGGCAAGCAGGTAGCCATCCTGGCGCCCACCACGGTGTTGGCCTTCCAGCACTTCGAGACCTTCAAACGGCGATTTCAGCCCTTCCCGGTACGGGTCGAGATGTTCAGCCGTTTTCGTACCCCCAAAGAGCTAAAAGCCGCCCTGTCCGATCTGGCCGAAGGCAAGGTCGATATCGCCATCGGGACGCACCGCCTGCTATCCGCCGACGTAGAATTCCGCGACTTGGGGCTCGTCATCGTGGACGAAGAGCAGCGTTTCGGCGTGAAACACAAGGAGCGGCTGAAACACCTCAAAAAGGCAGTGGACGTGGTCACCATGAGCGCCACCCCGATTCCCAGGACACTACACATGTCGTTATTAGGCTTACGGGACATGTCGGTAATCGAGACGCCACCCAAAGATCGCCTGGCGATCCATACCGTGGTAGCGCCATTTCAGCCCGAACTGATCCGTTCGGCACTGGAACTGGAGCTGGCCCGCGGCGGGCAAGTCTACTTTCTGCATAATCGGGTGGATTCCATCTGGGCGCGCGCCCACATGTTGCAGGAATTGGCGCCCAACGCCCGCATCGGGGTGGGCCACGGTCAAATGGGCGAGGCGGAACTGGAGAAGACCATGCTCCACTTCATGCGCCACGACTTCGACATCTTGGTATGCACTACAATTATAGAAAATGGTCTCGACATTCCACTTGCAAATACTATGTTTGTAGAAAATGCAGAGCGCTACGGCTTGTCGGAGCTGTACCAACTTCGCGGACGCGTGGGACGCTCCAACCGCCGCGCGTATGCCTACCTGTTGGTGCCGCCCGACACGGAACTGACCGAAATCGCCCGCAAACGCCTGGCGGCGCTCAAGGAGTTCAGCGACCTGGGCGCGGGCTTCCGAATCGCGGCGCTCGACCTGGAACTGCGCGGCGCCGGCAACCTGCTGGGAGGCGAACAGCACGGCCATATCAATTCCGTGGGCTTTGATACTTACGTTCGCCTGCT
>Ga0182030_10009741_pt1 | contig 19639 bp, 16 predicted proteins | sample 812S3MmetaG_FD_121299 | JGI IMG/M metagenome (GOLD analysis project Ga0182030, IMG submission 121299) | Permafrost microbial communities from Stordalen Mire, Sweden - 812S3M metaG (Illumina Assembly) | ecosystem: Environmental > Terrestrial > Soil > Wetlands > Permafrost | place: Sweden... | reverse complement strand
GATTGGGTCAAAAGCGGAATTGAAAGCCGACAATCGCACCTTGCAGGGTCAGATTCGCCCGGATGTCACCCTGCCCGGTCTTGTTGTAGGTGTTCACCCCCAACGCGCGATAACCCGCCAGCAAACTGAATCGTTTGGTGAAATCGTAGCCCAATGTTCCCATCGCCTGCCAGGAATCGTTCGGGGTGCTTTCCGAGATGGCGAACCCGCCGACTTCGCCGAGAATGTTAAAGCTCAATTTTTCCGTCAGGTGTTTCTGCAGGCGCAGGCCGATGAAGGGATCCCACAAATTCCCGTCTTTGGCATAGGCGAACTGGGAGCCGGGAATATTGAGGGTGATTTCATTGTTGATGTTCCAATAGCGCACGCCGGCCAGCGCATCAAGTGTCCACGGTCGCTCCTGTCCCCATTGGGCAATCTGGTAAAAGCCGCCGCTTTCAATCACATAGAAAGTGAGCGTGTCGTTGCCGCCGGCAACCGTCACCGGGGCGGCGTTGTTGACATCGGCTTCCAGTTTCACATACATGGGCGAGGTGTAGAAGCCAAAATTCTTTTTGCGGACTTCAAGGTTCAACATCACCGGCGGGCCTTTGAGGTGGTTGAAAATCTGGTCGAAGTTAAGGCCCACGTTCAAATCACGGTTTTTGGTTTTCACCTTGCCGTTGATCTGAACGACCCATAGAAACGGCGTCGCATTGAACTGCCACGGGTCGGAGTCCGGAGCCGCATTCAGCGAGTCTTCGGAGGTGGAGGCAGTTGCCGGCGCAATCACCGAGGCGGCGGTGGCCGGAACATTGTTGGTGTCAGCGGCGCGGACGGAAATGGTCGCCAGCGAGAAAGCGGCAGCGACCAGCGCCAAGGTTTTGTTAAGCTTCATAATTTTTTGATTTGATACCGCCTGCGAATGTGCGTGTCAATCTTTCGGTTTCGAGGATTCAGGAGGTTGCGACGAATAAAGCGCCACGAGCCGCGAAATCAGCACCGCCATGTAAAGCGTGCCGGTCATCGCCTCCATCATCGCCAGCGTGCGCGCGCCGTTGGAGAGCGGCGTGATGTCACCGTAACCCACCGTGCTCAGCGTGATGAAGCTGAAATAATAGGCCTCGAACTGCGACAGCGAATGAGGAGTCGTCACGCCGACTGTAAAAGCGAACGGAAGTGGCAGATCCGGATGCAGCGGATCCACCGGATGCAGCCCCGATATGAGCATGTAGGCGGACATCCAGATGATGCCCAGCAGCAGATAGCCGGAGATGCCGGCGCACAACACCTCGGAATTAACCCGGGGCGCGCGAAAGATGAAATGCAACAGTTGATACTCGACGAAACCGATGAAGACCAGTGCCGTGGCACTCTGAAACACCGGCGGCAACAGATGAGGATGAAAATGGTTGATCCAGCGGAACACCACAGCTGGCACCATCAGCACCAAGGCCAGCACCAGCGTCCGGTGGCTGCGGCCCACGGCCAGCACGCCCAAAACCAACACCAGCGTCATAAGCACAGCATCAATGGCCTGGCCGTATGTGAACTCCTCCACAAACGGCGCCGCGAAAAGCAGTAGGATCAGGCCACCCAGAAACTGCGCCGCCGAGGAGCGGAAATTGCCGATATGTGACAGACGTCCGGCGGTCGGATGGTGTTTAAGTTCAGCCATGGGTCACATTCTTTTGCGGGGTTCTACTGGTTGTTTCTTCAGTTCCGCGACGATCTTGTCCACCACGGGAATGGCGTGCGCGAAGTATTGTTTGAAGCCACGACAAAGATAGTTCAAGCCCGGCTCGCCGGCGGGCGTGCGGATGATCCGGTTCTTCGGACATTCGCCCCAGCAGTCCGTGAGAAAGGAACATTGCCGACAATACTGCGGCAGGGTTTCGTTTTTGGCGTAACCAAACTTCACCTGCGTCCGGGAAAACACCTGCATGTCGAGCGATTGATCCTTGAGGTTGCCCAGCCGATATTCGGGATAAACATAATGGTCGCAGGAATAGACGCTGCCGTCGTGTTCCACCGCCACGCCTTTGCCGCAAAACTCGCCATAGATGCAGATCTGCGAACCCAGGCCCATGTGCTGCGAGACGAGCGTCTCAAAATGATTGACCAGCACCTTGCCAAAATCTTTCGCGCGCCATTCGTCAAAAACCTTGCACAGAAAATATCCCCAGTCGTCCGGGTCCACCGACCAGTCGGTGACGATGGAATTCGGCTGGCCGGGCCGCGCTTCGGGATCGCCGTCCTTCGGCAGCGCATCGTTGTTCCACTTGTGCGGCGCGGTTTTCTCGAAGCCTTGGTATTCCACGATCGGGATGAACTGGATGTAGGTGGCATCCAGTTCGCGCCGGAGAAAACGGTAAACGTCCAGCGGCTTGCGGGCGTTGTAACGGTTGACGCACGTCAGCGTGTTGAACGGCACGCCGTATTTGCGAAGCAGTTTGGCGGCGTGAAAGACCTTGGCGAACGTGGGCTGGCCGCCCTTGGTGACGCGATACTTGTCGTGGATTTCCTGCGGCCCGTCAATGCTCAAGCCCACGAGGAATCGGTGTTCCTTCAAAAACTCGCACCATTTCTCATCGAGCAGCGTCGCGTTGGTCTGCAAATCATTTTCGATTTTCTGGAACGGCTTGGCGTATTTTTTCTGGAGCGCGACGACCTTGCGGAAAAACTCCAGCCCCATCAGCGTCGGCTCACCGCCCTGCCAGGAAAACACCACGTCCGTCCCCGTGACGCCGGCGATATACTGCTGGATGAAACGTTCCAGCGTTTCGTCGGACATCCGGCCCGCGCCCGGCCCGCCGGGCAGCGTTTCCTTGCTCAAGTAAAAGCAGTAGGTGCAGTCCAGGTTGCAAGTGGAGCCGCTGGGCTTGGCCATGACGTGAAACCGCTTGCGATTCTGGTTTCCCAGCAGCAACGGCGCGTCGTATTTATCGGTGGTCTGATCGAACGTCTGGTTCAAGCGGGCGTAATTTATCCCGTCCGCCCGGCAGCAGCAAGGAAAACGGGCCGGTGACAACGCCACTGGCAACCCGCTTAGTGCGAGCCGCACCTGCCATGAAACCCGCCCGTGTGGTTCACAATAAAATTACTTTGCCAGTTCGACGCCCGGCGGCAAATCAATTGCTTCCGCGCCACATTGACGCCGCCCCTGCCCTGTCCTAATCTCCCGCATGGCCAAGAAACCCATTTTGGTAAGGACGCGTTCCACCGCGTCCCAAACTAAAATTAGGGACGACGTGGAAGTCGTCCCTACCAAACCGCAAAAACCCTCCGCCCTCCTCGACACCCGCGTCGTTTATTGCGGCGACAATCTGGAACAGCCGGAACAAATGCAAAATGAAGATGGCAGAATGATGAAATCAGTGAGTTTCCCAATTCTTCATTCATCATTCATCCTTCTTAATTTCCCCCTGCCCGCCAGCCACTGCGTCAAGTTCAAAGCTGAAGTGTTAGCGCTGAATTAAAAATCCCATAAAATGACGACTGCAGAAAAAGAACAGCTCGACATTCAATTTCTCTATCGAGGGGAGAATTTATGGCAGTTCCGCTTTGGCGAAGGAACGGAAAATTATCACACCAAATGCTTTTCCGATTCAGGGCGACACTCGGACGAGTCGCTCGCGGAAGCCCGAATTTATCGAAACGAATTTTTTAAGGCGCATCCAGAGTTTCTATCGTTACGCGCACCTTTCCGAACTCAACTCCCAAGTAATAATCGGAGTGGAATACTTGGCGTGAATTATTCTGAACGAACTTTGCCAAGCGGAAACATTTCCCGAGGTTGGCAGATGACATGCCCACGACACGATAGCTCAGAGCCGGCAACCGCAAAGTTTTCAGTTCAATTACACGGGGAGACAAAAGCTCTGATGATGGCTGTGCAGGCACGCCGCGATGCAACGCTTAATCTTCTTCAAGCCGAAAAATTACCTGTCGCCGCGAAACCGCTTCAACACCTTATTAATGAATATGACGACATTATCGCCGAGCTAAATGAAAGCATTGAAAACGATAGTGAAAGTGAGTTGTTGAGCATTATTCAGGAAGCCAAACTAGATGCCACAAGCAAACAAGGGCAAATTCAGATGCGTCTTGGCCAGCATCGTTTCCGCAGAATGGTTATTGGACGCTGGCAAGGTTGTTGTGCCATAACCGGTGTAGATATTTTGGTAGATGCGGCGCACATAAAACCATGGCGGAAAGCCTCCAACTTTGATCGTATTAATCCATACAATGGCATTGCACTGTCTCCGCTTTATCATCGTGCGTTCGATCTTCACTATATTTCATTCGGAGACGACGGAAGCATTCTCGTTTCAGAAAAATTCCGAGAGCGATTATTGCGAATGGGAATGAATTTATCGGGTAAAATTTTAGGGCTAACAGAAGACCACCAACCTTATTTAGAACACCATCGTAAAGATTTTTTCAAACATCAACAGTTGGGATGAGTCATGCACAGCGTTGAATTTGAAAGGCCAGTGGTTTGGTATTGATATTTCACCCACCGTCTGCCGCGTCCTGGCCAAACGCCTGCGCGACGTTTGCGCGTTGCCGGAAAGCGCACCGCTCTGGCGCGCCGGACGCGGCTTCGTCGTCCGCCCTTGATTTGCAGGAGACGAGGTGACGAGGCTCATTTTAATCCCGTTTGCAGGTTTTCAATTAGAGTCTCCTCACGTCGGCTCCTACGTCAGGGAGATTTTGAGAACTGGGCCGTCATCGCCCTCGGTGGCATCCCGAAAAAAGTGCAGGTCGGCGATATGGGCGTGGATGACCGTGCAGGAAATCCTCGACGAGCACATTGCGAAGAAACTGGCGTGACGCTTACTCTTTACTGCTTCAAGCGGAAGAATAAATTCCCGGTGGGCGGCGCGATGGTGACGGAGTTCGTGCCGTTGGCGGGAGTGATGGCGTAGCCGCTCGTCGTCCAGCTTGTCGTCGCGAGGTTGGCGTTTTGCTGCAAGGTGTAAGTGTTGGTGGCCGGGTCAGGCCAGATAATTTTCACGCTGTTTGCGCCGTTGGGAACGATGAGCAGGTTCGGCATACCCGGCATTTGCACGACGTTGATGAGCGCCCAGAAACCACCGGTGACGGAATAGCTGCCGCCGCTCATCGCGCCGCTGGCGTCGGGCTGGCCGATAGTTCCCGAGACTTGGTAAGTCTCGCCGGTGCTGGTGCCACCGCCGCCGGAAACTTTATACCAGTCTATCGAGTAGCTCTGCCCTTGCACCCGCAGGCAGAATGCAGAATGAACAAGCGCGCAAGCGATCACCGCGCAAGTGAGGAAGTTTGATTTGGTTTTCATTCTGTGGATGACTTGAAGGTTGATTTTCGCGGGAATGTGCCTTGGTGTTGTTGCGGATCAGGGATGTGTCAGCCGAAAAAATGTTAGTTTACCCGTCATGGGATTGGTCACCGCATACTGTCCGCTGATGGCGCTCCAGGTAATGGGCGGAGCGAGGTTGGTGGCGGATTGCAGGTTGAAGCCGGAAACATTTGTCGCCCAAATCACAATGGCGTTGGTCCCGACCTGCGTAATGTTGAGCGGCGGCGGGACCAGCAGGCTGAACACCGTGCCGTAACCCGCCGTGCCGCCGACATTTGCCGTGCCATACAACACGCTACCCGACTGAATCAATCCGCCGAGCGGATGCGCGCCGTCGGCATTGGTGCCGGCGGCGTTGTTCGTGTCGGTGAAATGATACAAGGCGCTAAAACCAGAACCGTCGAGGTTCAAGCGATACAGGGTGCCATTGCCAAACTGACCTCCGTTCACGGCGGTGCCATAAAGCGCGTTGCCATAAAGCATGAGACCCGACTGCGGTTTGGCGCCGTCGCTGTTGGTTTGCAAGGTTCCCGCCAGACCGCCGAACTGGTGCAGCGTTGTGAAACCAGAACCGTCCGTGTTGATGGCGAAAATCGTGCCGGTGGAATTGGTGCCGCCGGCAGCGGCGGTGCCGTAGAGGGTGTTGCCGACGAGAATCAGTGCCCCGAAAGGATTGGCGCCGTCGCTATTGGTGTAAGGGTAACTAGAACTGTAAGTAAAATTGTAAAAGTTCGTGAAGCCGATGCCGGTGGTGCTGACTTTGAAGAGGGTGCCCATGGCATTGGCCCCGCCGGTCGGGGTCGCGCCATAAAGCGTGCCGCCGGAAAGCAGCAGGGGCGACGTGGGATTTTGTCCGTCGGTGTCCACGAAATTGTGCAGGTTGGTAAAACTGCCGTCGGTGGTGCTGATCGCAAAAATCGTGCCCCAGCCGCCGGTGCCGCCGGCGTTGGCCATGCCGTATAAGGTGTTCCCGGAAACGATCAGGCCCGCTTGCGGGTAGGCACCCGGCCCGTTGGTGTAAGGAAAGTTGTTGCCGGTGGCGGGAAAACTGAAAAGGTTGGTGAAAGTGGTGCCGTTGGTATTAACCCCAAAAAGGGTGCCGTTGCCTGAGCTGCCACCGAACAGGGCCGGACCATAAAGCGTGCTGCCGGATGACACGAGGCTGCCAGACAAATCATAGCCATCCGGGCCGCTCGTGAAAACGCACACCGGCGCGAATCCAGAGCCGTCGGTGTTCAATTTGAACACCACGCCATCGCCGCCGTTTAGGCCACCTTGTTGCGTGGTGCCATATAATATGCCGCCGGATAGGATCAGGCCTGCGACCGGATTGATGCTGTTGGTGTAAACCAAACTGTGCAGCGTCGAGTACTCCACGGTTTGTGCCGATGCCCGCAGGCAGCCCAGCCCGAGAGCCATGAGCAAACCGATTGTCTGCGGACGAATGGAATCAATTTTCATTTGGTTGACGCTTCAATAGATGTCGTCGGTGTTACCGGCTGGTTAAGGTTATTTCTGTGCCAGTAGCTTCACCAGCGCCTTGAGTTCGTCGAGTTGCCGGTTTAATTCCTCGTTCTGGGCTTCCAGCCGCTGGAGGCGGGCTTCTGAACTTTGGTTTCTGCCTTCAACCTTCTCATTCAATCCCTGAATGGCCGCCAAGGCCACGCCGCCTTCATCCACCACGGAGATGTGTTTGTCATCCGTGCCATCCAAGCCGAAAGCCGCCTGGAAATCCTGCGCCATCGGCCCGATATGCTGCACCCCTTTGCTGTCCGTCTTGTAATTCCATTGGGTTACGGGCAGCGCCGCCAGCCGGGCCAGCACGGTCTGATTGTCCACGGGCTTGAAATTTTCCTTGGCGTTGCGGTCGCTGGTCAGGGCGATGCCGTGGCTATAAACCGTGCCGGCACATTCCAAGTTGCCGCTGGTGTCCAGCGTCAGCTTCGCCGCGCCGCCGCTGTCCGCTTCGACTAGGTAGGCCGGGTTGGCGGTGCCGATGCCCACGTTGCCATTATTCAGGATGGTCAGGCGTTTGGCAAAGCCGGTGTAGAAATTCAGACCGTCCGTGTCTGTATGGCCGCTGACGCGGGTCGAGCCGATGCCCTCGCCGCTTCCCGCGCCAAAAGTCAGGGCGTCGGCCACCGTCCCGCTGTTCAGGTTGGCCTGGTCAAGATCCATGCCCCCGTTGATGCTCAAAGTCTGTTGCGGCGTCGCCCCGCCAAGGCCGACCTGACCGGCGATATAGGTGGTGGATTGATAGAACGAATCCCCTATGCGAATGACGCCGCTCTCACCCTGAATGCCAAGGCTGCCAATGTCGATGTTGTAACTTTCATTCCCCGTAAAATTAAGCCCGGCCGCTTGACCAACCGCAATGTTGTTGCCGCTGTTTGTGATGTTGAATAGCGCGTCAAAGCCTAAAGCCACATTGTAGGAGCCGCTGCTGTTGGCGGCCAGCGCCCAAGTGCCCACGGCGAGATTTCCCCAGCCGCTCGTGTTTTTGTTCAGCGTCTGATAGCCTGCGGCGGTGTTTTCAACACCAATACTGTTGAACTGTAGAGCCTGATAGCCGAGGGCGGTATTATGGCTGTTGCCATCGCTCGTGTTGCCGAGGTTGAACGCCGTGTCATTCTCGAGCGCCTGGAAGCCGACCGCCACCAGGTCGCTGTCGTTGGTGGAATTCTGAAGCGCACCGTAGCCCACTGCGGTGTTCTCGCTGCCATTGGTGCTGGCGTAAAGGGCATTGACACCGTCGGCCACGTTGTTATTGCCGGTGACGTTATTGAAGAGCGCCTGATAGCCGTTGGCAGTGTTCGCCGCGCCGGTTTGATTGCTGAAAAGCGCCGCGTAGCCGTTCCCCACATTGAAGCTGCCCGAGATATTGTTCTCCAGTGCCACGGCTCCGTTGGCAGTATTTTGGCCTCCGTTGATGTTCGCGTAAAGTGCCGAGTAACCATTCGCCACGTTGTTGTTGCCGATCGTATTCTTATAAAGCCCCAGCCCGCCATCGGCGGTATTGAACTGGCCAATGGTGTTCGCCTGCAGCGCAAAATAACCGCTGGCGGCGTTGTTGTCGCCAGTCGTATTATTAAGCAGCGCAGCATAACCGTTCGCAACGTTGAAGCTGCCACTCGTGTTATTGGCCAACGCCGACCAACCGGCCGCCACGTTGTTGTTGCCGTTGGTGTTGCTGTAAAGCGCTTGATAACCATAAGCCGTGTTGTCATTCCCGCTCGTGTTACCATAGAGCGCTTCCTTACCGGCCGCCACGTTGTCACTGCCGCTGGTGTTGTTAAACAGCGCTGAACCGCCAACCGCGATGTCATCATAACCGTTGTTATTAAAAAAGAGCGCCGAATACCCGATAGCCGTGTTGAAGGAGCCGCTAGCGTTGTTGTTGAGTGCCCCTGCACCATCGGCTGTATTGTAGCCACCGCTCATGGTTGAATTGCCCGACGGCCCCACAAAGAAGTTTCCCGCCCCGCCACTGCTGTTGCCGATGCTAGTCAAATCCGCCGCCGATAACGGGCCGCTCAAACCGCCGGCGCTCTCCGCATAAATCGCATTCGGCACCGGCGTCAATTCCTGCCGGGGCGTCAACGGAGTGAAGGCCGCGACCCCGTTGGTCGCCACGCCGATTTGCAGCCAGTTGGTCAGCCCGGTGAACACCCCGGAACCGAAATCAATCTGCACCGTGAACAGGCCGTTGGTGACGCTGACTGCGTTATTCGTGACCGATCCGGCGATGGCGGTGCCGCCGGAGTTGGTGGCGAATAGCGCGAAGGTCAGGTTGTAGCTGCCGCTGGCCGGGCTGCCGCCGCTGTTCAACCGGCCTTGATAGGTGAACGCCGTGCCTTGGGCGCGGGCGGTTGAGAGTTGAGAGTTGAGGGTTGCCAGCGCGAGCAGGACAAACGCGACGAGTTTGAGTCTGGTTTTCATAAGGTTTCCAAGATGTTTTTGATTCCGAATGGAAAGTCTTTACGCCTGTTCCAAAATAATTGCAACTAAATAGCTCATTAGCCCCAGACATTTCTATCGCCCGGAAATCATCCTTCAAACCGCCGGAGCACAATCCCCGTCCCCTTGAAAATCCGCGCGTGGGATGAGCATTGGTATTTCGCCCATGCCTGCTGCGTCATGGCCAAACGCCGGCGCGACGTTTGCGCCCTGCCGGAAAGCGAACCGCGCTGGCAGCCGGCCGGCCGCCCGGATATTGACGCCTTTGAAGCCATGATGATGCGCGAGGATTGCGAGAAAGGCTTCTTCGTGAGTTCCGATTTCACATCCGATGCCTCGCAGGAGATCGAATCGTTCTCCTTCAAGCGCAGCCACAAAGTCATCGTCGCCCTGACCGTGCAGGAAATCCTCGACGAGCACATTGCGAAGAAGCTGGTTTGAACCAACATTGGCAGGTCGTGCCAGCGCCTACTGCGACAGCAACCGGTAATACCGCTGCGGTTCGCCAGAACGAGTTGCGTTGGTGAAGCTCACGTTGCCGATGAAATCGAAACTGTTCGTGTCCAAATGCACCCAGTTGCTCATCGGCAACGCCAGGTTCGTTGAACTCAACAGAAACACCGGGTTAAAGGGCATCCCGTTGGCGCCGTTGATGACGAGGTTGGTTCCGTTCAAAACATTAAGGCTGCCGATCTGCAACACAGCATCCACGACGGCCTGCGAGATGGACCAGTCCTTGCCGGAATCCGAGGTGATGGTGAAATCGGTCACCGCGTTGGTATTGGCGTCGAGCACCTGTGCGCCCAGCCAGCGCAGTCGCAAGTAGCCGGTCCTTTCGTCGGTGAAATATTGGTATCCGTAATTCTCACCGCCGGTCTGCAGCGTCACTCCGAACGAAAAGGTGAATGGCTGGCCATAGACAAACGCGATGTCCAGATTGGGGACCCCGGCGTAGGCGGCCAGATCCGCCGTGTTAAAATTGATGCCCGAGGTCTGCGGGCTGTTGGTGGGATAGACCCACAGTTGCTGGTCAAATGCTGGATAATCATGGCCCACATTCGGAGTAATTTCAGATTCGATCTCCGCCGCCGCCAAGTCTGAATCCGAACCGCAACTGGCGGACGCCGTGCCGATGTAACGGACGACGGGCCGGAAAAAACCTGCCGTTCCGTTCAGGGCCGCGTTGCTGATCGTGACAATATCGCTCCAGGTGGCTTGGATGCCAACGGATCCGACGTAGCTTTCACCGGAAATAACCGAAATGTCATCAGCCAATTTGAAGGCAATGCTCAAGTCGCCGTAAGTGGCGCTGGTCATCGCCCGAACGTGGTCGGCCACGAATGAATTGTTGAGCGTGGAAACTGACGTGCTGTTCACATACCAATTGGTGCCAGAGCCCACCCCTATCCCGCCCGTAGTAGCATCTTGGTATGCGTTCAAATCCGCCGACAAGGTGCCGGCGCTTGCTGGATGAATCGGGAGCAACGTCAGGGCAAAAGCAAATGCGAGGGCGACGGGGAAGTTTTTCATTAAATCCTTTTCAGCGGACTGTGGGCTAAATCGCCATTATGTCAAATCATGATTTTAATTATTTTATCGCATCTTCAGCCTATCATCTGAAAATCTGCGCGTCGGGATTGGCATTGATATTTCGCCCATGCCTGTGCGTCATGGCCAAACGCCTGCGCGACGTTTGCGCGTTGCCGGAAAGCGAATGCTCTGGCGCGCTGGACGCGGCTGCGTCGTCCGCCCTTGATTGGTAGGAGACGAGGTGACGAGGCTCATTTCAAATTCCGATGCCGGCTTTCAATTAGAGCCTCCTCACTCGACTCCTACGTCATGAAGCCGGAAATGCTTTCGTGTCCTGACCGTCCTGTTTTTCAGCCCAAATGTCTTTCCCCAGGCGCTGGCCGGGGCCAAGGCGTATCATGTGCAGTATTGCACCGGCACGGGCGCATGGGTGGATGCGGGCATCTGGCCGAACACCAAGGAGATTGTCATCCTGAACCTCACACCGGGCACGGTATATGGCGTGCGCGTGCGCGGCATCGGCGGTTCCGATCAATATGGTCCCTGGAGCGCCATCCTGTCGCTGATGGTCACCTGACCAGCAAGTTGAGAGTTAATAGTTGCTGGTTGAGGGTGCGGTGCTCAACGTCAAACTTTCAGCCATCAACTATCAACCAACAACTATCAACTGTTTTGAGCACCCTTTGCTGCCGGATCCATCCAGCACGCAATACCCGGACGATGGCAACGCGGCCAACAGACATATTCATAACTTCCCTTGGCCGCCCATCGTCCGGTCATTTTTTTCTTAAGCAGGTAGCGTCGAGCCTGTGGCTCGAAGAAATTCGGCGCAGAGCGCCGACACTACAACGCAGGCGCAGACCACATAGTTGTGAAAATAAAAAACGGGCCGCTTCCGGAAACGGAAGCGGCCCGCGTGGTTCACAAGTGAATAGTCGGTCAAGGCTTGTAATTGGAATAGCCGGGGCCGGTCTTGTCGTAAACATTGAAGATCTCGTCCGGCATGATGGTGGCGATGCCGCTCTGCGGAATCATGATCAAATCCTGGTCGAGCACCTTGGTGCGAAGTTTCCAGCCGGGCGGCAGTTCCTTGTAGAGGCTGTCACGGTTCTTCAAGTATTCGTCATAAGTCCAGCGCGGTTGCAAGCCCTGTTGAAAACCTTTCATGACCCAGGTGTTGCCCTCGGCATCGTCAATCAGAAACACCTCAGTGCCCTTGTTGTAGCCGAAGGCGCTCTTGCGCGCGATGGTCATGGTCTCATAGGGAACCTTGCCCCACTTTTTCAGATCAACGCCCTTGAGATTCAGGTCGGCGCACCACGGAATCAGCTTGCCGTTGAAGTTGCGCTCCGTGCCGAGCGGAATCTCGACCCAGTCCAGCATCCACTGTTTCGGCCCGTTCAATGTTGCCCCGAGCGCACCGAACTGCTTCTTGATCGCTTCAAGATTTATTCCTTCGGCATAAGCCTGCGGCGCGGAATCCTTGCTGATCGCCACGTCAAAGCTGGGGGTAAAGGTAGTGTTATAGCAACGGCCATACAAATTGCCGGTGATGGCATCGCCGCCGACCACAAAGACTTCGAGGTAGCGCACCTGATTCAGATTGTCGAAGCGTTTCGACTTCGCGTTCGCGCCGTCGTTGGGCAGGCTGGCGCAGCCGGTGAAGGCGAGCGTCGCGGCGAGCAGCAAGCCGCCGAGGATTGATTTAATGAATTTAATTTTCATGTTTTGATGAATTATAGATTGCTGGTCTTACGCGACAATAACATTTCAATTCGCCTGCGCCACGCCCGGCGGTTTCCAGGTGCCTTCACCGGGTGGCAGGATGGACGGCGCTTCGGTCTTCGGCCAGTAGAGGCGCATGGCCATGTAAATTGGGCCGTTGGGCGCGGGCAGCCAGTTGCTTTCCTTGTCCGCTCCGGGCGAATCGTGCTGGATGTAAATCGTCAGCGAGCCGTCGGTGTTCAGCTTCATGTTCGGCAGCATCGGCGAGTTGATGAGATAGCGGTTGATGGGATTTTCGATGAGCAACTGCGTCTTGCCATCATACATCGTCACCGACCAAAAGGCGTTCACGGGCGGCAACTGGCCGGCGGGAAAGGTGAGTGTGTAATTGTGCTGGCTGCCGTCGAGCGTCGCGCCAGTGACGTCCCAGCGGGTCATGGGATACATCGCCTCAACCGCGTCATTGCCGTAAATACCCGCCTTGGCGGCGGCGGCGCGTAACAGCCAGTCGCCATGATAGAATTCACGGTCGCCAAACGCCGAGCCGACGCGCCAGTTATTGACCGGCTTGCCCAAGGTATTGGCCCGCGCGTCCACTTTGTCCGAGCCGGCCTTCATGCCGAGGCCGACTTCAAGTTTGTGTTCCAAGTCGAGATCATCAAAGTTGAAGGTCTTTCCCGCGCCGATGCCGATGCGGGCGAGTTGCGCGCGGATTTCCTTTTCCTCCGACCCGGCGGGCGCGAACTGCAAGGCGAAGTCGAGATACTGGAAGAAATTCGTCTTTACCATCTCGGCGCTGGCCGGCAGGAAGTTGACGGCGGGCGCGGCGGGCGGCGCGGGCTGGTGCAGATATGCGGAGAGCGGCTGTGCCTGGTAACCGGCCTGAACCTTTTCGACGTTCGGCATGTCGTCCGGGCCCATCAACTGCGTGCGGATGACCGCCAGCGAGAACTGCGTGGTGGCATGGAACACTTTTTTGATGCCAGCCGGCGTCGCGCTGTTCCAGTCCGGCCCGACGACCAGGTAGTCGCCAGGTTCCGTGCCGGTGGCGCGGGTGCCGATATAGCCGTAGTTGAAACAGTTCCCGTCGCACAGCATCACGGAGTAATAGCGCTCCCGTTCCACAGCGGGCACGGAGATCACCATCGGCTCGGCGCGCAAATCCAGCCAGAGCAGCGAATAGGGAGTGTCACTGTTGGGCGAGATTACTGTGGTGTCCTTGTAGGTGAAGACGCGGTGCTCGTTGAAGAGGATGTTGAACGGCGCCTTGTATTGGCTGGAATTGGTGTCCACGCAGAACTCATACATCGCCACATAATTCATCACGATGGGCAGGCCATAGATGAAGCCCTGCTCGGCGATGGCTTTGGTCTCGGCGATGCCGGGCGCATTCTTTTCGTTTTTCTCGGCCTGCGCGACGGCGTCGTTCTTCGTGGCGCAACCGGTGCCAAAGGCAATCATGCCCATGAGCGCGGCAGCGAGGAGGTTTTGTTTGTGTGTTTTCATGGTTGTGTTTGTTTCTGTCGGTCAAAATCCATCGGTGTCTTTGGTTTAACAGTTGGCAACGCGGGCGGCAATGTTGTTCGGAATAAAAGGCGGCCGCCGTTGCCGGCGGCCACCCTGGGCGATGTGGACATCACACCGACGCCCGCGATGTTTTCCAGCCCGATGGGCGCCTAAAAACTTTCGCCGCCGACGCCCATCAGTCCGGTGTCTGCTCCGGGGTTAAACATGGCGTCAAAAACTTTTCGGCCTTGATCAGCGTCAGCTTCCGCCCGCTGCCCGTCCCCAGTGCCAATATTTCGGGGGATTGTGCTAACAAAAAGATACCCCGGCCCGGCCTCCGAACACTTTCCAGAATTTGCCAGATATAAAACATTTCTTGCGCCGCCGCGTTGACGGCGGCGCGCGGCTTCTTTAACCTCCCGCGATGCCACTCTCGTGGAACGAAATCCGCCACAACGCCGTCAAGTTCGCGCGCGATAATAAATCCGCCACCAGCGAGAGCGCCGACAAGCAGACGTTCTGGAACGAATTCTTCGATGTCTTTGGCATCTCCCGCAAGCTCGTCGCCAGCTTTGAAGTGCCCGTCCTGAAAGCCTCCGGTAACTTCGGCAAGATTGACCTCCTCTGGAAACGCAAGCTCCTCGTCGAACACAAAAGCGCGGGCGAAGACCTCGGCAAAGCCAAGACGCAGGCCTTCGATTACATTCAGGCCATGGCGGCGGAAGGGCGCGAGAAGGAGATTCCCCGCTATGTCATCGTGTCCGATTTCCAGCGCTTTGTGCTTTACGACTTGGAACCGGAGACGCAGCTTGAACTGCCCGCCGTTCACGGACGCCGCTACGAAGTCACCGAGTTTCCGCTCGCCGAACTGCACCGGCACATTCACGCCTTTGCGTTTATTCCCGGCTACAAGCAGCACACGTTCAAGGAACAAGACCCCATTAACATCGAGGCCGCCGAGATTCTCGGCAAGCTCCACGATGAATTGGAGGCCGGCGGCTACACCGGTCACGACCTTGAACGCTTCCTCGTCCGCATCGTGTTCTGCCTCTTCGCCGAGGACACCGGGCTGTTTGAGCCGGACTCCTTCCAGCTCTATATCGAGAACCGCACCGCACCCGACGGCTCCGACCTGGGCCTGCACCTCGCGCGGCTCTTTGACGTGCTGAACAAGCCCAAGGAAAAGCGTCAGGCCAACCTCGACGAAGACCTTGCCCAGTTCCCCTACGTCAATGGCGACCTCTTTGCCGATGTGCTCGGCTTTGCGGATTTCAACCGCCCCATGCGCGACGCCCTGCTGGAATGTTGCGGCAAGGATTGGGACAAGATTTCCCCCGCCATCTTCGGCTCCCTCTTTCAATCCATCATGCAGCCGAAGGAGCGGCGGCAGATCGGCGCGCACTACACCAGCGAACGCGACATCCTCAAGGTGGCCCGCTCCCTGTTCCTCGACGACCTCCGCGCCGAGTTTGAAGCCCGCCAGAAAGACAAGTCCACCGGCCGCACCGCGCGCCTCGAAGAATTCCACAAGAAGTTGTGCAGCCTCCGCTTTCTCGACCCCGCCTGCGGCTGCGGCAACTTCCTCGTCATCACCTACCGCGAACTCCGGCAGTTGGAGCTGGAAACCTTGCAGGCGCTTTACGGCGGCCAGAAGGAACTCACGCTGGACGAGGTGAACCGCGTTTCGCAAGTGGATGTGGACCAGTTTTATGGCATTGAGATTGAGGAATGGCCCTCGCGCATTGCCGAGGTGGCGCTCTGGCTGATGGACCACCAGATGAACCAGAAGATTTCCACCGCCTTTGGCCAGCTTTACCAGCGGCTGCCCCTCAAGAAAGCCCCGCACATCCATTGCGCCAACGCCCTGCGGCTGGATTGGAAAACCGTCCTGCCGCCCGCCCAATGCAGCTACATCCTCGGCAATCCGCCCTTCGTGGGCGCGAAGTTTCAATCCGTTGAACAACGCGCGGACATGGCTGCCGTCGCGGGTGACGCCGAGAATTACGGGCTGCTGGACTTTGTTACCGGCTGGTATTTCAAGGCGGCGGATTATATTCAAGGCACCCGCATCGTCGTCGGCTTCGTTTCCACCAATTCAATCAGCCAAGGCGAACAGGTTGGGACGTTGTGGAATTATCTCTTCCAACATTTCCAAGTGAAGATTCAATTCGCGCACCGGACTTTCCCATGGGTCAGCGAGGCACGCGGCAAGGCGCACGTTCACGTTGTCATTGTCGGCTTCGCTGCCTTCGACCAGCCCAAGAAACTCATTTACGATTACGAAGGTGAAACGCCCACCGTCGTGACCGCCAAGAACATCAGCCCGTATTTGGTGGAAGGCTCGGACGTTGCCATCACGAACCGCTCCACGCCGATTTGTGACGTGCCAGAAATGGGAATTGGCAATAAGCCGATTGATGGCGGCAATTATCTTTTCACGCCGGAAGAGAAGGCTGCATTTCTCAAAGAAGAACCGAAGGCAAAGGAGTTCTTCCACCGCTGGCTTGGTTCGGAAGAATTCATCAATGGTATTGAGCGCTGGTGCTTGTGGTTGGGAGATTGTCCGCCGGAGAAATTGCGCGATATGCCGCTCGCGATGGCACGAGTTGAAGCCGTGCGAAAACTCCGCCTTGCCAGCAAGAGTGCCCCGACTCGCAAGCTGGCCGAAGTGCCGACGCGCTTTCACGTCGAGTATTTTCCGAAGAAAGAGTTTCTGGTTGTTCCCGAAGTCAGTTCCGAGCGGCGGAAATTTATCCCGATGGGCTTTGTTCAGCCGAGTGTGCTTTGCGGGAACAAGGTTCGGATTCTTTGTCATACTACGCCCTTTCATTTTGGTGTGTTAACTTCGGGAATGCACATGGCTTGGGTGCGGCAGGTTACTGGACGACTCAAATCAGATTTCCAGTATTCAATCAAACTCGTTTACAACAATTACCCGTGGCCGGAAAGCGCGACGGACAAACAGCGCGTGCTCGTGGAAGCCAAAGCGCAGGCCGTGCTGGACGCCCGCAAACCGCATCTGCCGCCGCACGGCATGAGCACGCTGGCCGACCTTTACGACCCGCTCGCCATGCCGCCCGAACTGGTGCAAGCCCACGCGGAACTGGATCGCGCCGTGGAGAAATGTTACCGCCCCGAACCCTTCCACTCCGACCGCGAGCGCGTGGAGTTTTTGTTTAACCTCTACGCAAAGCTCACCGCGCCGCTCCTGCCCGCCACACCCAAGACCAAGGGCCGGCGGTCACAGACCGCCGCTACAAATCCCAAGCCTCGCAAAGGCCGGACGCCGGGATTGCCGGGACAACCATTCGAACCATCGGAGGCATGATTGCCAACATCCTCTCCCCAGGGGAGAGGACACAGGTGAGGGAGGGCGTCAAAACAAACTCTCCCGACGCTTTCCCAGCCAGCAAAACCATCGAGCCAACCTGGATTGCCCCATGTCTTGCCAGCAGCGTCCCCTTCCTTGTTAGCTCCGTTTCATACCTTGTAAGCAACGTCATCGAGCTAACCTGGAATGCTCCATGTCTTGCCAGCAACGTCGCGTTCCTTGTTAGCTGCGTGCCACTCCTTGCCTGGAATGCTCCGTTCCATGGTAGCTTCGTCGCGCTTCTTGTATGGAATGCGCTGCTCCATGTTAGCTGCGCTCCGCTCCTTATACGGAGTGCCCCGTTCCTTGTTAGCTGTGTTCCACTCCTTATAAGGAATGCCGCATTCCTTGTTAGCTTCGTTCCATTCCTTATAAGGAATGCCGCATTCCTTGTTAGCTTCGTTCCATTCCTTATAAGGAACGGAGCATTCCCGTAGTGGACTGGAGCATTTCACTAGTGGAATGGAGCGTTCCCGTGCTGGCCAATGTCTCGTCTGGGAACAATCGAGTCCATAAACAAAACACGACACGTTTTGTAGTGTTCAAGCCGGGTCTGGCTGGCAGCTTCCAAAATTCGCCGGGCCGGAATCAGGTGTTTTTTGCCGGACCCCGGCTTCAGTCTCCCAATTTCCGCACGACAAAAAAGTCCGTTTGAAATACAACATAAGCACTTCTTCTAACTAATGACTGACAGCCGACGGCCGCGGCCAGCAGGCATGACGGTGTATTTTCATTTGGACAACTGCCTTTCAGCCAAAAAGCCGGTTGGCACGCAGTAAGCTAATTGAATACAACTGTAGACGCTTCCGGGAGTTTGTATGTTTCCTGAAAGTGATGGTTAACAACACAACATAATTAAACATATGAAAAACATTGAAACGCAAAACTTCCGCATCGCCACGGGATTCGGCAAAGACCCCGACAACGATGTGGTAAGCCTGTCGCTGGACGTCGAAGACGGCCTGCTCAACAACCCGGCCTTCCTCAACCTGCCGGTGCCACTGACGGCTGTGACCACCCAACGGCTGGCCTTTGTGGCCACCATGACGGATGCCCGCAAGCTGGGCACGGACCGCACCCGCGCCAAAAAGCTGGCCAAGCAGGCGCTCGTGGATCTGTTATTGAAGCTCGCCTTTTACTGCCAGGGCGAGGCCATCCACAATCTCGCCGCCCTGTTAACCACGGGCTTTGAAATCATCAACACCAATCGCGCGTCCGGCCCGTTGGACCAGCCGTCCATCCTCAACCTGCTGAACAATGTCAGCGGGCAGATCACGGTGCGCGGCAACGGGGTGGTGAACGGCCGGATGTATCGGGTGCGCACGAGCACGGACGCCGGCAAGACGTGGACGGAATGGCCCGATTTCACCGGGGCGCGGCTCATGGTGCTCAAGCCGACCGTCCCCGGCACGGTTTATACGGTGGAGTTCTGCGCCATGGGCGGCAGCACCAGCCAGAGTCCGTGGAGCAATCCCGTCTCCATCATGTCCATCTAACAAGCAGGTAATAAAAAAACGGGCCGCTTCCGGAAACGGAAGCGGCCCGCGTGTTTCACAAGTAAATTATTTCGGAAACAGGAACGTGATGGCGAAGCGCAAGCCCCAGTCCGGGCCGCCGTCGGGTTTGTTGACGTAGTAGCGGTAGCCCGCCTGGAAGGCAATCGGCTGGCCGCCGATTTTCACCAACTGCTGAACCGTAAAATTCATCGGCACCGTCGCTTGGTTCGCCTGCCAGTTGTAGGTGGATTCCGTGTTCAAGCCGAAGGTGGTATAAGTCTTGGTGGTGAAAGAGACAAACGGCTGGATAAAGGAGGAGTTGATGTTCTGGCGGTCCTGCTGGCCGGCGAAGGACCAGATCTGGTTGGCCAGAACGCCGTAAGTAAAGCCATGACTCTGTTGCAACGCCACGATGGTCGGACCCGCGCCCCACTTGCCGCCGCCCAATTCGCTTTCGGTGGCGGTGGGATAATAGCCCACCGGACCTGCGCCCAGAATCCAGCCGCCCACCGGGTTCTTCGGCGAAAAGAAAAAGCTTTGCGTGGTATCGCCCAGGCCGGCATGGCTCTTCCCCGCGCCGTTTGGCGCGAATTGCGCCAACGGACCGTCAACCAACGCCTCCTTGTAAACGGCGGCTGAAAAGTGCGGCGGGGTCATGTGTGTGACGGGGCGGTTCAAAAGTGCGGCATCTTCATTAACAATGAAGCATGTATCGCAATATGGAAGACTGGGCTG
>Ga0182030_10009740_pt1 | contig 19639 bp, 14 predicted proteins | sample 812S3MmetaG_FD_121299 | JGI IMG/M metagenome (GOLD analysis project Ga0182030, IMG submission 121299) | Permafrost microbial communities from Stordalen Mire, Sweden - 812S3M metaG (Illumina Assembly) | ecosystem: Environmental > Terrestrial > Soil > Wetlands > Permafrost | place: Sweden... | reverse complement strand
GCATATTATTATATGCTGACTCTATATTGAACAACAATACAAGATTGAGTGTAATGACAAATGCCGCAACGGCATATTTCTTCCGGACGTAGTACACCATCAGAATGAAGGTGAGAAATAGTATAGCTTCCTTTATGTGCAGCCCAGCGGGCAAATGGAGCAGCAGGCTGCCGGTAAGGCCTCCCAGCAAAGTGCCTGCGATACGGTCAATCGCTTTTTTGAAAGTGGCGCCAAAGTACGGCTGTATCACTATCATGACGCTGAATGGTAGCCAGTAGCCATGATCTATATGAAACCACTTATAGATAAATAGCGCAACAGCAGCGGCTATTGCCGAGCGCAGCGCATAGCGGGTAGTGAGTGTGCCGAAATTAAACAGTACACGCATATTCCTAAGGAGGTATTTGGGCTTTAATAAGAACAGGGTTTTTAGCAGGGAGTATGACCTGAATACAGGCACGTCCTTTCCCATCTGGTCTACGCGTAGTATGGCATTTTCCAGCAACCGGGCAGTTCTGTCTGAAAGCTGCAGTATCCTTTTTATAGCTTTGTTTTGCTGTTCGCCTGCGGGTAAAGGATATTGCCTGATAAGACTGGTGAGGTTTTTCAGGCGGTTGATCCGGGATACCGCCAGAAGCTTTTCTTCGGGCTTTAAAGTGATCACAAATATGGAAATGCGATTTGCGGCTTCTTTTAACGCACTGAATAGCGTGGCGGCTTTTAATCGTAATGACTCATCGAGCCCGGGCATGACAATATGTGCCATTTCTTCCCCCATGGCTATTACGTTTATGCCTACCAGCCCGGCGGTTTTGCGTAATAGTATCAGTTGGTATTGCTGCTGATCTTTATTGGCCTGATGCGCCATCCGGCCATAAAATTCATAGGAATTATCCATTGCAGTGCGCACATCGTTCTCTTTTGCAAACACATCGTTTTGGGTCTCATTACCGGCGTTTTTTGATATGGTTTCCACAAGGTCGGCTATGGCGCGCCATATGAGGGCTATCTGCCTTCTGAAAGGCTGCTCTGCCGGCATTAAAAGTGAAATGATGATACCAACCAGCATCGGCCATGCAGCGCCGATGGCTACCAGCTCCAAACGGTGTTGCACCGCTATATACTCAGTGGCCGGATAGGCATTGCAAATAATGTACAGCAGATAAACGCATATGGCAAGGCCGCTGGCGCGGTCGCCAATATCTTTGAGCAGGGTAGCGAGAAAACCAACAATAAGCATACAGGCAACACTCAGCCATACGTTGTGCCCGATCACAGTGCCGATCATAGCAAACAATATTGCCAGAAAAGCACCGGTCATCAATGTGCGCACACGCCACCCAAACGAGCCTTTCATTTCTACCCATGATATGGCTTCTGCAGTTAGGGTTATCCATACCGCATCAACAACCCTACCGGTAGCCAGGCCCCATATAACAGGCAATGTGCCGGACAATGCCATGCGCAAGCCCCAACTGAACATGGGTTCAAAACTTTCGTTTTGAATGAGCTGGTTGAGGCGCTTGTATGATTTGAGGTAAGACAATTTTTTAGTTAATTTACCCGTTCAGTCATTGAGAAAAGTAATCAAGCTATTTATCTATCACATTGTCTACAATTTTGCTGACCTGTTTTTCAGTAATCGTACCCTCAATAAATTGCTTGAAATCTTTACCGGGGCCCACAATCACCGTAGCTGGTATAGATCCCTGCCATGAATTATCTATCTTAGGGATAAACACATTTGGGTCGGTATCCGACATCCAGACTACCTCAGGGGTCAGACCCTTTCTTTTTAAAAATACAGAGAGCTTATAGGGGTAGTCTTCTTTAAAATCAAGGCTAACCATGAGCACCTTTACGGGTTTGCCTTGATAGCGGTGATAAAGTGCCTCAAACTCCGGTAGCTCGTGCACACATGGAGCACACCAGGTAGCCCAGAAGTTAATGATGTAAAGTGTATCTTTTGATGAGGTGTAATGTATGACTTGGTCTGCGCTAAAGGCCTTTATATCCTGGGCTATTCCCGCCGAAGAACAGGAAAGTATACAGAGGGCTAAAAGGAGTTTTTTCATGGTTAAGTGTTTAAAAATATTATGATGCAATTTAAGGATTTGGAACTTGAGATGTAGATTGGGTTTTACTTTTGTCTACAGGCCTTGATTTTGTTTTCGCAGGAATACACGACTTTAAATATATGTAATCTTAAATATATTCGTCATGTTATGCTGTTTTTCTTTACCTCCCAGGGTCTTCCTTTCGCGAACCGCCCAATGGCAATCGAAACGAGACCAACCTAGTTGCGGTTCTTATTTTTTCAATCAAACTTGTCTTCCAACATTGTAAAGCACAACTTTACACTATTCTATGACGGAGACATCATTAGAGGTTATATCGAGTTTGTTATGATCTTTTGTAGGAAAATGAAACGCACATTTGTTTGTACGGTAATAATTTTATTTTTACTTTGCTGAAAGGCAATCCAATAAAACTATTCTGCGTAACATGGCTAAGAAAAAACAAAATCTTAATACTACTAATCAGTCTAAAGCCAAAAAGCAAGTAGAAAATAAACCGGTAGCAAAACCAAGTCTTCCCAAGCCCAAAGTACCTGCCGACAAATGGCTGATCACAGCATTGGCAGTTATAGCCTTCGTTGTCAATGCCGCTACCATCAGCTATGATTATACCCTTGATGATCCTTATTTTACAAAAAGCAATCCCTATGTAAGCCAGGGGCTTTCTGCGACGAAAGTATTTTTTACCCATGCGGCCTATTACGGGGTTTTTAAAAACCATGACGCTTCTTACCGCCCGCTGCTGTTAGTTAGTTTTGCCCTTGAAAAAGAATTATTTGGTTTTGAGCCTCATATAAGCCATGCCATAAACCTGCTAATGTTTTGCGGGTTACTGGTTGCATTGTTTCTTTTGCTCCGGCGAATATTTAACCAGTACTCTGCCTTTATACCCTTTTTTATCGTGTTGTTTTTTGCATTACATCCCATACATACGGAGGTGGTGGCTAGCATAAAAAGCCGGGATGAAATCATGGCGTTCCTGTTTACCGCCCTATGCACCTTGCAAAGCTTTAAGTACATAGACAGCAATAAGGCGAGCCACCTAGTGTGGTCTGCCATTTATTTTTTCCTTGCCCTGATGTCGAAAGAAACACCGGTTACTTTTGTTGTTATAGTACAGATGACCATTTACTTTTTCAGGGATGTACCGCTAAAGAAGATATTCATGGCATGTTTGCCGTATCTCGTTATGGTGGTTATATATATGGCTATGCGTGCGAGCTTTATCGAGTCTGACGGGGAGAAAGTGAAAATAATGGTGAACAATAATTTGCTGATGGCTGCGGGTAATGAATCGGATAAATTGGCTACTGCACTATTCATCCAGTTGAAGTATATCCTATTGCTCATTTTCCCGCACCCACTGTCTTATGATTATTCCTATAACCAGATACCGATCATAAATTTTACCGATGTTAAGGCACTTGCTTCTTTGATTGTTTATGTGAGCCTCGCAGTGTATGCGCTCTTTACTTTAAAGCGTAAAAATATTTTCTCTTACTGTATTTTATTTTACTTAGGCTCCACGATCATTACCTCCAATATACTGGTGGATATAGGGGCCGCGATGGCCGAGCGGTTTCTTTTCACTGCTTCCTTAGGCTATTGTATAGCCATTGTTTTTCTATTGGTGAGATTATTCAAGGCAGACCCGGCGCAGTTAAGCTACGCCAGCGCCCCGAAACTGTTTTACGTAGTGGGCGTCATTGCTGTACTCTACAGTGTAAAAACAGTAGCGCGAAATGCTGACTGGAAGAACAACGTTGTTCTTTATGAAAGTGGCGTTGAAACTGCTCCAAATAGTTGGCGTGCGCAGTATTTGCTAGGGGTAACGTACACCAACCAACTAAATACCGAACATAACCCTGTAATAAAAAAAGACCTATTCAATAAGGCTATTGAGCATCTAAACAGCAGTATCCACGCACTTCCCGGCACTTCTGAAGCGTATCTGCTGAAAGGATACGCGTTTGAATTTATGGGTGGGTATGACGACTCCGCCATAGCGACCTACAAGATGGTATTAGCCATAGATCCTGCCAATGATAAAGCTTCCATTAACCTCGGGTCTGTTTACCTGAGACAGGGTAACTTTACCGGTGCCATAAAAATTTTAACCGACGTGGTTGCCCTGGACAGTACCAACACGGAGGCTATAACTAACCTCGCGGCATCGTATGGCAATAAAGGGCATTTTCCGGAGGCGCTTAGTTATTATGCAAAAGCCCTGAGGATAAAACCCGACCAGCCAGCCAATGTATTCAGCAGCCTCACCAATATATATCACTACATGGGCGATTCCGCTAAAACGCAATATTACAGGCAGTTGCTGATGAAGAAATTGAGTGAGAAAAAGTGAACGGCGGACTATGCGAAGAGCTAAGAAATAAGCTCTTATTTTTTTAAATTGTCAGTGGCTGTAGTTGTATCGGTTATTATTGCCGTATGATAGTTGCCTTTCCAATATGCTGTGTTTAGGGACTAATATATAAGCCCGAGGGTTGTCCCAATGTCCTAACAATTGTTTTATCGGTCTTAATAGTAGTTTCCTTAATCTATTCTCCAAAAAGATTTGAATAGTTTCGGTAGCCTGCTCATCAAACCAACTGCGGCTATAGCAGTATTACTGCTGCTCCATATTCCCCTGCTGCCTGCCACAATATTGCCAAAGGGGGTATTTCATGCGCGTGGGTTGTGGGTGAAAACACCATGCCGTAAATACATACTTACAAAAAATCTGAGCATTCATTTGTTTGCAGGGCAAGAATTTTATTTTTACTTTGCTGAAAAGCGATATCTAATAAAAATATTACAGTTTCACATGGGTAAGAAAAGGCCGCATCCTAATACCATTAATCCGCCTAAGTCCAAAGCGCCTGTAAAAAGTAAACTTTCCCATAAGGCTACTTTACCTAAGCCAAGAGTGTCCGCAGATAAATGGCTGATTGCCATCCTGGTAGGGTTGGCTTTTCTTATTAATGCCGCTACTATCAGTTATGAATATACGCTGGACGACCCATACTTTATGCAAAACAATCCTTTTGTAAGCCAGGGACTTTCTGCAACGCCGGTATTTTTTACACATGCTGCATACTATGGGTTTTTAAAAATCATGATGCTTCGTATCGCCCTTTGTTATTAGTAAGTTTTGCGCTTGAGAAGCAATTGTTTGGTTTTGATCCTATGGTAAGCCATGCTGTGAACCTGCTGTTATTTTGTGGATTGCTTTTGGCATTGTTCCTGTTGCTTAGGCGTATCATTAATCAATATTCCCCTTTTATCCCGTTTTTTATTGTGTTGCTGTTTGCGTTGCATCCCATACATACAGAGGTGGTAGCCAGCGTTAAAAGCCGCGACGAAATACTGGCCTTCCTGTTTACGGCTTTGTGCATACTCCAAAGCTTTAAGTATATAGACACGAATAAGGTTATACACGTGATATTGTCGGCTGTTTATTTTTTCCTTGCATTGCTATCGAAAGAGACACCGGTAACTTTTGTGGTTATTGTGCCGATGACCATTTATTTTTTCAGGGATGTGAAGCCAAAGAAAATAATCATGGCCAGTGTGCCCTATCTTATTGTGGGGGCTATTTACATGCTCATGCGCGCAAGTTTTATTGAGTCTGACGGGGTAAAGGTGAAAATGCTGGTGAATAATAATGCGCTGATGGCTGCTGCTAATGAGTCGGAAAAATTAGCTACGGCCTTGTTCATCCAGTTAAAGTATATATTGCTTCTTATCTTCCCATGGTCATTATCCTACGATTATTCCTATAATCAAATCCCCATTATTGATTTTACCTATGTGAAAGCGATTGCTTCTTTGATCGTGTATGCCGGTCTTGCTGTGTACGCCTTTATTACCCTGAAGCAAAAGAATATTTTTTCTTACTGCATTTTATTTTACCTAGGGTCTACAATCATCACCTCAAATATATTGGTGGATATTGGGTCAACGATGGCTGAGAGGTTTTTATTTATGGCTTCGTTAGGTTATTGTATAGCTATTGTTTTTCTTTTGATCAAATTATTCAAAGCTGACCCGGTGCAAATGAAGTATGCCAGCGCCCCTAAACTATTTTATGTGATTGGCACGATTGCTTTACTCTATGGTGTAAAAACGGTTGCCCGGAATGGCGTTTGGAAAAACAATACTGTTCTTTTTGAGAGCGGCGTACAAACTGCGCCCAATAGCTGGCTGGCCCAATATTTGCTGGGTGTGGAATATACCAGGCATCTAAGTGACGAACGTGACCCTACCAGAAAAAGAGAATTGTTTGATAAGGCCATTGAGCATTTTAACAGCAGCATCAGGGCGCTGCCCGATTACTCTGGTGCATACGTGCCGAAGGGATTTGTGTATGACATTATGGGTGGGTATGATGACTCTGCGGCAACGGCTTATCAGGCCGCATTGGTTATAGACCCTACCAACGATAAGGCTTCCGCATACCTTGGTTCGCTGTATGGGCGGATGGGTAAATATGCGGATGCGATAAAATATTTGAGCCCTGTAGTTGCCCGGGACAGCACTAATACGGCGGCTATGGCCAACCTGGCGGCAGCTTATTGTAATAGCGGTAATTTTCCACAAGCGCTGAATTATTATGCTGAGGCGTTGCGGATAAAACCAGATCAACCCGCCAATGTATTTATGAGCCTCACCAATATTTACCACTACATGGGCGATTCAGCTAAAACGCAATACTACAGGCAGTTGCTGATGAAGAAATTGAGTGAGAAGCAGTAAGGCCAATGTATAGTGCCCTGAGAGAATTATATGATCGCTGAATTGCTGCCTTTCCAGACGCATTTGCGGCTTTTAAAAATGATAATCTATTTAAAAAATAAAAAGTGCTATGGCTTCCTTAAGTGAACTGCAACATATCAGAGACCAATACTCATGTTTATGTGATGATACCTCAAGCTATGAAAAATTCCTTATCCCCACTCGGGGCAGTGGAATGTATGTTTGGTCTATGGACGATGATAATCCGTATATAGATTTAGTGATGGGTTATAGTTCTCTCAATTTTGGACATAACCACCCTGAGATAGTAGCAGCCGCAAAGAATGCATTGGATAATATAATCCACATTCATTCGTTCAATACCGAAGGGAAACTCCTTTTAAGCAAATTATTAGTCGATGAGCTTCACACGAATGAAAGCTATAGAGTTTATTTTGACGTTAGTGGTTCAAATGTTGTTAGTGTTGCCGTAAGGATTGCCAGGCACTATACGAAAAAACGTAAGGTTGTTTCCTTTATCTCGGGATTTCATGGAGCAACAAATGTTATTTCTGCCGGGCTGACAGATGGTGACATTTTGAACAAAAATCAATACCTATTCAATGAATTTGAGAAAGACGTAATTAGAATTGAATTTCCGGATCGCAGGATTGCAGGTTCATCAATAAGCGCAATAAATAAGCTATCCAAAATAATCAAAGAAGAAGATATTGCTGCTGTTATCATTGAGCCCGTTTTAGGTGCGGGTGGATTCATCTTTCCTGACGAGGATTTTTTATTACTGCTTAGGGAGTTGACTGAAGCAAATGGTATCATTTTGATTTCGGATGAAATCCAGGTGGGTATGGGAAGGTTAGGACATTTATACGCTTCAAAAAGATATGGCATTGTTCCTGACATCATATTATTAGCTAAATCACTTGCCGGTGGTATTTATCCGTTAAGTGCGTTTATTTGTAAATCTGAATTATACAAAGTGGTTCCTTCCAAAGGGTCGGCCTTTCATACTACTTTTAATAACAGCCCATTTGGGACAAGAGTCGCTTACGATGTTTTGACCATTGCGAAATCAAAGGGATGGTTTGAAAATGCATTGGTTACCGGTCAATATTTATTAAAAGAACTGGAATTCCTAAACCAAAGCGAATTTATTTCAGGACTTAGAGGGGATGGAATGGCTTTAGCTTTTGATATCGTAAGACCTGTATCATATACTGCAATTAGTGAGCATGAACTGCCAAATATATTTGTTAATATCTGCCTGGAAAGAAAAATATTGGTCTTCCGATCCGGTAAACGAAGCAATACTATAAAAATAACGCCTCCAATAAATCTTTCAATAGCAGAATGTCAAATAATAATTAGCCGGTTGAAAGAATGTTTTATTGAGTTTTCAAATAAGCTCTTAAATAAATAATTTCAAAAAGCGTAAAATTAATTTTACCCATTTTATATTAAGTTTGTTCCTATGAAGGATAAGATAGCTTTACTAAAACAAAAAACAGAGCAGGTATTGAAGGGTGGCGGCGATAGCCGCATTGAAGCACAGCATAAAAAAGGAAAACTGACTGCGCGGGAGCGGTTGCAGCTATTACTAGATGAAGGCTCTTTTGAAGAAATAGGAAAGCTGGTTACCCACCGGAGCAAGGACTTCGGCATGGAGAAAGAGATATATCCAGGCGATGGTGTGGTAACAGGCTACGGAACCGTCAATGGGCGCCTTACCTATGTATTTTCACAAGACTTTACTGTATTTGGCGGTAGCCTTTCAGAAACACACGCAGAGAAAATCGTAAAGATCATGGACCTGGCCATACAAAATGGTGCGCCGGTAATAGGCCTTAATGATAGCGGCGGGGCTAGGATACAGGAAGGGGTGGTATCGCTGGGTGGCTATGCCGACATATTTTACCGTAACGTAAGATCTTCGGGCGTAGTGCCGCAGATTTCGGCCATCATGGGCCCGTGCGCAGGCGGGGCGGTTTATTCCCCTGCCATTACTGATTTTATACTGATGGTGGAGCATACCTCCTATATGTTTGTTACCGGGCCGAATGTGGTAAAAACAGTAACACACGAAAATGTAACGAGTGAAGAACTGGGCGGCGCGCATACCCATGCTTCAAAGTCGGGCGTCACCCATTTTGCATGCGCCAATGAGGTGGAGTGTATAGAGCAGGTAAAAAAACTGCTCAGCTATATGCCGCAAAATTGTGAAGACGATGCGCCCGTTTATCCCTATGAAATAGCTGATGAAACCCGGATAAAGCTGAATAATATAATACCTGCAAACCCCAACCAGCCTTATGATATAAAAGAGGTAATAGAAGAACTGGCCGATGCTGATTCTTTCCTGGAAGTGCATAAAGACTATGCAGAGAACATCGTAGTCGGCTTTGCGAGAATAGGTGGCCGAAGTTTAGGTGTTGTGGCCAACCAGCCTGCTTATCTGGCAGGTGTGCTGGATATTAATTCTAGTAAAAAAGGTGCGCGTTTTGTGCGCTTTTGCGATGCATTTAATATCCCGCTGCTAGTAATAGTGGATGTGCCGGGTTTCCTACCGGGAACAGACCAGGAGTGGAGCGGCATCATCATTAACGGCGCCAAGTTACTCTATGCGCTTAGTGAAGCAACTGTGCCAAAAGTTACCGTGATCACCCGAAAGGCTTATGGCGGCGCGTATGATGTGATGAACTCCAAGCATATAGGTGCAGATCTTAACTATGCCTGGCCTACGGCTGAGATTGCGGTAATGGGCGCAAAAGGAGCGGCTGAGATAATCTTCAAAAAGGAAATATCAGAAGCAAAAGACCATGAAGCAAAGCTGAGGGAAAAAGAAGCTGAATATATTGATAAGTTTGCCAACCCTTACGGTGCGGCGGCAAGGGGTTTTATAGATGAAGTAATTATGCCGGAAGAAACCCGTATAAAATTGATAAGAGGCTTTAAAATGCTGGAAAACAAAGTAGTCTCAATGCCAAAACGGAAGCATGGAAATATTCCATTATAGTTGCTTATTAACCGCGTGTGCTGCCCATTTAAACCAATATACACTGCTGTAAATTAGTGTGCAGTAATGGTCAATGATATAATCACTATATAAAGAAACACGAGTACATAAAAGGTGGCTTTCATAAAACAAGAGTTTAAAGATCAATGATAAAATACCTTCAATTTCATTAAAGCAATTTCTATGCCATTTTTAACATTTTCAACATATAGTTCTGATTTATTTATTATTAGAATGTTGTGAGCGATAACTATGGACACCTGTTAATTAAAGGTTATTCCATCATACAGCAGTATTTTTGTATCGTGAAGATTATTGCCCGAATTACAGACCTGGTTCTTTATACAAGCTTGTTTACAGCGTGTTGTGCCCTGGGGTTATGTATGGCAACAGAGAAGCTCGTTACTATGTCTGCGCCTGCTTTATTCACACATTTACATGTTTTGGTGTTTGGGAGTACATTATTTGTTTATAATACGCCGAGGGTTTTTAGGAAAAATGCTAAAAAAAATGGCCGGCCCTATTTTTTCTGGTATCTCCTATTTTTTGCCGTTGGCCTCGTAATGGCTGGATATGGCCTAGTTTGGTTGTCGTGGCAAATGCTACTGGGCTGTATCGTTCTTGGCACTTTTACTTTTGCCTATTCCTGGCCGTTGCTGCCTTTTAAAAATAAAAAACGGCTCCGGGACTTCGGCTGGTTAAAGATATTTGTACTTGCAAGTGTCTGGACGGTATCAACATCTGTTTTACCTATTCTTATTGCGGGTAAAAATATCATAGATTATCCATTTGAGATCATGGTGCGCTTTGCATTTATTTTTACGCTTTGCGTGGTGTTTGACATAAGGGATATGCAGGCAGACCTGAAAAACAACATTTACACATTGCCCCACAAGGTAGGTCTCAGGAACAGTTACCGGTTAATACAGCTGAACTTACTTTTGTTCGCTTTTTTAAGTATTATCCAATACCTGCATTATCCATTAGAGAAAAGATTAGCGGGGGCATTAGCTACTGCAATAATTACCTGGCTGGTGGTTCTTTATTTACGAAAGCATCCATCAGAAAGGGCCTATCTCGGCCTTGCAGACGGGGTAATGCTGGTATATACAGTACTGGTTTTAGCGCCTTGAAACCTCCGGCCCCCGCCTAATAGACATCAGGCGGGGAAGGTACATTTAGAGGTTTTTCACTACACGAACTATCTGGCTGTTTCCATTTCCTTGTATAACTACCTGGTATAATCCCGGGGCCCAACCACTGGTGTTAATATTAGTCGTCTGGTTAGTACCGGATACTTCTGTATTCCCGGTTGAAATACAATTACCCAACAAGTCAAATGCCTGTATGGAATAATTGCCAGCCGGGCCATTATTTATTTGTAAATTCAGGTTATTGCTTACCGGGTTAGGAAATACACTGATGTTGATATCATTTGTTATGTTAGCGACAGATACATGAGATACAGCAATTGTAGAGTCTGTTTCATTCAATACTAGGTGGTTGGTGTTTGATTTGTCTCCCGCCGTAGGGGTTGCAGGATTAATGTGAGTTACTGCATTTATGGCGCCCCATAAAGATACGGTTCCGGTTCCTATAGCAGGCGCTGTCCATGTGAATGTTTCCACGTATGTAGTGCCGGTAGTGCCTGTACCCGAAGTTGCAGGCCGGGGGCTGCTATGTTCTACCACATTTGCGTAAAATTCTAATGGTGTGTGTGCTGATGCAGGGCTGTATTGAAGCCCTGTGGGCAATCCGCTGGATTGTAAAGTACCGGCATTCACGGGAGTTGCGGCTGCGGCGGCACCCTTTGTAGCAGCAACCTGGAAACCGAAGTAGGGTAAGCTGTCTGTGGTTGTATTAGTGCCGATTATTTTCACAGTATATGTAATACCTGGCTTGTAATGCCCTGTACCTAAGGCTGTGGAAGACGTGGTTATACCGGCTGAATCTAATTCAAGAGTAACGGTAATACCAGGAGTAACGGCTGTGCCATGGCATGAACTCCCTACACAACCGGTTGGGTTTCCTAACCCGGACGTAGCATCTGCACCTGTACATTCAAATCCACTGGCGGCAGGCCCAAATTCATAGCTGCTAAGCGTTAAAGTGCAAATTCCTGCCGTTGCAGTAAATAGTAAAATCCTTTTTTTCATTTTAGTTCCGTGTTGTGTAGTGATGTAATAAAAAATTTAAACTTTAAAAGTTCAGTGTAATATGGAAAGATAACCGTCGCTAAAAAAATAGATTCGGCTATATAGCTATTAGGTAAAGATGAATCGGGAAAAAAGATGGATAAACAGCAGGAATTTTGATTTTTGGAATTTGCCCTTTAAAATTTGAATTTTGCCTCCCAAACTATGGGACATAAAAAACTCATCCGCTTCCAGGCAATTGATACTTATAGCAATGTGCTTCAATATCCTGAAAACATGAAGGGAAACTGGAATGCCTTTTTCAAAAACAATAATGCGATTACCCTTGAGCTGGCATGCGGCAAAGGGGAATACAGTGTGAACCTGGGAAGGGAGCATAAAGATATTAACTACATAGGTGTAGATATTAAGGGCAACAGGATATATACGGGGGCAAAAACAGCGTTAACGGAAGGATTGAATAATATAGGCTTTTTGCGCATTCATATAGGGCAGATCACAGATTATTTTGCTCAGGATGAAGTAGCCGAAATATGGATCATATTTCCCGACCCTTTTCTTAAAAAAGCTAAGAACAGGCTTACTCATCCCCGGTTTCTGCGGGCATACCAGCAAATATTAAAAGGGGGGGGGCGTATCAATCTAAAAACCGATTCTAAAGAACTCTATGATTTTACACTGGAAACAATACAGGAAAATGCCTGCATTGTTCGTGACCAGGTAGCTGATATCTATGGACAAGGCAAGGCTACCGGCCCACTGGCTATACAAACGTTTTATGAAAAGAGTCATTTGGCGGAAGGGAGAACCATATACTTTGTTTCTTTCTCCCTGCCGGATACGCCCATAGAAGTGCCGGAGCGCTTCCGCGATGACCAGACATTAATTAATGAAGATATAATTGAAGAGGATAATTGAAAGAAGGGATAGATTATTATATTTTGCCCAATGGATTGCTTGTATTTACTGCAAAATACCTGCTGGAGCGGGGGTATTGCTGCGGAAACGGATGCCGTCATTGCCCGTATGATTATATGAATGTGCCAGAACTTCAACGTAATGTTTTGTTGCAAAAAAGGAAAGCAGATGAGCAAGGAAAAGAAAAGTAAAGAAAGTATTTACGATGCCATTTACGATGTGGTTCGCTGTGTACCAAAGGGGCGTGTTACCAGTTATGGCGCGGTTGCTGCTGCCATTGGCGCTGCATCAGGAGCCCGGGTTGTGGGTTATGCAATGAATATGTGCGATGGTGTAAAGCCCAAGGTGCCAGCGCACAGGGTAGTAAACCGAAACGGACTGCTTACGGGTAAGCATCATTTTTCGCCACCTGAGAAAATGCAGCTGCTATTGGAAAAAGAGGGAATCAAAATAGAAGACGATAAGGTTGTTTCATTCGATTCTTTATTTTGGGACCCGATGAAGGAATTGGCGATGTAAGGAAGGAATGAAATTGTTTTTGTTACTGTTTATAAAATTGCGGTGAGCGTTGTAATATATGTGTCATATAAGATCAGGTGATAAATTCCAGGGATTAGTGTTGTTACTGTTGCTTGGACTTTTTACGTCTTGCGGCCAACAGCATAAGAAGCCAAGCCCTTCCGGTTTTTCTGATGAAACTTTTTCTAATGAACTGAAAACCATTCTAAAACCGGTAGATACTTCTAAAAATAGAAAATTTAAGTCCGTTGCTGAGGATGTAGGGTATACTTATGAGTGTGATGATTACCAACCTATTTGGCTAAAAGAAAATTTTTTGTCAAATGATGCCGCAGGAAAGCTCATTGGCGAACTGGAAGATATGCAATGGGATGGGATTAACCCAGAACGGTATCATTTAGCTGCATTAAAAAAGCTAAAAGAGAAATTAGATACGGCAAAAAAGAACAGCTTAAATGATGCGATAGATTTTGATACCGCTATGACGGATAGCTACCTGTCTGCAGCCCATGATCTTTTGATAGGTGAAATATTGCCAAAAACAGTGGACTCCCTCTGGTACCACGTCAACGACACAGTGTGGGATGCGCCGCATTTATTAGTCAATAATAATGGGGTGTATCCATCATTGAATGGCTTTCGCAGCGAAGTGCCTACGTATTCATTGCTGCGCAATGAATACAGGCGCTATACCGACCTTATGAATGATTCTGTGTTCAACGAGGCTATCGCAGCAGTAAAGGGTGGGTATGTAACAGCACATCCTTCCAGTGAAGTTTTAGAGCAGATCAACACTATAATAAGGACCGAGCTTCCGTGGCTTCAAACGGGACAGAATGATACAGTGAGTGAAGAAAAGCAGTTATTAAGCGCTTACCAGGTTTATTCAGGTTTGCCGCGCACAGATAAGTTCGACAGCAATACAATTGCCCGTCTCACCATGCCCCCTGCTGCTATCCTGAAAAAAATCAGTGCAAACATGGAGCGCATCCGGTGGATGCAAAAACAATTTGGGAGCCTGTACCTGATAGTAGATGTGCCACTTATGGAGCTTTTTCTCAGGAAGGACGGAGTGAATGCCATGCACATGCGGGTAGTGGTTGGGAAGCTAGACCGGCAGACTCCGTCATTATTCGCAACCATGGCCAATGTGGTCATTAATCCGCCTTGGGGTGTGCCGCCTACTATTCTAAAAAATGATGTATTGCCCGGAGTTCAGAAAGATGGTAAAAAATATCTTAATAAGAAAGGGATAAAGGTGTATGATAGGAAAGGAAAGATTGTAAAAGCATCAAGTATAAATGCGGATAACTATAGAGGGTTTAATTACAAACAGGATCCGGGAGATGACAATGCCCTGGGCTATGTGAAATTTAACCTACCCAATGCCTGGGATATCTATTTGCATGATACTCCGCACAGGGGGGATTTTGGTAAAAACTACCGTGCGCTCAGTTCAGGATGTATCCGCTTACAGCAGCCCCAGGAAATGGCGGTGTACATACTATCTGAAATAGAAAAAAGGAATTTCACAATGGATAAACTGGAGACGATCATTAAGACAGAAACAACCCGGTGGGAAGTGCTTAAAACCAAAATACCTGTGCACATTGCTTATCTCACAGCATTTGAAGATACTACTGGTAAGCATATACAATTTACACGGGACATATATCATCGTGATGATAAGCTAATATCGTTGATGAACTAATTGCAATAAACCACCTAAGAGAATATTAGCAGCATTTGAAACTGCAGCAGTTTTTGGGTCGTTATTATCCTGATTTGGATGATTTTCACCTCTTATTAACCTTTTCGCATGAAAAAAATCAGCTAAATTGCATACTTCCAATATTATGAATAATTACGAGTGGCTCATAGCGCGGTTAGATGCTTTTATACGTAAATATTATGCTAACAAGGTAATACGGGGCACCCTAGTATTTTTAAGTTGCCTCCTTTTTTACATACTTACTACTAGCGTCAGCGAATATTATCTATACCTGCCGGTATGGTCGCGCGTTACAATTATGTCCCTATTCATCATTTTCGGGTTATCGGCTTTGGTAGCATGGGTTGCCATCCCGTTGGCAAAAATGGGCCGCCTTGGCAAGGTGATTTCTCATGAGCAAGCAGCAAATATCATCGGCAGGCACTTCCCGGAGATCAGCGACCGGCTGCTCAATATTCTGCAGCTCAGGAGGCACCCTGATAACTCTGCCAGCCGCGAGCTGGCAGAAGCGAGCATCAACCAAAAGATCAGCCAGATATCGGTAGTGCCTATTTCAAAAGCTATTGACCTTTCGCGCAACAGGAAATACCTTCCTTTTTTATTGCCTCTTCTGCTGGTTGCAGTATTCATACTGGTGGCTGCGCCTAATGTTTTCAAAGAAGGTTCGTCGCGCTTATTGCAACCTACAAAAGCGTTTGAAAAGCCGTCTCCTTTCCGGTTTGTGATAAAGAACCCATCACTTAGAGCTATCCGCAATGCCGATTTTGTAATGACCGTGGAAACAAAGGGGAATGCCCTGCCAGCGGAAGCATTTGTGGAAATAGGCTCAGAGCGGGTACCCATGCAGCCGACAGACAACCATTCTTTTCAGTACACCTTTAAGAATGTTACTGAGCCAGTAAATTTTCGTTTTTATGGTGCGGGATTCTATTCAACGGGTAATACGCTGAAAGTGGTAGAAAGGCCTGTGCTGAAAGCCTTTAAAGTTGCTGTTAATTACCCGGCTTATACGGGCAAAAAAAATGAAACCCGCAGCAGCCTCAGTGATATGACTTTGCCCGCGGGCACTACTGTGAGCTGGGGATTTATTACGGAGCATACTGATGCTGCTACCATACATTTTGGTAATGGAGCGCCGCTGCCTCTGATCAACACCGCTTCTATGTTTGCTTACCAGTACCGTTTTATGAATGATACCGCTTATACCATTACACTCCAGAATAAAGCGGGGGGCATAGCAGACAGCTATAAATACCAGGTGCAGGTGATACCCGACCAATACCCCGTGATACAGCTACAGCAATTTAAAGATACTGTTACCGGCACGCAGGTACTTCTTACCGGCACCGCAGGCGACGATTATGGCATAACGCGGGTTTCGTTTAATTATGAAGTAAGCAACGACAAGGATAAGGCCTTACTTACCAAAAGTATACCTGTAAAAATAACTCCGGGAGCGCTCTCCACGTTTGAGCAATACTTCGATATACAATCACTGAACCTGCAACCAGGCCAAAAATTATCTTACTACATAGAGGCATGGGACAACGATGGTGTGCATGGTCCCAAAGCATCGCGCAGCGAAGTGATGACCTACCTGATGTATGATGCCAAACAGGTAGATTCTGCTATCAATGAAAACTCCAGGCAGATCAACTCAGGTATGAGTAACAGCACTAATAAAACACAGCAACTGCAAAGTGACTATAAAGACATGCAAACCAAGATGCTGCAAAGCGAAAACCTGGACTGGGAACAGCAGGAGTCACTGCAAGAGATGATGAAGAAGCAAATGGAACTAAAGACCAATGTGGAGAACATCAAGCAGAAGTTTGAAGAGCAGATGCAACAAAGCGAGCAAAAGAAATACAGCGATAACCTGAAAGAAAAACAAAAAGACCTGGACAAACAATTAGACAATCTGCTGAATGAAGAGCTGAAAGAAGAAATGAAGAAACTGCAGGACCTGATGCAAAAACTGAACAAAGACCAGGCAGTAGATGCTATGCGACAGATGGAGCAGGAAAACAAGCTTTTTAAAATGGATATGGAGCGCATGCAGGACCTGATGAAGAAGATGGAAATGCAAATGCGCATGGAGGATATGGCCAATAAAATGGACGACCTGGCCAAAAAAGAAAGAGAGCTGAAAAGCGAGACTGATAATAACAAGAAAGACGAACAAGCGCTGACCAAAGAACAGAAAGACCTGAAAGATCAGCTGGACAAGGCGATGAAGGAAGACATGAAAGAAGCGCAAAAACTGGGCAAGGAAACAAAGCAGGGCGATAAACTGGAAGATGAAGCCAAACAGGGCGATGATGCAAAAAAAGATATGCAGGAAAGCCAGGACGACCTGGGCGAGAAACAAAACAGCAAAGCAAGTAAGTCGCAAAACAGTGCTGCTCAGAACCTGGAACAAATGGCAAAATCACTACGTAAAAAGGCCGGCGGGCAAGACCTGGAACAAATAGAGATAGACATCCGTGCTACCCGCCAGATACTAAGCAACCTGATCAGGCTATCCTTTGACCAGGAGGATCTAATGGCTGCCGTAAAGCAAACTTCCACATCAAGCCAGATATATATTACTAACCAGGAAGAACAAAACAGGCTGCACAGCAACTCTTATATGATCAGGGACAGCCTCTTTGAATTAAGCAAGCGAATTCCAAAGCTTCCGGTTTATGTAAATAAAGAAACAACTGAGCTGGAGTATAATATGAAAAAATCCGTTGACGCATTGGAAACGCGCAATATCAACGGGGCTGTTACAGATGAGCAATATGTAATGACTCATACCAACAACCTGGCGTTAATGCTCAATGAGATACTGGCTAACCTGATGCAGGCCGAAGCCGAAGCCAAAAAGCCGGGAGGTGAAGGAAGCTGCCCAATGCCTGGGGGTAAAAAGCCAAAACCTGGCGCTGGTATGCAATTGTCTGATATTATTACTGAGCAAAAGCAATTGGGCGAATCGCTAGGCAAGATGCAAAAACCAGGGCAAAAACCGGGAGGAAAAGAACCCGGACAAAAACCCGGTCAGGGCCAGCAAGGTCAGGGGCAAGGACAACAGGGTAATGGCGGGAAAACTAATGGCGGGGAGTATGGTGATGCAGAACAAATAGCGAGGCTTGCCGAACAACAGGCGTCCATACGCAGGCAGATACAAGAGCTTACCAGTTTGCTGAACAGTAAAGGGCTGGGCAATAGCAAAGAACTAAGAGAGATAGAGCAAAAAATGGACAAGACCGAAACGGACCTTGTAAACAGAAAATTCAGCCCGGAAATGCTGTTGCGACAAAAGGAAATAGAAACACGCATGCTGGAAGTGGAGAAATCTTTACGGGAACAGGAGCAGGACGATAAGCGCTCATCCACTTCAGGAAAAGATATAAGCAGGCCGGTGCCCCCTGCGCTTCAAAAATATATTACTGACCAACGGCAGTTACTGGAACTATATAAAACAGTACCGCCCCAATTAAAACCCTATTATCGTGATATGGTGGAAAATTATTTTCACATAATAGGGAACAAATGAGCGATTCCCGGCCAATTTTTTTCGGAAGAAGCCCGTTTTATCCCCAAATAATAGCTCTGATTATTAGTTTTTAATTAAATAAATACGTTGGCCCTACTCTCTAAAAAGCGGATACTGATCTAACAGAAAGCCAGTTAGATCAATATAAGTGCATAGAAAATTACATAAATTTATTATTTACTATTCATATAATGAAAATTTGGCACGATTTTGGATATAAATAAATTTATGTAGTACGTATTTGAAATATTTAAAAAACAATGCGTAACTTTCTTGAAAATTTGTTCTAACCATTTTAAAACGTAGCTTATGTTTTTTACACGAACTCGCAGTTTTCATTTCGCACTTTCAAAAGAAGATTTAAAAAACCGACTTATAGGCAAGCATGTTAAGATCCATAATTTAGATTTTGAAGTATTGGAAGAAGACAATAAGCTGAGCATAGTACCGCATGCGGAACAGGTCAATGCCATTAAAACACTACCTGTAACTACAGTAGACATGAGGGAAGATAGCGGGAAGACAAAGGTGACAGTTACTTCGAAGTTGAGGCAATTTGATTCCGGGGGTCCAATGCTGGTTATGATCTTTTGCATATTTATGTTTGCCGCTTCGATAGTTCTGTTATATGTAGGTAATGAACCACTGATCACTTATACACTTTTGGGTATCAGCATATTTATTTTCGCTGTATTCTGGATCCGTATGGAAATGGGCTATTTTGATTATGTGCGCAAAATACGCGCTTATGTAAAGGGCAGAGGTGCGCCTGCCACCGCCGACGTGAATGCAAATGCTGTTGTAGCATAATCTGCTCCACGGGTCTTGGGTCCAATTTTAATTTATACTCCGCAAGGGATAAAAAGTGATTTGTTGACACATTAAAAAAGTGGCAATTTTGTAAGTGCGAAATCACAAAATATGTCCACTTTT
>Ga0182030_10009737_pt1 | contig 19641 bp, 13 predicted proteins | sample 812S3MmetaG_FD_121299 | JGI IMG/M metagenome (GOLD analysis project Ga0182030, IMG submission 121299) | Permafrost microbial communities from Stordalen Mire, Sweden - 812S3M metaG (Illumina Assembly) | ecosystem: Environmental > Terrestrial > Soil > Wetlands > Permafrost | place: Sweden... | reverse complement strand
GGTTCCCCCGCGGATACTATTGTGCGCTATTCAGAAGAACAAAAAATTGATCAAATTGTGATGAGCGCGCCGGGGCAAGAATCGATAACCAGCTTCCTTTTGGGATCGGTTGCAAGCAAGGTGGTTCAATTGGCGACAATCCCGGTTCTTATTGTGAAATAGAAATATATAGATATTCCAATAAATCAAATAGGTATGGCTTAGCATTGAAAATTGTTTTAATATTCGTCTACAACTTCTGGCGAGTGACATAAATTTGCTATGGCTAACATCAAAAAAGTGACGTTCTTGAAAGCAGACTGGTTTGTCGGTTTGCTCGTTGCGTTGGTGTTTCTGTTCAGTGCGAACTCCGATTTGATGCAAAGCTTGGAGCGCAAAGCTTACGATATGGGCGTAAGGGCTTCGTCTCGCGTGCCCAGCGATAAGATTGCAATTATTGCGATTGATGATGAAAGTATCGCCAACCTTGGGCGCTGGCCGTGGCCGCGAGAAGTTCAGGGCAAGTTGCTGGATATCCTGGCTAACGGGCATGCCAAAGTGATTGGCAACACCGTCTTTTTTTTCGAGCCACAGCTTGATTCGGGTTTGGACTACGTCGCCAAAATCGGCGAGTTCATCGCCAATTCGTCGCTAAAGCGAAGCAATCCGGCAGAGTGGGATCAACTGAATGCAATTTTGCAAGAGGCGTTGTCGCATCTGGACAACGACAAAAAGTTGGCTGACAGCATGATCAGGGCGAATTCGGTTTTGTTGGGGATGTTTTTTGAGCTTGGAGAACCACAAGGCAAACCGGATCATCCGCTGCCGGATTACGTGTTGAAGAATGCTTTGCTCAATGCCAAAGACGGAGGAACGGGAGCGGTGCCTATTCCGACCAGCGCGGTACAAGTTCCTATCCCTCTTTTGGGAGTTCAATCGTTGGGAATCGGGCATCTTAATGTTACAACGGATGTGGATGGCGGAATTCGCACCGAACCCTTAGTGGTCAGTTACTTCGATCAGTTATATCCTTCGTTGTCGCTCTTGTTGGCAGCGAAAAGTTTGAATCTCGATCCCAAGGATATACAGGTCACCCTGGGTAAAAGCGTCAAGCTTGGTAACTTGAATATCACTACTGATCCGATGTTGCGCATGCACACTTTTTTCTACAATGATCGCGATGGCAAATCAGTATTTCAAGTCGATTCATTTTACGATGTCTATACGGGAAAAATTCCTCCCGAAAAATATCGCGACAAGATCGTACTGATAGGCGCAACGGCGGTCGGGGTTGCCGCTCTACAAGTGACGCCAATTTCTGCCGGTATGCCTTCTGTATTGACCCTGGCGCATTCAGTCTCCAGTATTCTCAAGCAGGATTTTTTTGTAGTGCCGACATGGGCGTTTTGGGTGGAAAATGCCATATTCCTGCTGGTTGCATTGTATTTGATCATTTTGCTTCCGCGTTTGAGTGCGGGTATCGGTGCGGCGGTGACAGGTATGTTGTTCATCGTGTTGCTGGCAAGCCATTTCGTGTTGATGACAACACAGGCGCTTTGGCTGCAACTGATGTTGCCGGCAACCCTGTTGTTGGTCGGGCATTTATTGCTGACCACCAAGCATTATCTGGTGACAGAAAAAGGCAAGATCAAATCCGATGCTGATTCTGCTGAAAGTAACCGCATGTTGGGCCTGGCCTTTCAAGGGCAGGGGCAACTGGATATGGCCTTCGACAAGTTTCGCAAAGTGCCGATTGACGATAGTTTAATGGACGTGCTTTACAACTTGGGATTGGACTTTGAACGCAAGCGCCAGTTCAACAAAGCTGAATCAGTGTTCAAGTATATGTCCGACTTCAACGCCAAATTCCGCGATTTGGGGCAACGTTTGAATCAGGCCAAGTCAATGTCTGAAACGATCATGTTGGGAGGTTCATCGGGCAGAAGCAATGCAAGTACGATGGTCTTGGACAAAGAAGGTGTAACCAAGCCTATGCTGGGGCGTTACCAGATTGAAAAAGAGTTGGGCAAGGGGGCGATGGGGGTGGTTTATCTTGGCAAAGACCCCAAGATCAGTCGCGTGGTTGCCATTAAAACGATGAATCTGTCGCAAGAATTCGACGCCGATGAATTGGAAGATGTTAAAGCGAGATTTTTCCGCGAGGCGGAAACGGCGGGCCGTTTAAATCATCCCAACATCGTCACGATGTACGATGCCGGGGAAGAGCATGATCTTGCCTATATCGCTATGGAGTTTCTTAAAGGCAAGGATTTGGTGCCGTACTGTAAACCGGAAACCTTGCTTCCCCTGACCGATGTTTTGAGTATTATTGCGCGCGTGGCTGATGCGCTCGGTTATGCCCACACACTGAATGTCGTGCACCGCGATATTAAACCGGCAAACATTATGTATGACCAGGCAAGCGATACGGTCAAGGTGACCGATTTTGGAATCGCACGTATTACCGACTCCTCCAAAACTAAAACCGGGATGGTGTTGGGAACCCCTTCGTTTATGTCGCCTGAACAATTGGCCGGAACCAAGATTGGCGGTCAGTCGGATTTGTTTTCTCTGGGCGTGACTCTGTATCAGATGGTGTGTGGTAAGCTACCCTTTGAAGGCGATTCGATGGCGCAATTAATGTACCGTATTGCAAATGAGCCACATACAAATATTGTGAGTGTTCAGCCCGATGTGCCGCCTTGTGTTGTGGCCATCATTGATAAAGCGTTGTCGAAGAAACGGGAAGATCGGTATCAGACAGGGCAAGAAATGGCAGATGCTATCCGCCAATGTGCGGCAACTTGCGTTGACTTTGAACTCTAGGGGTAGGGAGTGGATATTCAGGATGTATTAGAGATTGTGAGTCAAAGCAATCCCGGGATGATCAGGTCGCACAATGAAGATAGTGTGACATTTGATGCGTCTACCGGTTTGGTGGTGTTGGCGGATGGTATGGGCGGATACAACGCCGGTGAAGTTGCCAGTGGTATCGCCGTTTCGGTTATTTCAGCCGAGATTCGCCACCATTTACAAAGTGTGAGACCGGATGATAAAGATGGTGCCAGCGGCGATGATGTCGGTGTAGTGTTATTGCGCGAAAACGTGCAAAAAGCGAACTCATCCATTTACCATGCGGCAGCCAGCCAGCCGCAATATTCGGGAATGGGAACCACGATCGTTACCGGCCTATTTTACGATGATCGGGTAGCGGTTGCGCATGTTGGCGATTCGCGCATGTATCGTTTGCGCGGGGAAATTTTTGAGTGTGTGACAAGGGATCATTCTTTGCTGCAAGAGCAGATTGATAGTGGCATGATAAGCAAGGAGGACGCCCGTACTTCAAAGAATAAAAACCTGGTGACGCGAGCGGTCGGAATTGATGCGGTTGTCGAGGCGGAAGTGCACGTATATGACGTACAGGTAGGGGACATCTATTTGTTTTGCTCTGACGGTCTTAATGACATGGTCGAAGATGAAGAAATAGGATCGGCCTTACAAATGCTCAAGGCTAATTTGCCTTTGGCTGCGACAGAGCTGATACAGTTGGCGAACGACAATGGTGGGCGAGACAATGTATCTGTGATATTGGTTAAAGTGAATGGAAAGTTTTCTGCACCCCATGGTTGGGTGCAGAAATTATTATCTTGGTTTAAGAATTAACTACGGGGATTGATGATATGCCGGCTAAATTGATACTCAGCATGGATGGCGTGGTGCTGAAAGAATATCTGCTGAACAAAGAGCGCACGACGATCGGTCGCAAACCGCATAATGATATTGTAATCGACAATCTGGCGATCAGTAGCGAACATGCGGCGATTATTACGATTCTGAATGATTCGTTTTTGGAGGATTTGGATAGTACAAATGGTTTGTCGGTGAATGGCGCGGCAACCAAAAAACACTTTCTTCAAAACAACGATGTGATTGAAATCGGCAAGTACAAGTTGAAATACTTGAATGATCAGCCAGCCCAGGCTACACCGGCAGATTTCGAAAAGACAATGGTGCTGAGTCGTCCTGTAAAACAGACGTCTCCGGCCGGCAGCACTGATACCGGCGAACTTTTGCGTACGCAGACCAATGCGCTGAAACAGAGTACATCGGTAGAGGCAAGCGGTAAGTTTGTTGTTCCACCGTCAACTCCTGCTGCGCAACCGGCAGTTGCACAAGTACAAAAATCAGCGGCAGTTCAAATATTAAACGGCCCCAATGCAGGGAAGGAGCTTGAATTGGTCAAGAGCCTGACAACGCTGGGCAAGCCGGGAGTTCAAGTTGCAGTCCTCGCGCGGCGTCCGCATGGTTTTTTCATTACCCACGTTGAGGGAGCCAAATTTCCTTTGGTGAACGGTGAGTCAACAGGTGAGCATCCGCACCAATTAAATGACCATGACATCATTGAATTGGCGGGAGTAAAGATGGAGTTTTATTTCAAGACTTGATTGGGTAAATCCATAACGGCAGATTCTCAATAGATAAAGCGGGGGCTGAGTGAAAAAGCATGCACTTCTCATCGCAGTCGGCCTTGCGTTTGTATTTCTATTTATTGGAAACGCAGCCAGGTTATATCAACTTAAATATATTTCCTTCGTGGAGAACAAGCTCTACGATACGAGAATGCGTCTTACCCTGCCGCATAAACACGATGATCGTATCGTCATCCTCGACATTGATGAGAAAAGCCTGAAAGAAGAGGGACGCTGGCCCTGGGGGCGGGACAAGCTCGCATCGCTGGTTGAAAAATTGTTTGATAAATACGGCGTTGCGGTTGTCGGTTTCGACGTGGTGTTTGCGGAAAAAGATACCAGCTCCGGTTTGAATGTTTTACAGGACTTGGCCAAAAATCAACTCAAAGATGTTCCGCAGTTTCAGTCGGTCTTAAAGCAGATTAAACCTCAACTCGAATATGACGAATTGTTTGCCAACAGGCTGAAACAGCGCAATGTTGTTTTGGGTTACTACTTTAACGATAGCGAAAAAAGTACTTCCGGCGTTTTGCCCAAGCCGGCATTTGCGGCGGGAACCTTCAAAGGCCGGCCAATCAATTTTTATCGTTGGGCAGGCTATGGCGCAAATCTGGCCGAATTTCAGAATGCCGCAATTTCTGCCGGACACTTTAATCCTGTCGTAGACTTCGACGGCGTCGTGCGGCGCATCCCCATGATTGTCGAATACGAGGGGGCATACTATGAGTCTTTGTCATTGGCCGTTGTACGAGCTTTGCTGGGCTTCCCCAAGTTGGCTCCGGGTTATGCCACGGAGGGAAAAGATGCGGGTTATGCCGGGTTGGAATGGCTGCAGTTGGATTTCCCCCAAGGGAGTTTGCATATTCCGGTTGATAATGAGGTCAGCTCGCTGGTTCCTTTCCAGGGTGGGGTCGGGGCTTTTAAATATATTTCAGTTTCAGATGTGCTGCATGAGCGTGTTTCCCTATCCGAATTGCAAAGCAAAATCATTCTGGTTGGCACGACGGCACCAGGATTGCTGGATATGAGATCAACCCCCGTTGACGAGGTGTATCCCGGGGTGGAAATCCATGCCAATATGATTAGCGGAATACTCAACCATTCCATCAAGTCACATCCGCCGTATGTCATTGGCGCGGAAGTTACGCTGCTCTTGCTTGTTGGCGGGGCGTTAAGTTTTTTATTGCCATTGTTGAATCCGATTCAAGTCACACTGGTTTCCGTCGCCACGTTTTTTGTCACCTTGGTGGTAAACGTTTTACTTTGGCAGTTTGGTAATTTTGCCATGCCGATGGCCAGCGGGCTAATTCTGATATTGGTGTTGTTTGCGCTGAATATGTCTTATGGCTACTTTTTCGTTTCACGTACCAAACGGCAGATCACCGATTTGTTCGGGCAATATGTTCCCAAGGAAGTGGTTGGGGAATTGAGCGAGCGCCCACAGCAGGTTTCGATGGAAGGCGACAGCCGTGAAATGACGATTTTGTTTTCAGATGTGCGCGGCTTCACCACCATTTCGGAAGGACTGGATCCGAAAGAGCTGTCGCTGCTGATGAATGAATTTTTGACACCGCTTTCGCGTATTATTTACAAATATCGCGGCACCATCGACAAATACATGGGTGATTGTATTATGGCATTTTGGGGGGCGCCATTGCCGGATGCAGGGCATGCGCACAATTCCATCGTGGCCGGTCTTGAAATGCTGAAGACGCTGGAATCATTGCAACCGCACTTTAAAGAGCGCGGATGGCCGCCTATTCATGTTGGTGTCGGAATTAATACAGGACGTGTCAGTGTTGGGAACATGGGCTCGGAAGTTCGAGTGGCGTATACCGTCATGGGCGATGCTGTAAATTTGGCGTCCAGATTGGAAGGCATTACCAAGGAATACGGCGTTGGTATCGTCGTTGGGGAAAACACGAAAGCTGCCGCACCGGAGTTCGTTTATCGAGAACTTGATTTGGTGAGGGTGAAGGGTAAAGATGAGCCTGTTGCAATTTTTGAGCCTGTGGGTTTGTCCGGAAAAGTCGAGGAAGCTGTGCTGGAAGAGATGAAGCTATTTCAGCAAGCTTTGCGTTCGTATCGCAAACAAGAGTGGGATAAAGCCGAGTTACAGCTTTTTAATTTGCAGAAAATGTATCCGAACACGAAGTTGTATCAGGTCTACGCCGAGCGAGTGGATTATTTCAGGAAAAATTTGCCGGCAACTGACTGGGATGGCGTTTTTGTATTCAAAACAAAATGAGTTGCAACGAAAGCCACTTAACCAGACACGGATGGTTTAACGATGAAACTTAGAATTCTGGGGTGCAGCGGCGGCATTGGCGGAAACATGAGGACCACCTCTATGTTGCTCGATCACGATGTGTTGATTGATGCAGGCACAGGCGTGGGTGATTTGAGTTTGGCCGAGATGGTTGCGATCGATCATGTATTTGTGACTCACTCGCATCTTGATCATGTTGCGAGTATTCCATTTATGCTCGACAGCGTTGGATTCATGAGGGACAAGCCGCTGATTGTTCATGCCACGGCAGAGACGACGGAAATTCTTAAGCAGCACATGTTTAATTGGCTGATGTGGCCGGACTTTTGCGAAATACCCAATGCGCAGCAACCGTGCTTGCATTTCGAGCCAATCAAGCCGGGTAAAACGGTTGATTTGAACGGAAGAAAAATTACACCGCTTCCGGCCAATCATGTTGTTCCTGCAGTTGGTTTTCAACTGGATAGCGGTAATGCCAGCCTGGTGTTTAGCGGTGATACGACAACGTGTGATGAGATGTGGGAAGCGATTAACGGGATCGAAAATCTGAAATATCTTTTAGTGGAAACCGCATTTTCCAATTCCGAGTTGGAATTGGCGATTATGTCCAAGCATTTCTGCCCGAGTTTGTTGGCAAAAGATATCGTCAAACTTACACGGAATCCCCAAATATTTATTACCCATCTGAAGCCGGGCGAAGTTGAACTGACGATGCAAGAGATCAGCGAATGCATCACCGGTTTTGTTCCCAAGATGCTTCAAAATGGCCACGTATTCGATTTGTAGAAATAAAGGTTAAGTTAATCGCATGCAAGATATTTTGGATATCAGAGTGCTCGCCGCGTTGGAGCCGATCTCGTCGTTCGGTCCAGCCAGATTGAGGGAACTGCTTGAGTATTGTCATTTGGAAACTGTGGCACAAGGGACAAACCCCTTCATGGATCATCTTTTGCACGAAGAATCAGTTTATCTGGTGAAAGGCGAGTTGGAAGTGATTTATGAAGATGGAAATCGTGTAAGGATTCACGCCGATTCGGAATGGGCACGACATCCTATCGGCAAGCGTCAACCTGAAATTCAGGCAGCAACTGCATTGACGCGAATCCAATTGCTGCGTGTTGACGATAATTTATTGGATCAGATGGTGACTTGGGATCAATTTGCCTATCAGGAAGAAGCAAAAGTTCCTGACTTGAAAGAAGGACCGGCGTCAGCGGTCAAACGATTTCTTAATTCCGGCATGTTTAGTGCCGAAAATTTGAGCAACAGTCCGTTTGCACATTTACCCTCTGCAAATATTGGCAAGCTGCTCGACCACATAGAAGCAATTGCGGTGTGGGACAAGGAAGTCATCATCCGCGAAGGCGAGGAAGGCGATTACTATTATCTGATCGAGAGCGGGCGGGCACAAGTGACCAGAACGGTTGGTGGACGAAACATGCTGTTGGCTGAACTCTCGGCGGGCGACGTTTTTGGTGAAGAAGCTCTGATTTCAAATTCGTTGCGAAACGCGACGGTGGAGATGAAAAGTAACGGAGTGTTGCTGAGGCTGAAGAAAAATGATTTTTTCGAGTTGATGCAGGAACCGCTTCTGCATAAGGTAACTTATGCTGAGGCAAAGCAGAAAGTGGCCGAAGGCGCCGTCTGGTTGGACGTGCGTCATCCGCCTGAATACCGCCATGATAAATTAGCCAATGCACTTAATGTGCCTTTGAGTGATATTCGTCATGCGGTCAACACGCTGAACAGAGATACTCACTATATCGCGTATTGCCAGAGTGGGAGGCGTAGCGCAGCGGCGGCTTTTCTGCTGGTGCAGGCGGGTTATAAAGTCGATGTGTTGGAAAACGGGTTGTGGTCTATTCCCGTGTCACAGCAACAATAATAGTCGGGGACGTTATGAATAGTCTGGTGCAAGGTAATGTAAGCGAAATGGGAGCTCAATTAGAGTTCACCAAAAATTTGAATCAAGTTACGAACAAGATTCATGCGACCAACAATATTGATGAAATCATGCTGGATGTCAGCAAAGACATCTGCAGTTTGTTTAATGCGGATCGCTTGACTATTTATGTGGTTGGCGACGACAAAGCTTCGCTGATTTCGAAAGTCAAAACGGGTTTAAATTCTTTCAAGGATCTTAAGCTGCCCATTGCGGAACAAAGTGTCGCCGGTTTTGCCGCATTCCACAAGAAATTGCTCAATATCAAAGACGTGTACGACGAACGCGAACTTGCGGCTATCAGTTCCACTTTGCGTTTCTTGCAGGATGTAGACAAACGCACCGGATACCGTACCAAGCAAATGCTGGTGGCACCGATTATGGAGGCAATCGGTGGCGAGCTGATCGGTGTGATGCAAGTGATCAACAACAAAGCAGGCCGGCCTTTTCCCGAGTTGGTTGAAGAAGGGGTACAGGAACTGGCACAAACACTGGCAGTCGCTTTGCGCCAGCGGCAACAGCAAGCCGGTACCGTCAAGACAAAATATGATTATCTGGTTGCTGACGCAGTCATGTCGACCGCTGAATTTGAATTGGCAACCCGTACTGCGCGTCGCAAAGGCATTGACGTTGAAGATGTGTTGATAGATGAGTTTCAGGTCAAGACCGATGCTTTGGGCAAAGCCTTATCCAGTTTTTTTGGTGTTCCTTACGAGGCATACAGGTCGGATCGGATTAAGCCTTCTGAATTATTGAGGAATTTGCGCCGTGAATATGTAGAGAGTAGTCACTGGCTGCCGATTGATGATACGGCCGACGGTTTGGTTATTTTAACAACCGACCCGGAACGAATTCAGGCATCGCGGGTCGTCAATAATATTTTCCCCAAACACCGACTGATCTATAAAGTTTGTCCGCAACGCGAGTTTAAAGCGACGCTGGATTTGTTTTATGGCGGAGGTTCCGGCGGTGCGGGCGAGACAACCACCGGGTTTGAAGATACCGGCTCGATGGATGACTTGCTCACTGCCATGGGAGGAGATGAGGATGAGCCAAACGCGCTAAATCAGGAAGATGTCAGCGCTGCGGCAGACAATGAACTGGTCAAGTTGGTCAACAAGATCATTGTGGATGCCTACAAAATGGGAGCTTCAGATATCCATATCGAGCCAATGCCGGGCAAAGGCAAGACGGGTATCCGCCTGCGCAAGGACGGCTCGTTGCTAAATTACATCGAAGTGCCTTCCACTTATCGCAATGCACTGGTGACACGTTTGAAGATCATGTGCGATCTGGATATTTCAGAAAAGCGCAAACCGCAGGATGGAAAAATAAAATTCAAAAAGTATGGCCCGCTCGATATCGAGTTGCGCGTGGCGACCATCCCTTCACAAGGCGGCGTAGAAGACGTGGTGATGCGTATTCTGGCTTCGGGTGAACCGATTCCGCTGGACAATATGGGGTTCTCGGTGCGCAATTTGGAACTGGTTAAGACGACTGTCAGCAAGCCTTACGGTTTGTTCTTCGTGTGCGGCCCGACAGGTTCGGGTAAAACCACCACGCTGCACTCAATTTTGAAATACATCAACAATCCTGAAACCAAAATATGGACGGCCGAGGATCCTGTCGAAATTACACAAAAGGGTTTGAGACAGGTACAAATCAATAAAAAAGCAGGTTTGGACTTTGCCACGATCATGCGGGCGTTTTTGCGTGCCGACCCGGACGTGATTATGGTGGGTGAAATGCGTGACAAGGAAACCGTGTCTACCGGCATTGAGGCATCTCTAACGGGCCACTTGGTATTTGCAACGTTGCACACGAACAGCGCGCCAGAGTCAATAACGCGTTTGTTGGACATGGGTATGGATCCGTTTAACTTCTCGGATGCGTTGCTGGGTATTCTGGCGCAGCGCTTGGCCAAGCGCTTATGCAAAGACTGCAAGAAGCCACACACGGCATCCGGCGAAGAAATCAAAGCATTGCTGGCTGAATATGCGACAGAGTTGCTGACAACAGAAACTTGGAAAAAAGATGCCAACACAGCATATAAAGCTTTGTATGCAGAATGGGTCAAGCTGTTTGGCGATGACAAAGGGCAAATCACTTTATACGATCATGTCGGTTGTGAAAAATGCTCCGGAACCGGATATCGCGGACGTGTCGGCCTGCATGAATTGTTAATCGGTACCGATCCGATTAAAAAAGGTATTCAGGAACACGCTCGCGTATCGGAATTGTTTGCGATTGCATTGGAAGAAGGAATGCGAACCTTGAAGCAAGACGGTATAGAGAAGGTGCTTCTCGGAATTACCGACATTCACCAGGTACGTTCTGTTTGCATTAAATAGTTTCGGATTTGCACACTCTATTTTCGGGTTAGACAATGACGCAAGCCAAAGATCTTCTTAACAGGTTGGAGGAACTCAATGCAATTGGGATCGCGCTTTCAAGCCAGCGTGACATTAACCGCTTGCTGGAAACTATTTTGGAAGCGGCTAAACGTCTTACCCATGCGGATGCGGGTACGCTGTATTTGCTCAATCCGGATACTCAGGAACTGCGTTTTGAAATTGTTCGTACCGATTCCCTTGGTATCGTGATGGGGGGTACCAGCGGCAAACCAGTTCCGTATTACCCGATCCCACTTTACGACAAAGAGAAGCGGCCCAATCACGCGAATGTGGCTGCCTATGCGGCCTTGAGTGGCAAGCCCGTGAATATTGACGACGCCTACACGGCCAAGAATTTTGACTTTACCGGGACAAGAGGATTCGATAAAAAAACCGGCTATCGTTCCAAGTCTTTTCTGACGGTGCCAATGCGTGACCATGAAGATGAAATCATCGGTGTTTTGCAACTGATTAATGCACTGGATCGGGAAACCGGTGCCATCATTTCGTTCTCCCAAAATGATGTGCACTTGACTGAATCGCTTTCATCGCAGGCTGCGATAGCGCTTTCAAACAGACGGCTGATCGAACAAATGGAAAACTTGTTCGAATCATTAATCACGCTGATAAACACGGCAATTGACGACAAGTCACCCTACACCGGTGGACATTGCGAGCGAGTTCCAGTCCTGACCATGCTGCTGGCTGAGGCAGTCAACAATACTACTCAGGGCGCGCTCAAAGACTTCAAGATGAGCGACCATGACAGATACGAACTCAAAATAGCAGGCTTGCTGCACGATTGCGGCAAAATAACCACGCCTGTGCACGTGGTGGATAAATCCACAAAGTTGCAAACCTTGTTTGACCGCATACACTTGTTGGATACCCGCTTCGAAGTTCTCAAGCGGGATGCCGAAATAGAAATGCTGCGCGCAATGCAGGGAACTCAGCCAAATTCGGTGGATGCAGTTCAGTTAAAAAATAAATTTGGAGCGCGTATCCGGCAATTGGATTTGGATCGTGCGTTTTTACGCCACAGCAATGCAGGTTCTGAAAAAATGGAAGAAGCCGATCAGGAGCATGTGCAAAATATTGCCAAATATCAGTGGCGCAACGAGGAAGGTGAGTTGAGTGATTTTCTCAGTATGGATGAATTGGAAAATCTTAACATCCAGTTTGGCACACTCACTGCGGCAGAGCGCCAGATTATCAATCACCACATTGATGTCACTATCGACATGCTGAAATCGCTGCCATGGCCGAAACACCTCAAGCATGTGACAGAGTATGCAGGAGGCCATCACGAGCGCATGGATGGCAAGGGCTATCCAAATCATCTAAAACGGAATGATATGTCATGGCAGGCACGCATGATGGGGATCGCCGATATTTTCGAAGCGCTTACCGCAAAAGACCGCCCTTACAAAAAAGGAAAAACACTTTCCGAGTCTCTTGCCATCATGGGCAAGTTTAAACTCGGAGGCCATATTGATCCCGACTTGTTTGATATTTTTGTGCGCGAAAAAGTTTATCTGACCTACGCGCAACAATTCCTCGACCCGGAGCAGATAGACGTGGTGGACGATAGCAAAATTCCGGGATATTCGCCCTAGTCAAAATACCGGGTTGACCATGTCGCTATCCGGTTTCTATGGCCGCTTTTGAGAATCGTGTGACCACAGAAATTCATTAAGCAAATAAGCTGTTGCTAAATCGCTTCGACACTAAATTCTACTTCCAGACGATGTGTCTCACCGGGCTTAACCGTCACAAGATTGTCGAAAGCGTTGGCACTTTCAACGCACACCATTCCGCGAAAACCGTTCTCGCCGAAATCGCCCATTTTGTTGGCTTTCTCTGTCCAAGGATTCCAGACTACGGTAGAACTGCTGCCAGTTTTGGCGATGCGAATAGCGCGTTTTAAACCGGCATCCTCGATTATGCAATCAGCTTTGGTATCTACATACACGCGATCCACTTCGCTTTCAATGATGATCGGGCCTTGCTGGGTACGTCGTGCAGGCTCTCCCACTTTGTCAAGATAATCGATTTCTTCAAGCCCGCGTATCTTGGTCTGTGCTACATCGCTGATACTGAAATAGGTGTGCAATGCTTCACCAAGCACAAAAGAATTCTGACCATTATTTTTAGTGAGCAACGCAATGCGCAGAGTTTTGCCTACGGTTATTTCAACTTGTACCAGCGAAGGATACGGCCACTGGGCGCGTGTTAAATCAGACTCGACCAAACCTAAACGCAGGAAAGTAGTATCGTCAGGCAGCGCTTTTGTTTCCAGCACTTCCCACGCAACAGTACGGGCATAACCGTGCCCCGGCAACTTGCTGTCTGTTGCATGGGGGCCGAACCAGGGCCAACAGATGGGCACGCCGCCGCGTATCGATTTGCCCGGCACAAACTTGGCGTGAGGCGACAACCAGATTACCGGTTCCTGACCGCGCGGCTGCCAGGTAGCCACATGCGCGCCTTGCAGCGTAATATTACTGTTGGCATGCTGATTGGAAACCTCGGCTGTGATGATGCCGTCCGCAATCTCTTTGAATTGAACATGGTTGCTGATGGCAAAACGTTGATTGAGTTCGGTCAGAGTCATGGCGGGCTTCCTGAAAATAATCGGGCGGCTATTGTCGCCTCAAATTAAATTGTTTGCTAGTGTGTTCTTTAATTGCCATTTTAAACCATCGGCAATCCAAGATTATCGGGCTAAGTCAGGAATATTTGATATAACATGATGTAGTTAAAATATTTGGGGTGCCTCCATGCGTAAATTATGGTGTGTGTTGTTGACTGCTGCGTTGCTTCAAGGTGGCTACGCTTTGAGCGATGAGTTGACTTCGGAAACGACAAATATCAAGCCAAAGAAAGAAAAAAAATGCTTCTTTCCCAAGTCCAAAAAACGTGCGCCCCAGTGGGTATGTAACGCACATGCCGACGGATTAGCGATTGCCGCAGTGGGGGCAGCGGCTAAATCCAAAGCAGGTTTGTCGTTTATGGAACAAATGGCCATCGCAGATGCACGCAAGAAACTTGCGCAAGAGTTGCATGACTCAAAACAACCCAAAGCAGAAGAAAATTCAGTGGCGTCAAATACAGCCAGTGACGTTACAGAAGCTAATGAGTCACTTGAAAATACAAAAATACTTAAAAGTATAAGCGGCCCGAATGGCAGTTTGTATGTTCTGGTTGGCATTGACGAAGCAAGCAACTAAAGGGGCCGCATCGCATTTTTATTGAGAAAAATTGGCCAAGTCTAGAAATAAGTTTTTTCAAATTATTCCGTGAGCAGGAATCAAGGGAGTGTTACCCGATAGAGGATAATACGAAACCGAAAAATAGCCCGGAAGTTGTGATTTCCGGACTACCCGCCAGTTACAGGAATCGCTTAGGCAAGCAGTTCCTTGACTACTTCACCAAAGACGACCGTAGGACGCTCTGAACGACCATCATGCAAGAACGTGGTTTTCAAGTGGTTCAAGCCCAATAATTGCAGAACAGTTGCGTGCAGGTCATAGGTATCGACTTTCTTGCCTTGTGATTGCAGACCGATTTCATCAGTTTCACCAAACGTGGTGCCTACCTTAACGCCGCCACCGGCGATCCATTGCGTGTAGCCCCATGGATTGTGGTCACGTCCGTCGCCGCTTTCACCCCAGGAAGTGCGACCAAACTCGGAGGCCCACACTACCAGTGTCGTGTCCAGCAGGCCGCGTTCCTTCAGGTCGGCCAGCAATGCGGCAATGGGTTTATCAACCATTTTCGCCTGCGAACTGTGGTTTTCTTCCAGCTTGCTATGCGCATCCCAGCTTCTGATTTCGCCGTTGGGTTGCGAAGGGCCGGAAACTACTTGAATGAAGCGCACACCGCGCTCAGTCAGACGACGGGCACGCAACAATACCGTACCGTAACTCTTGGTAGCTTCATCGTTCAGGCCATAAGCTTCTTTGGTTGCCTCGGACTCTGTACTCAAATCAACCGCTGCCGGTGCTGAGGCTTGCATACGTTCTGCAAGATCATATGAGCGGATACGCGCTTGCAGTTCTGTGTCTTCAGGATAACGAGAGGCATTATGCTGGTTCAGTTTTTTCAGCAGATCCAGTGAGCTGTGCTCTTCATTTGCCGCTATAAATCCAGGCCGGTTCAAGTTGAGGATAGGGGAGTCTCCCTGACGGAAGGCAACGCCTTGGTACACCGCCGGCAAGAAACCCGCACTCCAGTTTACCGAACCAGCGCTCGGCTCTCTGTCGCTGTTATACAGCACCACGTACGAAGGCAAATCCGGGTTGGCTGAGCCAAGTGCGTAGTTAACCCATGCGCCCAGAGAAGGACGCCCCGGATTCACATCACCAGTGTTCAGCTTGAGGATGGAAATATCGTGTGTCGCTCCTACTGTAACGCTCGACTTGATGAAAGCGATTTTGTCGGCATGTTGCGCAAGATTTGGCACCAGGTCGGAGAACCATGCGCCGCTTTCACCATACTGTTTGAACGTGCGTTTTTCGGAATAAAACAGCTTGGTTACGCCCCCTTGTGTGCTGGTCTTGATTCCCTGCAAGAAAGACGGGGGAATAGGCTGCCCGGCCAATTTTTTCAACTCGGGTTTGTAATCAAATAAATCGATTGTGCTGGGGGCGCCATCCTGGTGCAACCAGATCACTGTTTTAACTTTAGCCGGGAAGTGGGGTTGTTTCGGGGCTAAAGGATCAGCCAAATCGGCTGCGGAGGCTGCCTGAAAAAAACCGCCACCCGGAAGAAAACCGCTCAATGCCACACCACCCAATCCAAAACTTGCTTTGGTTAAAAAATCACGCCGGGAAAGTTTGCTCATGATGTCATTCCTTTTCTAAATAAAATATGATTGTTCGCTGTTAGAACCGGTAAACAAACTCGTTTGAGTTCGCTACTGTATGCACCAGATCAACAAACGCGGCCAGGTGAATCGGGTCTTGCGGCTGTGTGCTCTTCAAACCTTTGGGGATATTGATTTCGAAGCTGCCGTCACCCGACTTTTCGCTCACTTTTTCCCGGATGATCTTTTCTTGTGCAGTCAGGAATTTATGCAACAAGTCCTTCTCGGCTTTATCGGCATTGCGCCCAAACAGTATCTGGTAGAGCGCGTCAACTTCTGCGGACTCACTTGTACCCGATTCATTGAGCACTTTGGCAGCCAATGTTTGCGACCATCCAAAAATAATTTCATCGTCAAACAAAGTCAACGCCTGCAACGGCGTCGTCGTCACATCACGTTTGCTGTGCACCAAATTCGGGTTGGCAGGGTCGAAAACTTCCAGCATCGGATACGGCAAGCTGCGACGGCTAAAGACATACAAGCTGCGACGATTCTGTTCGTGCTGATCCTTCGTAACTTTCCATGCAGGATTGTTGTCGAAAGTATTGACGCCGACCGTCACGTTCTTTGGAAGTGGCGGGAACACTGACGGTCCACCCACCTTGTCATCCAATTGTCCGGAAGCGAGTAGCAGCGAATCACGAATTTCTTCGGCATCCAGACGTTTGCGTGGGAATACAGCCAGCAGCTTGTTGGCGGGATCAGCCTTGTATGCATCCGGACGATGTGCCGACGATTGGCGATAAACGCTGGACAGCAGGATCTCGCGGTGCAGCTTCTTCACATCCCAACCTTCCTTGACAAAGTTGCTTGCCAGGTAGTCCAGCAACTCGGGATTGGAAGGCTTCTCGCCGGCCTTGCCGAAATCGCTCACGGTTCTCACGATACCCGTACCGAAGTATTGTTCCCAGATCCGGTTCACGTAAACACGCGAAGTCAGTGGGTTTTTCGGGCTGGCAATCCAATTTGCCAAGGCTGTACGGCGACCCGAAGAAGTTGCCGAGGGAACGATGACTGGCTGTTCATCAGTCAGCGCAGCGGGGAACGCGGGTTGCACTTCATCAAGCGGCTTTTCGTGGATACCGGTAAAGCGGATGTGAGTGGGGGGAGAATCTGGACCCAATTCTGTCGCAGCCGAAATGAAACGGGTTGCTGTCCTGGGTTCCGGTTTGAGACTGTCGAACTTCTTCAGTTCAGCGGTCAGTTTTTGATATTCCGCGTACTTGTCTGCGGCCTCTTTGTCGTAGGCAGGGAAGTTTTTATCAGTTGCCACTAGCTTCAGATATCCCGCAGGACCATCTGCCTGATCACTCGCGGCAACGTTACCGTGACGCCAATTTACCCATTTATCCAACGCATTCCACTCGGCTTTGGGTTTGAAAAGCGAATCGCGGCTATCGGTCAGATAACGCTCTTTTTGATATTTGACGGCGGCTTCACGGAATGGATCGAGAATCTCTCTTTGCTTGGCACGAATGTCCTTGGTCGCAGCCTGATATTTGGCCTGCGCCTCATCGAACTTCTTGTCCTCTGCGGTCTTCTCTTCTTTAACTGCAACCTTTTCATTCACGATGTAATTCGCGAAGAACGCCTGCAAAGAGTAATAGTCTTTCTGGGTAATCTTGTCCGTCTTATGATTGTGGCATCTTGCGCAACCATAAGTCTGCCCCAACAGTGCCAGACCGACAGTGTCGGTGACATCTGTGTCAATTTGGTAATGCCTTTGAACCAGATCGCGGGAGTTGTAATTGTCCGGGTAGTTCAGCAGGAAGCCGGTTGCGATCAACGAATTCTGATCATTGGGCGCAATTTCGTCACCCGCTAATTGTTCTTTGATGAACTGATCGTATGGTTTGTCCTGATTGAACGAGTTGATCACGTAATCGCGATATTTATAGTTGTTGGGTCGTGTCGTGTCGTTCTGAAAGCCGGTACTGTCTGCATAGCGTGCCAGATCGAGCCATTTGCGAGCCTGACGTTCACCGTAATGAGGTGAGGCCAACAGCCGGTCAACCAGCTTTTCGTAAGCATCCGGCGAACGATCCGCGATGAAGGCCTTGACTTGTTCGGGCGTGGGGATAACGCCCCAGGCATCCAGCGTTGCCCGACGAATGAATGTGGCGCGATCGGCATCACCAGAAGGCTTGATGCCTTTGGCTTCCAAACTTGCAAGGACGAATGCGTCGATTGGTTGTCTTACCCATTTTGCCAGTTTAACCTGAGGCACCTTGGGTTCCTGCACGGGCTGCCAAGACCAAAGCTTTGCCGGAGCAGCACGCGGCGCTTTAACTGCATCAGCGGTAGTAGACTTAACAGCATCCGCAGTTGGTTTAGTCGCTTCAGTAAGCGGCTTGTCGTCCGCCACCGCTGTCACTGTCGTAAGACTCCATAACACAGCGAGATATATTGCCTTTTTCTTCATTTTTACTACCCCCTTCACTTTTAACGAAATCTTCTAATTTGTGGGAATGCCAAATATAAAAAGAGGAGAGAACACGGATATCAAGCTAAAGATAAATAACCCGTGGTCCCCTGTTTTAATTGCGACCTTCTTTATTTTATTAATGACCGTGTTTAATCTTCCGCTGCCAATACATGTTTAACATAGCGTTGTGCGTTCTTCTCAACATCCGCATCGGAAAGATCGTAGAGAACCCCTTGCAACGCAAAAGCAGGCAAATATTTAGCGCGAACGAACTGAGCCGTCAGTTGTAAAGGACGTAGGAGTTCACTCAGCGTAAATTGATTTTGTGCACCAGCCTGATAAGCCTCTGCCGGTCCCCCGGTTGAAACGGCGATACCGATCTCCTTCTTTTCGAGCTTATCGCCCCCGGGACCGAATGCCCATCCATAAGCAAAGACATCATCAATCCACTGTTTAAGTAGCGCTGGCGGAGAAAACCAGTAAAAAGGAAATTGAAGAATAATGCGATCATGAGCTTCAAGCAGTTTCTGCTCTGCTGCGGCATCAATTTTCCCCTCTGGATACGCTTTGTATATCTCATGCACCGTAATGCTGTCAGGTTGACTACGCAAATGCTCAACCCATGCTTTGTTTATGCGTGACTTGCTCAGATCTGGGTGGGCTACAACTACAAGCGTCTTCTTGCTCATCTAATATTTCTCCAAAAAATTAAGTTATTAATAATCTAAGGTATCTGTATTGCGCCAGATGCTTCGCTTTATTCGGAATTAAATGAACTGCCCACCCCCGATGATGCCGATCTTTGTAAGTCCGCAACGCTGGAGAGTGGTCACGGCAGCAGTGACCGTGATGAGCGGCAAGTGCCGTCTTGGTTCACGTTATTGCGCAAAATTCTTCAGTAATCATTTTTCAAAAAATTTTGCTGACAGCGAAAACGTCTGCTGCTGTGATACTTCAAAGCAGAATCCATGCCAACTACCAAATTTACCTGCGAGAAAAATATAATAGCTTGAATAAATATGAAATTAATGTTTTAAACGGGAGCGTTTTGTGAGGATTGAATAATTATATTCAGCCCTCATAACTGCTGCTGTTTCAACATCGCTCTCATGCTTGATGATAAATCAGCAGAGGTAAAGGGTATTGAAAAGCGAATGCTTTTAATTATGGCGTGATGACATAGATGCAAGTGCTATTGAGAACGCCGTCATTGCGATTGATTTCCTCAAGGGCAAAGCCGGACTTTTCCAATACCCGACGACTCGCAACGTTTTCTGCGTCTGTGAAACTTGTGATT
>Ga0182030_10009736_pt1 | contig 19644 bp, 14 predicted proteins | sample 812S3MmetaG_FD_121299 | JGI IMG/M metagenome (GOLD analysis project Ga0182030, IMG submission 121299) | Permafrost microbial communities from Stordalen Mire, Sweden - 812S3M metaG (Illumina Assembly) | ecosystem: Environmental > Terrestrial > Soil > Wetlands > Permafrost | place: Sweden... | reverse complement strand
TTAATTTTCAAATCTATATTTCTAAATTCTTAAATTTTGAATTTTCAATTCAAAATATTTAAATTCTTAATTCAAAATATTTAAATTCTCAATTGGCCGTTTGGTCGTTATTACCAACGGGAGATCAGTCAAACATAAGGGTCCAACAGGGAGCTTCTATGAGGCCCATGTTCACTTTGGTCTTTATCCCCCCACTTGGTTAGCGAATAAAGTGATAAATATTTCACTAGGCTTGGGCGGGGACTTTGTGGCGCCAGTTTGTAACCTTCGATTAGAAGTCTACAATCAAGACCCTGCGCTCCTCAGGGTTCTACATTCCGGAGATATTCAAGGACTAAAGAATCTCTTTCTAAAGGGCATGGCAAGACCGACGGACATAATTGCTCCTAGGGGTAACACGCTACTCCACGTAAGTTGTTTTTAGTTCAGCTTTTAAATCAAGCTCATATATTTTTCTAGGAAGCAATCCTAAATCAGAGTTGCGGACTGCTTGGCTCACTAGATCTGGTTCGATTTCTTCTCGACCAGGGAGCAAGCCCAAATATTCGCAGTGGAACAGGAAGGTTTGTTGATTGCTTCCATTGAATTATAAATGCTAAGTCAACAGCACCCCGCTGCTTCTAAGCTGCCAGTTGATGAATACTACTTACGACATGGAGTACGAATTTCAAATGATAACGAATGCACTAATTCGAGCTGGAGGAGACCTTACAATATGCGATCCTGGCGGATCCTCATCTTGTTCCCTAATATTCAAAAGCCACCATGGAATGCAATATCTTGAAGAGTACGTCTGTCCTTATATCGATCTTTTTGCATTTCAACAAATGGACTCGGTCGATGCTTGGCTTCTAGCAGCTCTGGCTCGGTCATATCCAAGAATTCAAGTTGTTTTAGAAAGCCAGCTCTATGAGTGCCGGACTCCCGAAGAAATTAGTTCATGTCGAATTCCCAGGGAGGAGAAAATCAACGAATTTGATATTCCACATCAGATAGCACAGTTAAAGGCTGCTGAAACTAGGGTTCGCACAGCATTTCTTCGAGTACTTTTTAGAAGAGGAAATATCTCGATGTCGGCTCCCTTCCTCGAATGTGGTATTGATCTGGATGAAAGATGGGGAGACAGCGCTCCTTACTTGCGAGAAGCGCTCGCTGCAGGAAACCTATCCGTGGCGAAGGCATTGCTACAGGCCGGCGCTTCAATCCACATTCAGAACAGCATTGATTTACGACATGGAGTCGTTACAGTGAACAGTCCTCTCACTGCATTGCTATTCCGTTGGCAAGAGATTGGCAAGAGCAGCTTCACTGTACCGGAGTCGCGAGAAGGAAATATTGCAGCAGAGTCCTGGATTCTGCACGAAATTGTACAGCACCCCACGTTCTATGATCCTGACGCAATCTTTGCAGCCCTTGAGTACCAATCTCCAGAATGGGTGATAAAAGCGCTTCTGGAAGCTGGCTGTGGAAGAGTAGGAGATGATCCACCTACGTCCTGGCGTCAACGATTCTTTGGTTCAGAAATAATATCAGCCGTTAGATTCGAGAGCCCTCATCTTCCTATCTTATTAAGCTATGGACTTAGTCTGGAGTATGAAGACCGTGCTGGATTCACGGCCCTGCTGCATGCACTCAATGAAGGCAAGGGCTCTAAGAACTTCGCCAAGATGCTAATTAACGCGGGTGCGAACGTGGTCAAAAGGACTTCCAGCGGCTACACTCCGCTAGAACTGGCAAGGGAAAACTTGAAAGGACCACATCCTCGGACAGTAGCAAGAAAACGCCAAGAGAGCGAAATGACTGGGACTGAATGGAGAAGGGTAGCTTTAGAGGAAGACCAAGAACTCTACCACTATCTTTTGCATGTGGTACGTGAGCGACGGGTTAGTTATGGTGCATTAATTGCAAGTGAGTATAAGGTTTGAGTAAGTCTGTTGTGAAAACTTTGCTAACAAGCCTCCAGATTGGACCTGCGCAATGATAGAATCCATTCCCGGTCGTCTGGAAGATCTAAAAACTGTCTACTCTCGCCTTGTAGCAACCAAATCGATTGCGGATTTAATTCTAATTAATTTTGCTCTGGTAATCACTTTTGCTGCGTTGCTCCTTGTTACAGTATGGCAAACCATCTGGAAAATCGCATGGAGGCTGTATACAATCCGCAAACTCGTTGACTTGCGCCTTGCACTGATGGGTTTTGGTCTCATGGGCTGCTTGATACTGGCAAATCTGACGATGGTAAATCTGTAAGCATAGATAGCTTAAAAGCTTTATATATTTATTATTCTAATATCATCACCTAAGCAAATCATTATTTCAATAATTAATAATAAAAATAAAAATAAATCAATATTTTTTGATGTAAAAGATAGCCGACTTTAGGGGGTAATCAACTACTATAGGGGGGAAACTTATTAAAGTCAGCCTGACTTACCCCACGTTAGAAAACCGTCTCTAGCTTGATGTTGACTTTGTGTTGAAGATGCGGAGGAAGCTTTCATAGAAAACCTCTTGAGACAAAATTGAAAGAATTGAGCGAGAAATCAAGTTTATGATCTTGTATCCAACCTGAATTAAAAGCATGCCACAGCAGGTGAATAATGAGTACTCCACAACCTAGAGTCCAAATTTGTAGCTCAACTAAAAGGGACTATAAATTGATCTTCTTGGTCAAGTGAAGAGAAGTACACCGAAGAAGCAAGAGATTTTGTGCTAAAAGGACACCTGGAGGAGTGTGGTATTATTCTTACGCATTCAATCTACGCAATCTGATATTTCCCCTGAGATGCTTGTGCCCGATTCAGATGGAAGTTTTGGAGTTTAGATGGTTGGGAAAGACAGCGGGGGAGCGTTGTTATCTAATAAATTATTGTTATGTTTTATATCGTTGTCAATATCAAGAACATGATTTCCACCGCGCTTGGGTTTTTACAAAAGTATATCCTAGAAAAGGGTTCGGGGCACTGAGAATTCAGAGTTTAATGAGACGAAAAGAACGAATAGATTAGAATGTTGTTCAAGGGAGTGGTCCTCGAGTTTGAGAAGCTGGGTATTGAAAGAGGTTGGATCTTAATCGAGAGGGAATAGGTGCTTAAATAGAAGCACCCTAGTAGAAAAACAGTCGAGGATCCCGGTACCTGTCATACCAAGGTCCATTCACCTTAATCAAAGATTGGTAATGCTTGAAGGCTAGGTAGTAGTATTATTGAAAGGGGAGGGGATGAAAGTCGTCAATCAAGTTTTGGCGAGGAAAGAGCTGGTAATAAACGAGAGTCAAATTCTTCGCAACTCATCTACAACCATCAAGCCAGCCGTCTCAATCTATGCCCCATGCCTGCCGCCATATGTACAAACGCAATGAATGGTATCTCAGCAAAACGCCTGATGCACCACATTCCATAATTATTTATCAAGTAAAAGGAGACCCAGACCGAAAAGATGTTTAAACGTTCTTCTCGTTACCATCAGCAGGAGAAGCACCGTCATCCTCTGATCCTTGGCGGTAGTGCTTATTTTGATGGCCTGCCATAACGGGGTCATAGTTGGCGGTTCTGGGGTATTCCGTCAGTTACTGATTGGTTGACGAATGGAAAAGGAAAATAACTTACCCAGGAACTTCACCAGCTAACTCCTCCAAAGTCTTTCGCTTAGTCTCGGGGATGAGGAAGGAAGTGAAGAGACCACAGAGCATGAAAAGCGCAAAGATCTCCATGACATGGTTTAACCATGGGGAAGCAGCACGTCCCGTGGCACCGGCTCTCGCACCACGAGTTCGGAGAGGACCAAACACCACTTGCGCAATGATAGCGCCAACCTTTCCAGACGCGGCAGAGAAACCGTGGGATGTGGAACGGTAGCGAGTTGGGAAGCATTCACCTGGAACAATGAAAGTCGTGGAGTTAGGACCGAAGTTGAAGAAGAATTGTGCCAAGACGTAAAGGGCGAGGAGAGCGTGTCCTGAGAGCTTGTTGTAGGCAAATCCGATGATGATGAATAAGATGGTTAGGATGGAGAAACCCATGATTTGGATGGGCTTGCGGCCGAGGGTATCGATGGTAGCGACGGAAACCCAGTATCCAGGGATGGCACCTGCACAGACAAGGATGAGGTTGCCGACTGCGGTACGGTAGAAAATTTCGTACATATTGGAACCACCTGAGTAGCCAATTGCAGACAGGATGATGGAGTTGTTGAGACCAAGGCCGTAGTATGCAACGTCGAGGAAAAACCAAGAACCTGCCGTGCCGAGGAGAACCTTGCCAAACTTCCATTGGGAGTAATGGGCGAAGAAATCGCGGAAGGAAGCTTTGGGGACTCCAAGAGCGGGGGCGGCTTGAACCATGGTTGTAACGCGTTGGATCTCGTCTGGGTGACCTTGAGCTTTTCCATGCATGTAAGCATCAACATCTTGGCCAGCTTGCTCGACGTCTCGGGCTATGTCGAAGGTGTAGCGGGGAGCTTCGGGAATGGTGAGACGGTAGTAGAGGGCGATGCACGCGGGAACGGCACCGAATCCACTGCGTCCTATTAGGCGAGAATTCAAACAAGACCAGATGACTTACATAATGACACGCCACATCTTGTCAACGGCAAGTTGGCAGACACCGGTGCAAGTAGAAGCTTTGCTTCCAGTCTCTAAAGAGTTCTTGAAGCCAGCAGTGACGATCAAGGCCATGATAGCAGCTGTGAATTGACCAATACCCTGCATGGCAAAGACAGCGTTCATCATAGCTCCTCTCCATTTGGTGGTAGCAAACTCGGAAGTAATGACGGAGGACAAAGGGTAATCACCACCAATTCCAATACCCTATGAGCTTAGCTGACGTATTTAAATGGGATTACGTGAGCTTACCATAATCACACGCCAGAAAATAATGAGTCCAACGATAGAAACGGCGTGGGATGGAGAGGAGAGAGCTTGCGCGAGAGTTGCGAAGATGATGATAATCAACTCCAGTCCGTACATGCGTTTACGACCGACCACATCAGCGAGGTATCCGAAACCCAATTGACCGAGAACAGTTCCACCTGAGGTAGCGACCTTGATGGCGGTATCTGAGTTGGTGGGGATGGTTCCGTGGGATTTAGAGTTTTGGAAGAAAGCTATACCGAACATGGCGGTAACTAAATTGATGGCAAAGATCTAGAAGTTGTCAGATATGGGGCTTGAAAATGAGGGGGAAAGCTTACATCGTACGAATCAGTGAAGAAACCGATACCAGCAACTACACATGCGCGAACGTGATACCATCCGAAAGGAGCTTTGTCGATCTCAGCGAGTGCGAGTCGTCGACGCTCATTGGGATCTTGAATATGGGCGAAATCATTATTGAAATTGTGGAAGGCGGCGTTTCCACCAGAGGTCGTGGCTGGGACAGTGGTAGCCATTGTAGAGAGTTGAGGTTGTCGCGATTGATGTCAAGATTAAATCTTGCCGAGGACGTTCAATCACGTATCGATGGATTGGAGAGGACCGTTGGTGTTCCAGGTTCGCACTGGGGAGAGAAGAATCGTTCCCGAGGGAGGAGGAAGGGATATTATATTCACTGCTGAGGAGAGCTGCAACAACTGCTTCGTGCTAGTAGCTGAATATGACAAGCGTCGTGACTTTACTTTTTGGGGGAATGTGCCCCCGAGCTGGGTCTGGTAGTGCGAAAGTTTGTGGGCTGTATTGAAATATGAGTGGCTAGACTATGTAGCACATAGTACCGACGAACGCTCTTCAACAAGGTTCAGGATCGATGTGGTGTCAATTTCAAGGGTCTGCGATAGGGACGCCAAGATTAAGGTTGTAAGTGAATCTGCTAAAAATCGGGCTAGAGAAGCCTCTGGTCATTGACTCCGTTAGTGGGGTTAGCAGAGTGACATGGCTTCCAGACCCGTCGGTTACATTTTCTGGTGAGAAGTTAGCCTGGACTACTGTGAATTCAATACTACGCGTACCCAATTTTGCTCACACTATCATTTCGGGCAATCAAAGCCGCGGCAAATAATCATAGTTTTTTCGGCGACGCGCTTCATAATTACTTAAAGTCGGTTAGTTTTCGATGGTCAGTGAGTTGTGTAGCTTTAGAAGGCGGTACTAATTGTTTTTCTGGGAACCAATTGTATCACTTGAGATGAACACGCACCTCAAATTTAAACCTTGATGAAAAGACCTCATCAATCTCGACTTGAAAATACAAGACCAACTTCGCAAAGCTCGTTATGTTAGGTCTACTTTGATTTTAAGCAATCTCAAATTCTCATAAGCCTCAATCCCAGTGGCGGTCATGCCGAGAACGCCTTCAGCGGGGAGATCTCATATCCTTGCACGTGTGCCCTGTCACTGCAGCCTACGTATACTCGAGTCTTGGAAAGGAAAGCTTCTAGAAGACGGGGAAGAGGCTCCTAGTCGTTCAGGTATTAGCCACCAATTTCGAGCAATTGATTTCTAATGATATTTGCTGTTAGCCAGAGAATTAATGTGAGCCATTCAATTACGCAACGTGTTTGAGCACTCGGAAAGCAAGAGGCTGATCAGAAGCCTCTATCCATTAAATGAGAAGCTAAAATAGAAACCTAGGGCTTTAACCTCAGACATCTTATGACAGATCATGGTGTCTTTCATCTAGATATGGGCTCCCACAATCAATAATGCGGGCTGTGTCGAGTGGGGAAGTGTATCTCGTGCCTGTTGTTGGGATGGCGACCCCTTAACTCAGGATCTCCAGGAACATGGCTCCGCAACGAACCAAAATTCTTCACCCACGAGTTCATTTTATGGCACGACGTCAAGATCCACCAATCATAGCCCAAGCTATTAAAACGTGTTCGTAGCATTGGTTCTCCAGGCTTGAGGGACCGTCCCTTTTCCTAGCGTTGGGCAGTTGCCGTTCCTAGCATGTCTTAGCGAGAACTGCCCATTGCAAGCCACCGCGTCCTTCGGCCTGTCGTTAGCGAAACGCCTCTTCCTCCTACCGAACGTCTGAACTCTATCTAGAAGGAGGGAATTTGATGCTTTGGAACTAATCATCGTCTCCTTGTATGTGAGGTATTCGATCTTTGCTTTTTGCGATTTTTGCAATCCCTCGATATCCCAAAATGTCTCACTAGTCCTGATCTCGACTTGACGTCACTCGATGAATATAATATTTGTCAATACTCGATTCTAGAGATTTGCATTTTCAAAGCGACTGGCATATCAGGCTAGGCATGTACTTTCCAGCCCAGTCTCTGCAAGATTTTACATGCGCGCCAAGATGCCAAGTTATTTAAGCCCCTCCCCTCAGTCTAAGCTTCCTGTCAGTTTGTCCAGAAGTCCCAGCGTCGCAATGCCAAGACGGTCATTTTTCGTAGGCTCCGTTAAGCGCAGAAGAAATCTTGGACCAACGGCGGCATCTCCTTTAAGCACGAGGTTGTGGTGCGGCTAAGCTTTAGGTTCCAAGCTCTTAGCAGATATCAAGATTTTTCACGGGATTCTTCAAGAAATAAAATACTGTTACTTGTGTTTAACCCGCCTCACAGTAGCAGGCCGAAACCCACCGACGTTCGTGAGGTAAGCAATTATAGCTGTACTTTGGGGCAGAGAAGCAAGAAGCGCTTTTAATTAACAGACCCCAATTTGCATATGAAATCCAGAGCAATATTCACTGCAAGCCCAGCTAAAAGAGTAATACCCGCTAAACGCTTGGAGCAGTGCGGAAACTGTAATCTCTACTAGGAGATGACTTGCTCCGGACTGTCATCCAAGCTTGGTCCAGTCCATCCAAAGGCGGCGGCTATCGGATGTAACGCAAATCATCAGATTAGCGCTACACGTGCTTGAGGGGGAATAAATGTGAGTTCAAAAACACGACTGGATGGCGCAAATTTGAGAAAGACATGTTCGAGATCTTTGATTCGAGGAATTATTTTCTAGAGAAGCGCTCCACCCAACTCCAAAGACCGCGGTTCAGGATCCAGGGTATCATCGCTCTTCTCCCAGTCGATCATTCTCTCAATATATTCGCAAGATCAGGCGCTTACTCTCACATCTTGCTAGATAAATCGCCTATCAACTCCACATCTCGCACCCTCCACCTTCCTGCTCGCTCATATCGCCATTTGTTAATTCGCTCGCCTCAATTTTCTCCAGATCTTAGACGCGCTGATCTCTGATCTGCAGCCTTACAGGCCTGAGCTCCACCCGCTTGGATGTCTCCCTCACCTATCACCTGTCACCATCGAGCACGGGCTCCCTTTCGTTCATGCACGGCATTTCCGTCAAGGCTAGATCGGTCGGTTGTAGTTCGGGATCGTTATATCCGATTTCTTGCAGTGGAGGGGACTCGGCACGTCGATGTTGGTTGATAATCGCGAGAAAGGAATGATTAGGTGATCGAGATTTAGAAGGCGGACTCGAGATCATGGTCACTCATCGAAGGTTTATACATCTGAAAAGGCGGCGGTCAGATTTTCTAGCAGAATTAAAGACGCACGAGGCGACAAAGAAGCCCATATCCCACCTCTTCCGAGGTCAACTCTACCATGGATTCTTTGTTTGCTTAATGGATTTACTGTGGGAGTTCGAGTCTTTATACAACTGTAAATCTTGATTACAATGTAGATAACACAATTTAAAGGTCCAAAATTGTAGCGATAACACGGTGTTTATGAAAAAGCTGCCATTATTCCTGACTACACTTCAGGCTCTGTACAAAAGGTGGGCCTCGTTCAAATGTGGGAACTCGACTTGAAAGAAATTGATATCCATATTCCGAAGGATGTTCGGAACTCAAGCAATCTTTCCAATACCGCAGCGCTGACTACCGACTGTTGTGTATTAATGTTATACACTTGGTGTCTCTCCATTCTTCCCGAGCTTTAAAAGTGATTTGCGTGCAAATTGGATCTCTCCATGTTCTGAGCCTAGACTCGGTTCTCCGACCTTGATAACTCGCTCCAAAAGCTCTATAGCTTCCTCAAATTGTCCTCCTGCTATGTAACCTTCAGCAAGGAAAGCCTGGGACCGTATCTGATTCAGATGGCCGGCAGGTAATGATCTATTCTGAACCGCGACAACATGTATTAAAATTTCAACAGATTTCTCCACTTGGCTGTCTTTCAGATATGCACGACCAAGCTCATGTTGAGAAGCCAAAAGACTGGGGTTGTCTTCAGCGAACTTGGACTTTTTAATATCAACAACATGCTTCAGCAGTTGTATAGCCTGCTCAACTTGTCCATCTCTTAGATACGCACGACCAAGCTCATGTTGGGAGACCAAGAAATCTGGGTGATCGAGAGCTAATTTCATCTCTCTAATTTTCACCACGCGCTTAAGCAGCTCCACAGCCTGTTGGGCTTTTCCAATTTCTAGATAACAGCTTCCAAGCTCATGCTGTGTACCGAGCAGAGATGGGTGGTCTTCTGGTAGCCGAACCTCTTTGACCCTGACATCAATGATATAATCAAATAGTTCGGTTGCTTTTTTATATTGTTTATTGTCGTAATAACATAGAGCGAGTAGGTGCTGTGGTATGAGCAAATCTGCGTCGGTCTTGGGTAATATGGCCCTTAGATTTTCTACAACGTGCTCCAGTAGTTTGGTGGCCTCCGCAATTTGCCCATTCTTCCTATAAGCTGATGCAAGCTCGTGTTGCGTGAATAACCCCGCTATCAAATATCCAGCTGCTTTCTGGCTTTGTGCGATGCTTTCGAGGAGCTCTATGGACTTGGTAACTTGCATAGTTTCTTTATAACAGATCGCAAGCGCACGTTGAATTATCGGCAGGTCTCGGTGGCCAATTGCAGCATCGTCAATTTGCTCTAGTAACTCTACTGCCTTATAGTATTCCCTGTGAGCTTGCCAGGATATTGCCTTAAGGTAGTAAATTGGTAGGTAGTCCTTCGATAGAATACTCGGATTAAGTTTCAATGCTATGAAAATATCCTCAAGAATGCCAAAGAGTCTCGAGTCGTCTCGAAAATCCTGCAAGATCCAGTCGCAATTAATCAGTATTGGCAAGAGGATACATTCGTCTCCGAGTGAGAATGCTGTTCTCATACTGATATCGAGGAATGACCAGATGTGCGGAAGGATTTTTCGATCCTCTTGCATACATATATGTTTGGTCGAGAGTGCAAGAATAGATCCAGTGGATATCCAAACCTCTCTTTGTTGGGCTGATTCAAGGCGATCTTTTGCCCACTATTGTAATAAAAGGGTTAGCAAGTGCTTGTTGTGAAGAAGATTTCATCCTTCCAATTGACAATGAATCATGAGTCAGGTGGACACTTCTAGGCTCATAAGCCTTGTTCTGGAAATATCAAAGGATGCAAGGATTGATCTAACGAGAATCGTTGCTCTTGTTTGATGATACTTACAGCATGAGCCAACGGATGCATTGAAATAGCTGGAAATTTGTGAAAGTCCTGTCGAGTGATCAAGGAAAATGACTCGAGTTGACCAACTGCTTCGAAGAGTCGGAAATCATCCCATTCACTGTTGTCCACTCCGATGAAACCTGGTAGGAGGGGCAGATGCTCCTTCTCTAGAATTTGAAACGTAATGCTTTCTCTTTGAATTCCATGAAGCGAGTCTTGAGACCCTGCCCAAGCATCTTCAAAAAGTTGAAGGGGTAGCACGCTAGAGCCCAACATAGATAGAATCCCAAGTAAGGAGAGAGCGTCTTCTCCAGTTTGTCCCATATTCTGTAATATCTCGGCAGATGCTTCGAAAGTGGCATAGACATCAGAATATCGTGACTTGCCTTGTTTTGGGCGGTATGTCATGAGTCGCTTGCGCTGCTTTTCAAATACTTGGGGGTATTGATCCAAGCGACAATGACCTGCAGCGATGTATGCACCTGCTTGAATCAAGGCAAGAGTATGGGATTGTAAAATTTCGACCACAGTCTTCGCTTATTGACCAAGAGAGGACCAATTTTCTTTAGGAATCTGCGCGGCTTTAAGTAGAAGGTGCGTGGAAGCTTTGGGATCAAGTCCTTCCAGAGCTTCGGCACCCACAGTTCCATATTGTGCACATTCAGACACCCTAGATGTCATGAGTATCATCCCATTAGTGCCTGATGGGAAGTAGTCTTGGTAGTCGAATGTAGGATCGTCAGCATTGTCCAATATCAGAAGCCATCGCTTGTTCGTGTTCGCGAGTAGTTGAAGGGGATCCGGAAGCTTATCAACTGAGCTTCCAATCGTCTTTGCAATATTAATGAAGCTACTCTCAGTAGTTGAGGGGCTACTAGCGTCCACCCAGAATACACCCCAGAATCTAGTCCTGTTAGCCGTTGGATAATCTGAAGTAAGGAAGGAAGCCCACTTTTCGCGCACGAAATTCGCTACTTGCAGACAAATTTCGCTCTTTCCCTGTCCTCCCATGCCAGTAATTACAAATATTCTCTGTGTGTTCTTGTTCCCAGAGCTTTGACTTAGCAAGGCTTTCTCGATTGTTTCCAGCAACTCCGTGCGCCCAGTGAAAAGACTGTTGACTGTTCGTGGAATATTCCAGTGCATATTGCCGCCAGCATCGCCTATCCCAAATATCAGTCCAAAGGGTAAAGGCGTGCGCAATTGGGAGTGGATTTCTTACTTTTGTCTTGATATCGTTTGATGACGGCTGATGGGCCATCTCTTGCCATTTTTCGAATCTCCGGCAACACCAGGGTAAAGTTCTCATCTTGCAAGCCACTAAATTTAGCGACCCCTGAATGGTCTGTGTCAAGATAGATCATCTTAGCTCCCACAAAACCCGATGATTGTGGCTTGACGATCTGCATACCATTAGTAAGTAACAAATTAATAACAATAAGACCGTACCTTTGTGGGAAGGTAAGAAGGATTCTTGTTTTCGCAAAAGCACACAATTTCGTAATCTTTGTAACTGCCCCAAAAATCTCGCCCCAAATGGTGCAATAATTCGTTATCTTTCTTTAGCATTTTGAGTAACGTGGAATCAAGACCAGAGAGCTGAGCTAGTCTTTCCCCGTAAATCGCCAGGTCGCTTCCTTGTATCGGCACCCCAAGAAAGATAATACCCGCGAGCGAAAGGTGTATATCCTTGTAGTAAGATTGATGGATGGCGCTAACAAGAGCCTATATGATTCTTTGAGGCGGGTTCAAAGTCCTACTATAGGTAGCGAACATACCTGTTGAATGACGAGTCCTCCCAGGCTATGCCCAATTAAAACCAGGGGCCGCTGACATTCCTATATAATCTCAGTATAAGCAACGAAATACCGGTTCTCATAGAGCCTGCAAGATCACCTACGTCCTTATCCTGACGATACTGGACAAGTAGCTCAAGAATTGATCCCCGCACTCCCACAGACTAGTTTTGACCCCGCGATCCGTCCAATCCGACTTGTAATTGTAAGTCGCGACTCGCGCATTCGCGATTGATGGCGAGAGGAGATCCCGAGGCCACATCACATCTGCAGACTCTTCTTTCTCTTTTCCTTTGTTCTTATCGTTGCGAAAGAGCTTCGACAGGCGGGGCGTCGAGGGCCCAGGCTTCGACGGCTTCTGGTAGACCCATGTCTCATAAGGGTGAGCACCTAGTCCCTGAACAGCGATAATGCTACAAGATTTCAGCTTCAAACAGTCTATAGGAAGGCTCTCATCACCTACTCGACTTCGGGCTTAATTTTGGGAGGGTCTGGGGACCAGGTAATAAGACCGAGCGGATAGATCTTCTTTCGGGACGACATATGTCAAGATACTGCAGCCCAATAGGACATGCTTATCCGTTTAGTGCATGAGTCTATGAGGGGAGAGAATGGGTTGAAAGTTGTCGTAAAAAGAGCGTCAGGACCAGCGGCTATGCAGCCTCGCCATCATGCAGGTCAACAGCCGCATGCCTACGGCGCGCTTTTCTGCATCGGCAGAACAAAGATCGGGAAAATTTCCTCGAAAAGCTTATTGAAGCATCCTTTGTTTGTCACTACTTCAAGCCGATCTATTGCTATTCCAGCGCCAAGAATTATGGGGATTAGCTATCACTTCAGTCTGCGGCAGCTTCCACGAGCACGTGACCTCAAATGCTGCTCGATGTAAGACCGCAGTCAACACATTGTCGTGTATTTCAATAGCGTTCGCAGTAAGATCAAATTCAATTATTTTATAAAACTACTCACTTATCGATACAAATGAAACTGTCCGACTTAAATCTCGAAGAATCAAGATTCCTACTTACCTTCGTCAACATCTGATCCTCTAAATCTCTTCGGCGAACCCTGTCTCTCACCATTGCCAGCTTCCGACTCGTTGCGTTTGAATCTAGAAACACCCTCTGATGAATTTTGCACCGCAGCACGAAAAGACTTTCGCCGTCGCCTTCTTCCTGCTTCACGCTGAAGTTGAGGCGGGTCTGATCGAGTTCGGCGGAGCGGGGTCACAGAAGTAGGCCGTTGAGGAGTGTCTGACACTCTTCGCTCAATAACAGAGCGCGAAACTCTTCCAGCTCCTTTTTCATTCTCATCGCTGCTGGCACTCCCACTTCCGCCTCCATCACCAGGATGGGGGTCCCTATCATTTGGTGGGCCGTCTTCTCCCTCCACCGGACCAAGAGTTCCAACCACCCGGCCACCACGTCTGATCACCTCTGCTCTGAGGTTTTCGATTCTGGCTTCTAGTAATACAATGTGCCCATTCAAATCGCGGAACTGTTCAGTAGCTGCGAAATTTATTGGTTGTCCAGGTTGACATTGTGGAGGCCAATCCTCTCTCGGAGGATTGTTGATATCTGTCCCATTTCGAGGATTATGATGCAGACGTGGACGGCCCTCTGCCTGACGAACCCCAGCATCATTCCAATGATCTTGGTCAAACTCCTCGCGTTCCACTTGTCCGTTATCGAGAAGTACCCCTCCCCGAGCAATGACTTCTCTTCTAAGACAGCTAATCGTATATATATAATCCTGGATCTTGTCCCGCATCTCTTGGTCTAGCTCTGCTCGCGGGGCAATAATCGGATCGCCGGGTTGATATGCAGCTGGCCACTGTGATCGAGGAAGTGGCTGGCCATCCGACCCCGTTCTAGCAGGATCCCAAATTTGTGTTGGCACACCACCATTAGCCAGTTCGTCCTGTCCAGCAGCTTCCCATTCAGCTTCAATATACATAGACCTCTCTAGTACTCCATTAGCAAGAAGTCTTCCACCTCGCCGGAGAACTTCCGCTCTTAGAGCAGAAATATTTATAGACCTAAAGTGACGAATCATTTCTTGGTCCTCGGGCTGTTGTACTTGTGCTTGCAAGTCGGCTAATTCAGCAGCATGTATTTCAGCAGTCTGCACCTGAAGATCCCCAATTCTTCTAAGATTTTCGAATGCGTTGAATCTATCATCATAAGCACGATCCCTCTGATCTTCAAGTAACTCCATGGTGGCATTCGCTTGATCTATTTCCTGGATGTATTCCTCCGTTGCTGAATCTGCATCGATTTGTTCTTCTAAATCATGATATCTACCCACGGCATCGAGGTGATTACGTTGAGCTCTTAGAAGGCGTCTTTCCATCTGCTGCAATCTCGCATCTCGTTCTTGAATGCGCAAGTCCAACAGTCTATCTTGACAGCGGTCTTCTAGATCTTTCTTGTATCTGTCCCTCTCCATCTCTAATTTCTCCCTCTCAAGCTCCAAATTTTCAAACCGTGCTTTAAGATCTCTGTACAAGTTTTTAGTGCTACTCAGCTCATCAGCATATCTGGCCCTCATATAATCTTGGATATGAGCTTGGATGACTCTGATGTTGCGCTTTCCCTCTTCACGAGCTCCTCCAGAACCAGCAACTTCGTTTACTGGCATCACCAAGAGGAATCGGAGGTCATCGGGTTGATTTCCGGTGATGCTTGTAAGGGTAGGTTGTGCTTGAATCAAGTCCAGGTCTTCTGGAACCTGCTTAGACTGGATATTTGGCGGTCCATCTCGCTCTTGCCGCAATACCACTAATGCTGCTTGAGCAAGTCTTAAAGTGGTCCAAACATCTCGTTCTCTCCCAATTGTATTGGGAGGAATTAGATTACCCGATTCCTCATCTGGGTATGTGATCGCAGCAGAGACTAATCCATCCCGCTGTTGACGTACCTTCCACAACTCTGCTCTGGTAAACAGCAACTGTTTTTTGCAGTCCTCGTCAAGTTCTTCGATCACGTCTGGGTTCTCGCCAAGACTTAATTCAGCTCGAAGTCTGTCATTCTCTAACTGCAAATTATTGATCTGTGGTTGGAGCATGTTAAGCTGCCTTTGAACTGTATCAAGCTCTATCCGCTGCTCGTGAAGACTTTCTCGCGCGGCCGCTGCTTGTTCTCGAGCTAGTGCCACATCACTGGGATTCCAATCATCTGGGACATTGACAATCTTTCCTGAATCGATAGGGAGCCTTCTCTTTCGCACGGCTTCATCAACGTGTTCTTTCAAGTTATAATTGGATTTCTCACCGGCTAATCGTAAGGCATTATCTGCCTCAGCAAATCCTAGGCGATTCATATATCTGCCGGCACCTTCTTCGAGTCCAAAAGCAGCTAATAGAACTGCATTGCGTTTATCGGTCCCAGGGTTATCACCAGCTTGCTGCAACGCCGTCACAGCATTATTGTAGGAAGTCTGCAATGCCCCACTAAATGCGGAACCGGCTGCATGGAAGACTGCTCTCGCTTCATCAAAAGCAATTTTCAAGCCAGGATTAACTCGGGCCCCCTCATCCCGCAGTGCTTCGATACATTGTAGTTCTTCGAGTAATCTAGCTGTCTTTATCTCTTCCTCGTATAAATGTCGAAGCCTCTCGAGTTCAACTCGTCGCAATCTATTACGTGCTTGTAAATTGATCTCCCCCTCCTCTCTTAACGCCTGATATCGACGATTAAGCTCGCTTGTTTCGCCTTCCAAATCATCAAGCTCTTTTCGAGTGGTTGCTAATTTGGACGGACAGTCTTCAATAGCTTTGAACTTATTGGTCATGTCCCTGAGTTTCTCGTGCAAATCTTCTAGATCAGAGTTAGAAGCTCCTTCATTAGCAGCTGCCTTGAGAGCCTCGAATTTCTCCGTCATATCCCTGAGAGACTCTTGAGCGGCTATCAGCTTCCTTACGCATTCTTCATCACCTCCTGGACCTAGATCGACGGGTTTAGCATTGCGTAGAATGTCCAGTTCGTCGAGCAAGAGCTGAATAGCGACGTTCAGCCTTTTGGCACGATCCTCAGGGCCCTTGTACGTTGGGAGCTTAAGCTTATTTTCTACTTCGAGCAGTAAGTGTCGGTATTGGTTACGTTGTGCTGCCAAGATTTTCTCATTCTCGGTGAAAGCGATTAACGTGCTGGCTCCCAATCGTTCGAACAATACTTTCCAGGTACTAAGCTTTTCGAGTTCATCCTTTGACCTTTTAGCATCCTCCAAGGCATTAGTTAATTGTGCTTGACAGTCCCTGTCATTTGCTTTGGTATTTTGCGGTTCATTTTGCGCAGCTTCCGGAGAGGGGGCACCGCTGCGCCAAGATTGCTCTGTGGACAAAAGCATGCTTCGTTGTGAAACGATGGGCTTCAACACATTGAGCTCAGTTTCCTCGGAATTTCTAGCCTCACTAGGCGGCGCAATTAGATAAACCAATAAAGTGAGGCCCTTAATGAAGCTGCAGGTAGAGAAAGTTGGAAACTTTTCTTGTATCGCAACTACACCTTTCATATCATTCTCCGTCAAAGAATTCTTTGCTACAAATGAGATATCACCGGAATTGGAAGACTTGACGCGGCAAATAAGAGACTCGAATCCCATAACAAAGACTCGAAAGACTACCTAGAGATGGTGACAGAATGTTGCTTCCACATTTAGATTGGGGATAATGAAAATCCAAAGGCCTAGAATTCATTAAACAAAGTCAAACATTGCTAATCTTGACAATTGCATGGCTTTTCCTCAAGTAAAGTCTTAGGAGTAAACGATACCATTTTCAGTCCTTAACTTTTACGACAGTGATAAAGTAGTTGGACAGGAGCTTTGCTCTGTCCCAGCACTAATGATATCCAGCTTCTAACATGGTAACAGCGTTGTCAGAGCCACCGCCTTGTATATATAACTTAGATGTGGCTTTGGTCACGTAGAGGTAGTTTCACCAGTAGAGAAAAGTTGTTCGATAGACATTCTCACCGCAATTCCCAACTGAAGTCTCTCGTTGAGTCGGGAGCGAAACTATACGGCGCATTTGAATACCTCGACATGGTGATTAGGAGAGCTAATCGACTACAGATGGTGAACGGCAGAGTACTTTAGCTTCCCGCCAGTCCACACATTTTCAACGAGACGTCGGAGGAGGGTTGCATGTGCTGGTGCTCCATATAAGGTGAATGGAATGCAGTAAGATATGTATGCTATTAAACGCCTCACTTGATAAGTTGGAGCACTCGTGAAAGCCTTGTGCAAGACTATCAGTTTTCAAGCATATCGCTATATTAATGTCGTGTTTAATTACTTCAAATTTGAAGGGAGTGAGATACCTTCGAACAGTCGATGCCAGCCATGCGGGGCAGAGAAACCAGAGAAAATCAAAATTACCTCTTAGGATTCTGATATCGCACAGCCCTACAGTGGGAAATATTTTATAGATAGCTCTACCGTACAGGTGATCTGGGAGGCTTTCTGAAGACTCAGCATCGCGAAACCGAGGATAAGGAAGACGTTCCCGTCGCGCAGATCTTACTTTAGAAAGTCGTGTCGCCGGTCAAACAATAAGGTCAGCGTGAAGGACGCTATAAATGTTCACCATGCCGCTAAATTAAGCATCACCAGCACTGGGCGAGCGCCGTAATCCTTGAGGTATATACGACATGACATCATCCATAAGATCAGACAATGAAGGTACGAAAAGCCAATACAGATAGGAAGGATTACGTTTTTTATCCACAGCTCTCCAAAATTCAGAGCCAAAAAGCATGTTGTGAACCTTCACCCGTGATTGAACCCTGCTCAAAACAGCTCTACTAGTACACCTGAAACAATCGACGCCTCTGGTGCTCTATATATACCCTCGGTAGACTCCAGACCTAAGTATCAGTCGCCAGGCCTTCTGCGCGCGATTTCAAAATCCTCCCTTTTTCAAAAGACAAGTTGTGTACTGAAGATTATTCTTGAACCTCTTTCTTGCTCTGGAAATCTTCATCAGGAACAGCGCCCTAGAATTGCCAATTTAGGCTCACCGTACTACCGGCGCTAGGACCTCATTGTGCGGACCTCCGACCGGCCTTCTGGTGACGGTGGTAGGGAGGGCGTCTTCATTCGCCTTCTCTTTCTCCTCTACATGATTAGAGGCCTCGGAGGAAGTCCCTCGACATTTCTTTATCCAGGCATTAGATTGTTATAGAGTTGCCAATGTAGGCTTTGTCGAGCGCTGAAGTATCGGCCTTCGGAGTTCTGAAAGGTCCAAGTACCCATAGATAAAACCCAACTACCTAGTACGGGAAGTTTGGCCCGTCAATTTTCTCCTCATTTATTAACGCACTATTGATCCGAGCGGGAAGTTTACTCTCGTCAACAAATGGGGCAATGCGGGTGGAAGCGCACTCACTGCAGGTCACCCGACATTAGGGCAAGCTTCGGATGCGATCAGGAGCAATCAGGTCAACATCACAGCCCTCTTAGTGTCATCACGGCACAGTGCGCATGCGCGGCCTACCTGACCTTTCTAAGCTAATGCTCGGACGAAATCATGCTCATAGTTAGTTCTGAAGCACTGCTGAAGGATGTTCCTTAGGGTTTATTATTTTAAGGAGTGGCGCTTGTTTGGCTTTCGTTGAAGAAAGTACCAGAAAAGCAAGTCTTTGGGTCTGAGATCTTGGTAATACCATGAACCACTTCTCTGGGTGCAGAATTCGTACCTTAATCTAAAAAAAAGCTACGGCGCTAAGCCGACGGCAGGGGTATCGTCTGATGTGGGATAAGATTGTGCGGTGTAACAACCCATATCTTATCAGAATGTCACTGCTGGCACTTCTGTGGTCAGAACAAGCTTTCTTTATCCCACGGCTCTGGCGGGCTGTCCGTTTCATAAGCTCAGGTTGCGATGGAAATCCCCTCGGCGAGGCCTAGACTCGTATCACGGTCTCAGCTCGCGCCACACCCGACTTTTCCGCGTGCTTTTTGGGTGCCACCCACCACAACTACGGTTGAATTTACGCGACGACATTGTCAGTCGATATCAGCTCACGTCTTTTCAAGTGAATCTGATGTGATGATTGGGGCGCTCGGATGGGTTGGATTGATTCCTGGGGTGTTCTTCAGCGAATGGTTCTCGTTTGATGGAATGTTGCACCAAACTCTCGGGTCAGTTGACTATACATCGGGTCATTGTCGGTCCATCAAATCACTACTGAGTCAGCTTGTACCAATACATACTATACATCTGCTAGCCCGTGCAGAACAAGTCTGTCGGGAAGTACTCTTTTGGGAGATATATTTTGTGGGACCGGGGATGTACTCCTCAATTCCGTTCAGTTGGGATATCACAATTTGAGGTGCTCAATATTGTTCAAACATTTTGGATGTCATACCTCAAAGACCTCAATATTGTTGGATATAATTCTAAGAGGAACATATTAACGAAATGTCCCTATTAAAGCATTGTTATGGGAGCGATAATGATCATCAACATTGGGCTTATTTTGGTCCTCCCGCTATATGA
>Ga0182030_10009735_pt1 | contig 19645 bp, 17 predicted proteins | sample 812S3MmetaG_FD_121299 | JGI IMG/M metagenome (GOLD analysis project Ga0182030, IMG submission 121299) | Permafrost microbial communities from Stordalen Mire, Sweden - 812S3M metaG (Illumina Assembly) | ecosystem: Environmental > Terrestrial > Soil > Wetlands > Permafrost | place: Sweden... | reverse complement strand
GATCGAGGTCGCGGTCAACGGCTGCCAATGCGGTGAGATCGACCACCAGGACCAGCACCGCCGGTGCGAGGTCGAGTGCCTCGGCCATGCCGGGCGACCCGGCGGCGGTCCGGGCCGCAGCCTGCTCCGCCAGTTCGGGAGCGCGCGACGCCGCCTCCGCCTCGGCCACCCGGTCGGTCACCGGTGCCCAGGGGACCAGTCCGGCACCGGACATGGCGAGGTACTCGTACCAACCGGTCAGGTAGAGGTCACGCAGGGCGCGGCGCTTCTCGGGATCCTTGACCACGATCACCCGCCAGCCCTGTCGATTGCCGCCGCTGGGAGCGAATCGGGCCGTGTCGAGGATCCGGTAGAGGACGGCGTCGTCGATCGGGTCGGGGAGGAAGTCGCGCACGGCACCGGTGCTCCGCAAGGTCTCGATCAGGTCCATCCGAGCACGGTAGCGGGCACGCCTGCGGTTCGCCTCTGTCGACACCGCACCAGGTGGCGCGGCAGTCTGGGTGCATGCCCGGCGCCGACCGCCTGCGGGACCTGAGCCGCCTTCCCCTGGTCGCGGCCCCCATGGCCGGCGGCCCGTCGACGCCGGCGCTGGTCATCGCCGCAGCGCAGGCCGGCGCGCTCGGATTTCTCGCCGGCGGCTACAAGACGGCGGCCGACATGGCGTCGGAGATAGCCCGTGTCCGGTCGGCGACGTCAGGGGCGTTCGGGGTGAACCTGTTCGTTCCCGGCCAGGCGACGCCCGAACCGTTGGCCCTGTCCGCCTATGTCGCCTTGCTGGAGGAGGAGGCGCGCGGCCTGGGTGCCCCGGTGGGTGCGCCCATCTGGGACGACGACGCCTACGGGTCCAAGCTCGAGGTGCTGCTCGTCGACCCGCCGCCCCTCGTGAGCTTCACGTTCGGCTGTCCCGGCATCGACGCCGTCAAGGCCCTGCAGGCCGCAGGGGCCCTGGTGGCGATCACCGTGACCACGCCCGAAGAGGCCGTGCAGGCCGAGCAGGCGGGCGCGGACTGCCTCTGCGTACAGGGCGCCGAAGCCGGGGCACACCGGGGCAGCTTCACCAACGACCCCGGGACGGCGGCGGATTACCCCCTGGCCGCCCTGCTCGCCCAGGTACATGAGAGCAGCGACCTGCCGCTCATTGCCGCCGGGGGTCTCGGTGGTCCGGACGACGTGGCCGCCGTCCTGGCCGCCGGCGCGACCCAGGCCCAGCTCGGGACGGCGTTCCTTCGCTGCACCGAGAGCGGTGCCCATCCCCTCTACAAGGCGGCGCTGGCCGATCCCCGATTCAGTTCGACGGCCATCACGCGGGCCTTCAGCGGCCGTCGGGCCCGCAGCCTGGTGAACGATTTCGTGCGGGCCCACGAGGGTGCTCCGGCCGCCTACCCGGAGGTGAACAACGCCACGCGGCCGTTCCGGGCGGCGGCCCAAGCGGCAGGAGACGTGCAGCGGATGAGTCTCTATGCGGGGGAGGGATTTCGTGCCGCGGAGCAACGCTCCGCCGCCGAGATCATCGAACGCCTCGCCACGGGAGTGGGGCGGTCCGTCCGGCCATAGTGTGGTCGACCGTGGGTACGAGGGCAGCGGACGTCCGAGCGCGGTGACCGCGCGGCGCGATGTCGACTCGTTCGAGTTCACCCCGTCGGACCTCGACCGGGTCTCGGGTTACCTGCACCATCTGACCGAAGCCGGCGAAGGCTGGATCAATCTGCTCCCCGGCGTCGACGCCGACGAAGAGGAGCGTCAGACCGTGCCCCCCGGCCTGTTCAGCCTGTTCAGCAACCGCCAGCCACCCGTCACCATGGCCACGATCGTGCCGCCCCGGCCGGCCCGCCGGGGCATGGAGGGAGTGACCGTGGGCCTGCTGCACCCGACCGGGGCGAAGGCCGCGGCGAGACTCGACGAGGCCGGCGTCGCCATCCCCCGCGACTGGCGCGTGCGCCAGGACCACGCCCGCCGTGGGCTGGTCATGCTGGCAACCCTCGGCGCGCCCGATGCCGACGTCATCGGGTGGGCCATCCGGGCCGGTACCGCCCTGTGTCGCACGGAAATGACCGGGCAGTGGCAGGCGGTGGTCTACCTCCCGACGTGATCCGCCGGCGGCCGCGTGCTTCGGGCGCGGCGCGGTGCCGGGGGTCGGCCCTCAGGCCGAGACGGTAGTGGTCCCGGCATTGTCCGAGACCACACCGCGCAGATCCTCGACCATGCTCGCGACGGCGCCAGGGTCGGCGCTGAGCGTCATGCGCCCGTCCCTGCGCTCCGATCGCACGAGGCCCGACTCACGGAGCGACTTCACGTGCATGCTGATCGTCGGTTGGGCCAGCCCGAAGCACGTGGCAAGGTCGCCCACCGTGCTCGGGGTCCCGGCCAGGTAGTGCAGAAGGGCCAATCGGGTGGGGTCGGCCACCGTCTTGAGGCGCCGCGCCAGCGACTCGGTGCGGGCCCGCGCCGCGGCGTCGTTCCGCTGGAGGCCGGAGCCGATGACGGTGAGACCCGGGAACTCGAGGTAGAGGCTGTTGCCGAAGAAGAGGCAGGGAACGACCAACAAGGGGTAGCCCGAATCGATGCGCTGGGTGATGTCGCCCAACTTGGCCTTGAAGATCTCACAGGCTTCGCCGCGCGTCACGTCGTCGAGCGTCCGCCCGCTCTCCAACTCCGCCACCACCTGGCGACCCGCCTCGCGCAGCGTGGGGAGGGCGGCCTGCCAGGTCTCGTCGATGGGCTCCCATACCTCACGGAGGAGGTCCATGTAGGAACGGAAGAGGGTGGGCGACTCCTTGAGGCGCTCGAGCCGCCCGAGAAAGATGAGGCGATCTTCGGGTGATTCGGACTCCAGTCCCAGGTCGGTCGGAACGGTGTAGATGGCCCCTTCGAGCGCGGCCCAGAGCGCCGGGGGAGAGGTCTCCTCGAGCGCGCCGCCGTGATGTGCCAGCACCTGCATCTCCGTGAAGCACGTGTCGTGGCCGGAGTCCGACCAGAAGGTGCGGAGCCGCTCGACCAGATCTTCTCTCCCATCCAGATGCACGGCCACAGTGGGGAACTTGGGGCGCCACTGGGGCCGCACGGCCACCGAAATCACCCACGACAGGTCGATGGCCAGCGAGGGGGCCGAGAGGAGTGTCCGTTGCCGGGTCTGGGCTACTGGCTCGTCCATGGTCATAGGCATAGAGCTATATTAGAATATTGTTGATTTCAAGTCAACCAGGGTCTATACTGGCAGGACACAGCACATAACTCGCAAGCATGCGGGCGGACCACAGGAGGTGGGAGATGCAGTCATGGATGGGCCAGCGGATGGCCGAAGAGCATCGCCGGGACCTGACCACGTCCACCGCCCGCGCGATCCGATGGGACGCAGAGGGGCCCGACCCTGACCTCATCCCGGCGGCGAGCACCGACCTGGGGCACCATGTCGTGCTCCGCGACACGTGGGACGAAGGCGTGCCCCGACGGGCGATCGCTCCTTCGGTGGGGTCGTTGCTGATCCGCATGGGAACTCGCCTCGGCGGGGCGTCCATGCGCACCTCCTGACGACCCCCGAACCGGAGTTCGCCCGGGGTGTGCCCATGGGCAAGAGTGAGGCATGGCGCCCCCTCGCAATGTGCTGTTCATCACGGTCGACCAATGGCGCGGGGACTGCCTTTCGGCACTAGGTCACCCCGTCGTCGAGACGCCCGCGCTCGATGCGCTGGCCCGGCGGGGCGTCCTGTTCGCCAACCACTGGGCCAACGCGGCGCCGTGCGGCCCCTCGCGGGCGTGCCTCTACACGGGCACCTACCAGCACCGCAACCGTTCGGTCCTCAACGGCACGCCGCTCGACGCCCGGTTCACCAACGTGGCGCTCCTGGCCCGGGAGCTGGGCTATGACCCTGTGCTCTTCGGGTACACCGATACCTCGGTCGATCCGCGCACGGTCCCACCGGGTGACCCCCGACTGTTCACCTACGAGGGCGTCCTGCCCGGATTCCGCGCCGTCGTCCACGACCCCTGGGAACAGGGGAGCCCGGCCTGGGGTGCCTGGCTCGCGGCCCAGGGCTTCGACGTCCCCAAGAACCCACATCACCTCTACAGGCCCATTCCGGATTACCCCGGTTCCGATGACCACGGTCCGACGTGGGCGCCGGCCCGGTTCCCCGCCCACCTCTCACAGACCACGTTCGTGGGCCAGGCCGTCATGGAGTGGTTGGAGGGCAACGGGGACGAGCCGTTCTTCGTGCACGCCGCGTTCATCCGACCCCATCCTCCCCGTCGCAATCCGGTCGGCTACCACGACCTCTACGCCGCCGACCAGGTCGGAGACTTCGTCGGGGGAGCGCGGCCCGAGGATGAGGCGGCCATCCACCCGCTGGCGGCCTTCGCCACCTCCGTGCCGCGGCTCAGGGCGCCGCTGGAGGATCGGGACCGCCGGCAGTTACGGGCCACGTACTACGGCGCCCAACGCGAAGTCGACGACGGGCTGGGAACGCTCTTCGACTTCCTGGGCCAGAGCGGCCTCGACGAGTCCACACTGGTCGTCGTCACCAGCGACCACGGCGAAATGGGCGGGGACCATTGGCTGACCGAGAAACTGGGCTACTGGGACGAGAGCTACCACGTGCCCCTGATCGTGGTCGACCCCCGCCCCGAGGCCGAAGCCGGGCGCGGCAGCGTGGTCAATGCCGTCACCGAGTCGGTGGACATACTCCCGACCATCTGCGAGTACATCGGAGCCGAAGTTCCGCTCCAGGCCGACGGGTGGTCATTGGCGCCGTTCACCCGGGCCCAGGGCGTCCCCGCGCACTGGCGGGAAACGGCGCATTTCGAATGGGACTTCTCCGACCCTTCGAAACAGATGGCCGAGAGACTCTTCGCTATCCCAATGAGCCACTGCGCGCTGGCCGTGTCCCGTGGGCCGTCGCACAAGTACGTGCAGTTCGCCACCTCGGCGGATGTGTTCCCGCCGTTGTTGTTCGACCTGCGCCAGGATCACCAGCAGATCCACAACCTGTGTGCCGAACCCGGTGACGGATGGACGAACACGGCGTGGGAATGCGCGCAGGAGCTGCTGCAGTGGCGCATGCGCAGCGCCGAGCGCACCTTGAGCGGGCACTTTCTTTCGCCCGAGTCCGGTCTGGTGACCGCGCGGGATTCGTGGCGCTGATCCATATGAGCACGACGGGTCGATCGTGGCATGCTGGGGCCCATGCGCGTCCTGGTCACCGGTGCGGCCGGTGCGATCGGCCGGGCCACGGCGGAGATCCTCACCGCCCGGGGGCATGAGGTGGTGGCCACGGCCCGGGACGTCACGTTGCTTGCAGGTCTCCCTGTCGACCGGATCCTAAGCCTCGATGTCAGCGACGACGCATCGGTTGCGGCCGCCGTGGAGGCGGCAGGGGAGCTCGACGCCGTAGTGAACAATGCCGGGCGTACCGGTTCGGGTCCGCTGGAGGACTACCCGCTCGACGATTTCGCGCGCGTCCTCGACGTCAATACCCTCGGCCCGCTCCGCATGGCGCAGGCGGTGGTGCCGCAGTGGCGGCGCCGGGGCAGTGGTGGGGTGTTGGTCAACGTGAGCTCGGTACAGGGGCGCATCGGCACACCGCTGGAAGGGGTCTACGCCGCGTCGAAGCACGCGCTCGAGGCGCTGTCGGAAGTCCTGCACTACGAGCTCGGGCACTTCGGCATCCGGGTCGTCATCATCGAGCCCGGTTACATCGCTCCCGGCATGAAGCACACGGCCGATCACGCCGGGCCCGACGTTTACCGCGAACTGCACGAGCAGTGGAGCGGAACGGCCGAGGCGCTGGCCGGCCCCGGAGGCCGGCCCGGTCCCGAACTCGTCGGCCATGCCGTGGTCGACGCGCTGGAGGACCCCTCGACCCCGTTGCGGGTCGAGGTCGGCGATGATGCGGCCATGGTGCTCGCATTGCGGCGGACCCAGAGCGATGCCGATTTCGAGGCCACCATGCGCCAGGCGCTCGACCTCACGTGGTGAGGGAAGCGGGAATCACCGAGCTGTACACGACAATGAGTCACGACGAGTAAGGGGAGGAACATCATGACAAGCGAGACAAACAAATGGACCCGGGACGAGCTCGAGCGCGCCCACGCCAATTTCAAGGAGACCGCCGCCCGGTGCGCGGCAGCGGGGGAGTGGCGGGAATGGGCCGACCTCTTCACCGAGGATGCGCACTACCTGGAGCATATGTTCGGCGAGTTCAATGGGCGTGAGGAGATTTATGCGTGGATTTCGTCGACCATGGCGAAGTGGCCCAACAGCGCCATGACGTCGTTCCCCCACGACTGGTGCGTGTGCGACGAGGAGCGCGGCTGGTGGATCTGCCAGATCGAGAACCGCTTCCGGGATCCGGGGGACGGTTCCGTGCATCAGGCGGCCAACCTCACCGTCTTGCACTACGCCGGTGACATGAAGTTCTCCTACGAGGAGGACGCGTACAACCCGATGAATTTCGCACCGGTCGTCACCGGTTGGCTGGAGGCGTACCAGGCCAACGGCGGCACACCCGGGTAGGCGGGGCCGGCACTACCGGGGCCACGCCAGGAACCGGGGCCACGCCAGGAACCGGGCCCATCGCGGAACCACTCGCCGATGCGGCGTACCGCCTGAAATCACAGGGAAATCACAGTTTTTCGGAGAAGAATGTCACCCGTAATGGGGGTGAAATGAGCTGTCGTGAATCCGGAAGGCGCGGCGGGTGTCGACCCACCCGATGATGCATCGTTCCTAAGTGAACGGCGTCTCCCAGTGAACGGCGTGCGCACCCGTCTCGGGCCGCTGTGGCCCTACGCCGTGCTGACGGGTATTCCGGCGGCGGTGTTCGTCCTGCCGGATCTCCTCGGTGGTCATCTGGTGATGACCGGCGACAACGTCCAGCAGAACTATCCGCTCCACGTCCTCGCCGGTTCCATGGTGCGACGCGGTCAGCTCCCCTTTTGGAACCCGTACCTCTTCAGCGGCACGCCGCTCCTGGCCGGTTTCAACGCGGGCGCGTTCTACCCCTTGGTCGGGCTCTTCGTGATCCTGCCCGACCGCGCCGCGTGGGTGGCCACCGAGGTGATCCTGTTCTCGCTGATCGGGGTCGGGATGTACCTCTTCCTCCGCGCCCTGGCGCTGTCAACCACGGCCTGCTTGCTGGCCGCCCTCACTTTCGTTGGCTCGGGCGTCGTGCTGGCTCAGGCCAACCACGTGGACATGACAGAAGGGTTCGCGTCGATACCCTTCATGCTCCTGGCCGTGCTGCACATCGTCAGGGACGGGCGCTGGCGCTGGTCGGTGCTGCTGGGCCTCGGCGGAGCGCTCGTCATTTTGGGAGGGGCTCCCGAGGCGATGCTCGACGAGGCCCTGCTGATTCTCGCCTACGCCGCGGTCTCGGCCGGGTTCGACCGTGCCCGCTGGTGGCGTGTGCTGACCCGGTGTGGCGCGGGCGCCTTGTTGGCGCTCTCGCTGGCCGCGGTGCAATGGCTCCCCGGCATCACGGCGATCGCCAACTCGCAGCGCTCCGGCCTGGGTAGCTCGTTCGCGTCGTCGGGGAGTTTCCCGCCGACGTACGGCCTGCTGTCGCTGGTGCCCTACCTCTACGGGGGCTTCGGCCATCTCGGGGAAGCCATGTTCTTCTCGACCTACAACCTGCCCGAGGTGGAGATCTACATGGGAATCCTTCCCGTCATCGCGGTGCTGTCCCTTTGGCGGCGACGGTGGCCGTCACGGCTGGCGGCGCGCGAGCGCATCACCTGGTACGTGGTCGGATTGATCGGGATCCTGTTGGCTCTCGGACCGCACACTCCACTCGAGCATCTCTTCGACTCGATCCCGCTCTATGGGCAGCAGCGCCTGCAGAGCCGCAACATGATCGACGTCGCCGTGGCCACCTGCGTGCTCTTCGCCGGTTGGATCGATCGCGGCAAGGACGCCCCGGACGACAGCGTGGTGTTCGACCGCCGGATCGCGCTCGTACCCTTGACGGTGGTCCTGGCGCTGGCCGGTTGGGCGCTCGTCGATCCCGCTGCGTTCGTCACGACGCTGTCTTCCGGAACGGGTTCGGCCGCCGAGGCGCACACCGTGCGCGAGGCCACCCTTATCGCGCTCTTTTTTTGCCTGGCCGCCGGCCTCATCGTCTGGTTCCGGCCCGTCGTGGCTCCTCGCCGCTGGCTTCTCCTGGTGGCCGCCTTCACGGTGTTGGACGTCGGTCTGAGCGGTGCCACCAGCGAGCTCGTGAGCTTCCCATCGAATGCGGTCATCTCCGGGTCTACGGCGATCGAGAAGCACGTCGCCGCGCACCTGACGCCGGGCGGACGTTTCGTCGTCTACGACCCCCAGGGGTACCGGAACGGATCGAGCGATCTTCCCTCCGGGCTTCCCGACGACAACATTCTGGCCGGGCTCCCGTCGGTGGGTGGGTACGCCTCCATCGTCAGCGGGAACTACGACGCGCAAACATCGACCCATACGACGGGCCAGCTGAACGTGGGCCTCTTCGGTGCGGGCGATCCCGATGGACTCGACCTCCAGGAGATCGTGACCGCTCCGGAGTATTTCCTCCTCCCCCTGCGCGGCGCACCCACCACCTTGCGGGGTGTCCACCAGGTGACCGAAGCGCCGGGGACGGACCCGGTGCTGCCGATGGGGATCGACGCGAACGTCGCCGAAGGGGCTTATCCCAGCTATCCCGCACCGCGGCAGGCGATGGTGACAGGGGCGTCGAGCCTGTGGCTCTTCGGGGAGTCGCTCGGGGTGGCGCGGGCGACGGTGTTGCTGGCCTCTCCTGCCGCCGGTGCGCAGATCCGATTCGGCCAGGTGAGCGCCGACGGGGCAGTGAGATGGGGCACGCGCGTCACGGTCGCCGCCGGGGCGTGGAGCGCAACCGGTCGACTTCCGCCGGGGCAATCCGTCGGGCTGGCCGTGCAGGTGCTGTCCGGGCGGCTGCCGGCGCAACAGGCGACCATCGCAGTCGGGCCACGGGCCTACGAGCTCGACGGCCCGCTCTCCGATGTGGTCCGCCCCGGCCCGTGGCGTGCGCAGGGATCCGTCGACAACTTCTCTCTCTTCGGGCGTACCGCGTCGCCGCACCCCGTGTACGTCGTCGGCCGCGCCGGGCGTCTTCCGCCACAGGTCGACGTCGTGTCGAACAGCGCCAATGCCGAGACCGTCAGCGTCCGGACCGCGTCCCCTACCGTTCTGGTGCGCGACGTGGCCTGGGACGACGGGTGGCATGCCTCGGTCACCGTCAATCGGGGGCGCACCGAGACGCTGCGCGTCGCCCCCCGGGGGCTCATGGAGCAAGTGCGGCTCCCGGCGGGCGCCGATCTCGTCACCTTCACCTATCGGCCTCCCCACTGGCTGGTGGCATCTGTTCTGAGCGCGGGAGCGTCCCTGCTCCTCCTCGTCCTCGCCGTGGTCATGGCGGTCCGCCGCGTCCGCCGCGTCCGCCAGTTCCGCCGGAGCCGCCGAAGCCGCCGGAGTGAGAAACGTACGGAGGCGCTCGCCGGCAGCGCCCCACCGGGGGTGCCGCCGGAGCGGGATCCCTACGTGGTCAGCAGTAGGGGTGGGCCAGCGTGAGGAGGAACTCGCCCTCGTCGGCTCCCCACATGCCGTCCACCACGAAGCCCGCGGCGCGCAGCTCTTCCTCGAGTCGTTCTGGGGTGAACTTGGCGCTGATCTCGGTCAGCAGGTCCTCGCCCCGGTCGAAGTGAACGGAGATCCCGGCCTCGCGCAGCGTCACCTCGGTGACCTCCTTGGCCCTCAGCCGCATCTCGATCCACTGCTCGTCCTCGTTCCAGATGGCCACGTGGGAGAACAGGTCCGGATCGAAGTCGCCCCCCAGTTTGGTGTTGAGGACGTTCAGGACGTTCTTGTTGAACTGAGCCGTCACTCCGGCGTTGTCGTCGTAGGCCGCCACCAGGCGCCGCCGGTCCTTGACCAGATCCGTACCCAGCAGGAACGAGTCCTCGCTCGACATGGCGCAATTGAGGTCGAAGAGGAACCGGGCACGTCGGGAAGGATCGAAGTTGCCGATGGTCCCACCCAGGAAAGCCACCAGACGGCGGCCGTCGGTGGGGATCGCTGACAGGTGTTCGCTGAAGTCACCAATGACAAGGTGGACGGTCAGGCCCTCGTACTCGTCGGAGAGGGTCGAGGCTGCTTCCCGGAGGAACTCGTCGCTCACGTCGAAGGGAACGTACCGGGCCAGGCTGCCCACCTGTTGCAGCGCGCCCAGGAGCACCCGGGTCTTCTCGCACGAGCCTGCGCCGAGCTCGACCAGCGTGTCCGCCTTCGACAGTTCAGCGATGGCCGGCGCGTGTGCCTCCAGAAGGGTTCGTTCGGCCCGGGTCGGGTAGTACTCGGGCAGGGTGGTGATCTGCTCGAAGAGCTGGCTGCCGCGCTCGTCGTAGAACCACACCGGCGGGATCGACTTGGCGCTCGCCTCCAGTCCGCTGATGGCGTCGGCGCGCATGCGCCGCCGGATGTCGTCGGGGGAGAGATGGACGTCGATCGTGTAGGCCATGGCGCTCAGGGGTCCTGCGCCAGCCGGACGCCGCTGAACGCCCAACGTGCCCCGGGCGGGAAGAAGTTGCGGTAGGTGGAGCGAGAATGCCCGGGCGGCGTGGCGCAGCACCCTCCCCGCAAGACGTACTGGCTCACCATGAACTTTCCGTTGTACTCGCCCACGGCCCCGGGCGCGGCCCGGAAGCCCGGGTACGGCGCATAGGCGCTCGATGTCCACTCCCACACGTCGCCCATGAGCGCATTGGTCGAGACGGCCGGCCGGGGATGCGGGACACCTGGGCCGAGGAAGTTGCTCCCCGTCGCCGCCGTGTGTGCCACCGCCTCCCACTCCGCCTCTGTCGGCAGGCGCTTGCCCGTCCAGTGCGCGAAGGCATCCGCCTCGTAGTAGCTCACATGGCACACCGGTGCATCGGGATCGACAGGACGGGGTCCCGAGAGGGTGAACTCTTGCCATGGTCCGTCATCGCCGTCACGGAACCAGTACAGGGGCGCCTGCCATCCCTGGGTCATGACGACCGCCCAACCGTCGGAGAGCCAGAACTCGGGGCGTCTGTAGCCGTCGTCATCCATGAACGAGATCCAATCCCCGCAGGTGACGGGCCGATCTGCCAGGGCGAACGGGCTCAGGTACACCGGGTGGCGGGGAAACTCGTTGTCGAAGCCGAACCCCTGTCCCCGGTGGCCGATCTCGGCCACGCCGCCCTCGTGTTCGAGCCACCCAGCCCTGGGCGGCGGGGTGGGGCATTGCCCTTCATCGTCGGGGGCCATGTACGCCGGATGGAGAGGATTGCGGGAGAGCACGTTCTTGATGTCCATGAGCAGGAGCTCCTGGTGCTGTTGCTCGTGGTTGAGCCCGAGGGTGACGAGGTCGGGCACGCCCGGCTCGAGCTCGCCGTTCAGCAGCTCTCCCATGGCCTCGTCCACGAACTCGCGGTAACGGGCGACCTCGGCAATGCCCGGGCGGGAGATATGTCCGCGTTCAGCGCGAGGATGTCGATCGCCGAGCGCTTCGTAGTACGAATTGAAAATGTAGGCGAACCTGTCGTCGTAGGCGCGGTAGCCCTCGGCGTGCGGGCCTAACACAAAGGTCTCGAAGAACCAGGTCACATGGGCGCGATGCCATTTTGTGGGACTGACGTCCGCCATCGACTGCACGGTCTGGTCCTCGGCGCTCAGGGGGGCCGCCAGGCGCTCCGTCAGGGCGCGCACAGAAAGATACGCCTTCGGGAGATCGGATGGAGAGGTGGGCCCGCCGTTCTCGGACATCAAATCCTTCCGCTGGTCGCCTTGCACCGCCCGACGCCGGAGCCGGTCCTGACATTCGTTGCGACAACCCTACCCAGATCTCGCCGGAATCAAGCGCGCCCTGCGGCATGCACTCACCGGAGGCTCTCCGGCACAATTTGCCCCGTTTCCCCGTAACATCGACGGTATGACAGTCACCGCCACATACGAGGGAACCGAGATCGCCCGCAGCGATCGCACCGTGGTCGTGGAGGGTAATCACTACTTCCCGCTCGAGGATGTCCTCCAGGGGACGCTGCAGGCGTCCGACACGCACAGTGTTTGCCCGTGGAAGGGCGTGGCCAGCTACTACGACGTGGTGGTGGGGGAGCACCGCAACCCTGACGCCGCCTGGTTCTACCCGGCCCCCAAGGACGCCGCCAAGGAGATCGCCGACCGCGTCGCCTTCTGGAAGGGCATCACGGTCGCGGCGGGCTGATGCCGTCGGGGTTCAGCCCGAGGGCCGTCGGCGTTCAGCCCGAGGTGACGAGCGGCCCGTCCGGCTGGAGGGAGTCCAGCGGGGCTCCCAGCGTCCCGTCGCCCGCACCGTACCGTTGCTCTTGCATCTGCTTGCGTACCCGCCTCATCTCCCAGCGATTGAGCAGTTTCGAGCCGAAGTACACGGTGGCCGCGGCGTAGATCCATCCCACGAAGATGTCGGTCACGAAGTGCTCACCGGTGTACACGAGCGAGAAGGCCATGCAGATCGGGTAGGCCGCCAGCAGCACCCGCTTGCGCCGGCTGGACTCCTTCCAGAAGAAGAGGCAGATGAGCATCGGGTAGGCGCCGTGGAGGGACGGCATCGCCGCCACGTTGTTGTCGAACTGGGTGCCGCCTGCGAAGAGCGCCTGCCCCAGTCCGATGTGCAGGTGCTTCCACACCTGGTCGATGATGCGCGTCGTCTGAGGCAGGTGCCCGAACTGGCTCGCCATCCAGGGGGGCATGGCCGGGTAGAGGATGTAGGTGATGTACCCGATGAAGGTGAGACCCACGAACAGGGCGACGTAGCGGCGGAATTTGGAGTGGTTCGTCTTCCACAGCACCCCCATGATGATGAAGGAGGTGAAGAAGTGGGACATGTAGCACATCCACACCAGGTAGTCCCAGAAGTGCAGACCCGGACGGTAGAGCCAACGTTGTAGTTGGACGGTGGGATCGACTCCGAGCCCGGTGACGTGGGTGTCGAACCAGACCTGTGGCCGGTAGAAGGGTCCCCACAGAGTGTGCGACGCGTAGCCGCGGAGAATCCCGTAGCCGAAGAGGACGACGACAAGCGGAAGCCAATCCAGCAAGAGGCGCTTCCAGCGCACGCCGCTCCCCAGACTGGAGACAACCAGTCCCGCCATGACGTAGAGCAGCACCGAGTTGGTGGACCACGGGATACCGGCCACGAAGTAGTACACGACCAGGCTGGCGACGAGGACGGCCCACCCGATCATCACACGCCGCGAACCCTTGTCGGCCCAATGAGAGGCGAACCACGAACTGGACGTCCAGCGGCCCGACGACGAGCCGGGCACCCGTTCGGTCGCAACATCGTTTTGAGCCGGCGAGGACGGCACCGTCGCGACGGCGATGCGATCTTCGTCTTCGGTTGTCGTCATAGAGGGAGAATGTCTTCCGTGTGTCCGGCGTCCCCAGCGGGCACGGCTGCCTGGGCTCGAAGGTCGGTAAGTTCGGGCGGCCTTGGTCGCTCCGTTTGGTTACAAATGTGTGAAAATCATAGCCTGATGGTCACATGGGAGCAGGGCAACACCTGGGAGTCCCCACGGGACCAGTGACAGTGACGGAGGCGGTGACGGAGATGTCCCCCTCTCCACCGTCGGCGGCCGGAGGCCCGGGGGCACGACGCCTCGGGTTGGCCGTGGTCGTGCTCACCCTCATCGCGTTCCTGATTCTCGGTGGGTTCGAGGCGTGGCGCGATTCGGCCACGTTCGACGAGCCCGTCTACGTGTCTTCGGGTGTGGCTGCCATCCTCCACCACGACCTGGCGGACAATGCCGAGCACCCACCCCTGTTCAAGGTTCTGGCCGCGCTGCCCGTCCTGGCCGTCGGACCGGTCGTGCCCGCCGACGGGCACTGGAACGTCAACAACGAGCGCACGTACAGCGCCCGCTTCGTCGAGGCACAGATCCGTGCCGGCACCATGCACCGCGTCACGTTCGCCTCCCGTCTGGTGCCGCTACTCGAATGCGGGTTGCTCGCCCTCGCCCTCTACGGGCTGGCCGCGCTCCTCTTCGGCATCTGGTCGGGCGTGGTGGCGGCGCTGCTCTGGCTCCTCGATCCCGTGGTCCTCGGCCTGGGACACCTCGACGGGGTGGATCTGCCATTCGCTCTGACGACTGTGCTCGTCTCGTGGGCATTGGTGCGTTGGTTGCGACGGCGTGACGGGAGATCGTCGGTGTGGCTCGGCGTGGCGTGCGGGGCAGCCGTCTCGGCCCAGACCACCGGGATCCTCGTCGGGGCCGTGGCCGTCGGTGTCGTCGTGGTGGCGGCGGTCCGTTCCGGTCAACGAGGGTGGCAGCTCTGGCGCCAACCGGTAGCGGTGGTCCTCGTTGCCTGGGCGCTCGTATGGGCGGTGTACATAGCCCTCGACCCCGGGATTGTGGTGCACTCCTGGGTGATCCTGCCGCAGCCCTACGTGGAGGGCCTGAAATTTCTCGCCACCAACGACACCGGGAGCTCACCCGGGTTCCTGCTCGGCGTCTCCTGGACGGGGGCGAGCGTCTGGTTCTGGCCCGCCACCCTCCTGGTGAAGCTGTCCACGCCGGTCCTGGTCCTGCTCCTGGCCGGTCCGCTCGCCCTGGTCGCCCTGGTCCGCTCGGGAAGGATCAGCCGGTCGACGTGGCGCCAGACCCTGGTGGCGGTGGTCCTCCCGGCTTTGGTGCTGTTCATTTTCGAGCTGCCCAACCCGCGCACGCTCGGGGTCAGGTACCTCCTTCCCTCCATCGCCCTGTGGATCGTGGCCGCCTCACCGATCGCCCTCGTGGTCACTCGCCGGCTGGCGGCGATGGCGATGACCCTCGTGCTCGCCGCGGCCGCCGCCGTCGCAGTGTCCTCGTTTCCCAACTCGATCGCCTCTACGGCTGCGCCGTTCCGTCCCGGGTACCGGGTGGCGACCGACTCCAATGTGGACTGGGGCCAGGACTTTGGCCTGTTGTCGACGTGGAGCCGAGGCCGGCACCCTTACGTGGCGTATTTCGGACCCCGGGGCATCACCGGAGCCGATATCGCCGGGTCCCGTCCGCTGGTCGGGGCCGCCCCGGCTCACATCACGGGTTGGGTGGCGGCGTCCGCCAGTGACCTGACCAGCGCCGATCGGGATTCCTTGAGCTGGCTGCGGGCCTATTGCCCGGTGGGCACCTTGGGAGGGTCGATCCTCTTGTACTACTTCACCGTCGCACCGACTGCGGGTGCCGGGCCGCCCGCGCCCGCACCACTCTGCACGGGATCAGTCAGTCACCGGGTGGCGGGCGAGTAGTCGGCTGGGGCGGTCATGCGAGCACCTTGCGGCGGAAGTTGCGCAGTCCGAGGCTCAAGAAGACGGCGCTGAAGGCCAGAAGCGCCGGATAGATGACGTAGAGGTGCATATGGGTCGTGTTGGTGAAGGCGGCCCGCATGCCGTCGTTGACGTAGATCAGGGGATTGACCAGGACGACGGTCTGCAGCCAGTGCCACGCACCGATCTTGACTGGCGCCAACCGGGTCCATTGGTAGTAGGTGCCGCCGAGGAAGGTGATTGGCAGCACGATGAACCCGAACATCAGGCCCAGGTTGCGAGGCTCGAAGCTGGTGCCGAGCAGGAGGCCGAGAGAGGTCATGGTGAGGCAGGCCAGCGGCACGATGGTGACGATGAGCAGCCAGTGCAGATTGAGGTGGGCTTCGACGCCGGCCGCATGGATCACCGAGGCGATGGGCAGGACGATGATGGCCGACAGCAGTCCCTGCGCACCGCCCGAGATCACCTTGGAGATGGCGACCAACCAGATCGGGCACGGGGCCTGGACCCGGTCCTCGATCTCCCGCGTGAACCCGAACTCCTGGGCCAGCTGCATGGCCACGGCCTGAATGCCCTGGAACATGATGGAAAGCCCGACCACGCCCGGCACGAGGACGGTGGCGAAGGCGGATTCGGCGCCGGGAACACTCGAGGCGCCGATGCCTTGACCGATCTTGGGAAAGACGTAGAGGAAGACGAAGCACAAGAGGAACGGCTGCACCAGCGTGCGCACGACGAACTCGACCAGGTGCTTGCGGAGCACTACCAGGTCGCGCAGGATCAACGCACGCAGCGATATCCAGCTGGCGGCAGTGGCGGAGCGGGTGGGCGCCGTCGCCACCGGGCGTGGAGGCGACGCGGTCCCGATGGCCGACCGCGGCTGGTCGGGAGCGGTGATGGAGGTCATCAGTCGCGCAGGTCCTTTCCGGTCAGTCCGATGAAGACGGTCTCGAGCGTCGGTTCAGCCACCGACAGATCGGCCAGGCCGAAGCCCTCCGCCTCGGCCGCGGCGACGATCCGGGGTACCAGGCGGTCGGCGCCTTTCACGTGCAACTCCACGCCCCCTGGCACCGTGCGGGTCCGGGTCACCTCTTCGATGCGTCGGGAGAAGGCAGCCGCCAGGGCGTCGGGATCCCCATCGGACTTGACGGTCACGATGGTGTCCGCACCCACGCTCCGTTTGAGGTCGCCCGGCGTGTCCAGGGCGAGGATCTTGCCGTGGTCCATGATCGCCACCCTGCCACAGAGCTTGTCCGCCTCTTCCATGTAATGGGTGGTGAGCATGATCGTCTGGCCCTGAGTGTTGAGGTCGCGCAGGAGATCCCAGAGGGCCAAGCGCCCCTGGGGATCGAGTCCCGCTGTCGGTTCGTCGAGGAAGAGGACGGCTGGACGGTGGAAGATGGCGCGGGCCACCATGAGTCGCTGGGCCATTCCACCCGAGAGGGCGTAGACCGACGCCTTGGCGAAGCGCGTGAGCTGGAACTGCTCCAGCAGATCGTCGGCCGTCTGTTTCGACTCTCGCTTTCCCAGGCCGAACAGACGGCCGTGGAAGTACAGGTTCTCCCAACTGGTCAGCTGACGATCGAGGGTGTTCTGCTGGGATACGACCCCGATCATCTGCTTGGCCACGGTCGGGTGGGCCACCACGTCGATGCCACCGACAAACGCCTGGCCCGACGAGGGAATGACCCTGGTGGTCAGGACGCCGATTGTGGTCGTCTTTCCCGCGCCGTTGGGCCCGAGCAAGCCGTAGACCTCGCCCATGCTGACCTGCAGGTCGAGCCCATCCACGGCCCGGAAGTCGGTGCCGGGATAGGACTTGACCAGCCCGATCGTTTCGATGATCGGCTTCTCGCTCCGGTGGCCCCCCGCAATACGGGGCTCAGGGACGCTCGTCACGGTCATCGTGATCTCACAGTACTTTCCGCTCAATACCTTGCCGGCCCTCGAGGCTCGATCAGTCCTCGGCCAGAATCTGGTAGAGCTCTTTGCGCGCCGTTTGGATCACGGCGATTCCCCGTTCGACCTGGGCGTTCTCGCCCGCACCCGAAAGCTGCTTGGCCGCGCCCATCAGCTGGGTCACTGCCAGGCGCAGATTGCGGATCTGGTCGTCGCTCTCCCCCCGGCCCTGCCAGGGGAGTGGGGTGCCGTTGGCCGCTTCGGCCACACCGGCGTCGGTGAGATGGAAGACGCGGGTCCCGTCCTGCTCGGACGAACTCACCATCCCCTCGTCTTCGAGCATCTGCAGGTGTGGGTAGACCGAACCGGGGCTCGGGCGCCACAGGCCACCGCTCATCTCCTCGAGGCGGCGCATGACGCCGTACCCGTGCGCGGGGCCTTCCTGCAGCGCGGAGAGGATGGCGCGCCGAATGTCGCCCCGGGCCATGCGGCGCCCGCCTCCCCATCCGCCTCGTTCTCCGCCCCATCGGCCTCGGCCGCCCCTGGGGTCGCGGTCTCGCCCCGGTGCCCGGCGCATGCCACGCGGGCCCCGCGGCCCTTCAAAGTCGTGGTCGTGGTCGTGGCCGTGGTGCTGGTGTGACTCGTGTGACTCGTGTTCATGGTCGTGGTGTGACTCGTGTTCATGGTCGTGGTGTGACTCGTGTTCATGGTCGTGTCCCATGTCGATGTTTCCTCTCGTGCTGTGGTGGTGGTGCTGGAAATGGTGGTTGTGGCGGTCGTGCATTGGTGGGTTCTTTCTGGTCCTGGGCCATCTGGCTTGTCTCAAGCGATCTGGCCGTCTCAAGTGATCCGGCTGCATTTGGGATCGAGACTTCTCATCGACCCTCTCAATGGAACACTAATGATATATCATAACAGCTCGCCGATGTCACGCAAGCGATTTTCCGGCGAGGCCGCACTACCGGATGTCGGCCAGGCGGCGGAGGGTCACTTCGGCTTCGTAGACGAAGCGTCGTACCAGCTCAGCCGCCGGAACCAGCTCGTTGACCCCTCCGACACCCTGACCGGCCGGGTAGCACTCCCTGGTCACGTCGACTCCCTCGGTGAGGACATCTCCTCCCAGGTGCATTACGCCGGAGCCGTAGGCGATCCCCAGTTGCTCGGGGAACTTCTTGAGCTCCTCGGGGTGGGCCTCGAAGTGGTCGGTGACTCGGTTGCGGAGCACCCGCATGGTCTTGCCCGAGTAGGCCCGGCTCACGGTGGTCTGGTCCTCCCGACCGGCGAGGAGTCCCTCTTTGTAGCCACGTACGCCGCGGGCTTCGGGGGTGGCGATGAACCGGGTGCCGACCCAGATCCCGTCAGCACCGAGCGCCAGGGCGGCAGCCAGGCCGCGCCCGTCGAAGATGCCTCCCGCCGCCACAACCGGAACGCGGTCACCGACCGCGTCCACGATCTGTGGGATCAGGGGGAACGATGCGACCTGACCGGTGTGGCCGCCGGCCTCGGTGCCTTGGGCCACAACGAGGTCACATCCGGCCTCGACGGCGTGGACCGCGTGCGCGACCTTGCCGCACATGCTCACGACGAGCACGCCGTTGTCGTGGCACTGTGCGATCACCTCCGAGGGGACCCCGAGTCCGGCCACGAAGGCGGTGGCCCCGCCCTCGATGATCAGCTGGACCTGCGCCGCCATTCCCCCTGGCATGGCGGTGAGCAGATCGACGCCGAAGCGCTTGTCCGTTGACGCCCGTACCGCCGCGATCTCCTCGGCCATCTTCTCGTTGCCCATGGTCGACGCGCCCAGACAGCCAAACCCGCCGGCCCCCGAGACGGCGGCGACCAATTCCGAGTACGACACACCTCCCATCCCGGCCAGCATCACCGGGTACTCGATGCCGAGCAGTTCTGTCAGTCGGGTTCGCATGGGTTTCGGCCTCTTTCGGTTCGTGGTCGGCGGCCGGTACGGGGGACGGATCCGCAGGCGCCGCGCCATAAGAAGGACGGCATCGCCGAGGACGTCGCCCGCGAGCATGGCGGCCCCGAGCGTATCGAGCAGCAAGCCGAGCTGGGTTTCGAGAAGAGGACGGACCGGCCGAAGGCTCCGCCGAATCTGCGTGCCCGAGAAAGAGGGGAACCCGAGCAAGAAGGTGGAATCCAAGCAAGAAGGTGGAATCCGAGCCCGTCAGCCAAGCACCTGAACGCGACCGAACGCGCCCTCTCAAATGTCACACCCCCATGCTTTGCTGTCGACATGGAACACAGCTCTTCGGCCACGGCCACGGCCACGGCCACGGCCACGGCTCCGGCCACCCCCTCGGCTCCGGCCACCCCCTCGGCTCCGGCCACCCCCTCGGCCGACGCTCGCTATGCGACGTTGCGCGAGGGCCTCCAGGAGCTGCTCGAGACCCCTCCTTCCCTTCGTTGCGACGGTGAGACGATCGTCTTCTTGCAGCGCGTACGGT
>Ga0182030_10009733_pt1 | contig 19647 bp, 14 predicted proteins | sample 812S3MmetaG_FD_121299 | JGI IMG/M metagenome (GOLD analysis project Ga0182030, IMG submission 121299) | Permafrost microbial communities from Stordalen Mire, Sweden - 812S3M metaG (Illumina Assembly) | ecosystem: Environmental > Terrestrial > Soil > Wetlands > Permafrost | place: Sweden... | reverse complement strand
GTCAGCGCCGCGATCTCACCAAGCCAAATCTCAAACGCTGTTGGGTCCATGGCGAACTCCCGTGTCGCACGGAGCGGCAGCCCGCTTGATAGCCGATTTCAACAAACAACGCGATAAGAGCCTAATTTAATGAGTTGCTTATTGCCGTGGACGGGCTATCTATCCAAATGTATTTAAATGCGTGGCGAAAAACATTCGAGACGGGGCGGTGGGACAGGAGGCGCGGCAGTGTTTTTCGAGAGCCCTCGCTACGCGGCCTCGAACCTTGAGAGAAGGACTCTCGTTGCAACAAGGGCCTCGACTGTTTTCCCGAAGCGGGCGAGAATAGTTCGTCGTTTCGAGTGACCGACTGCAGCTGATTCTCACGCCGGACTCCGAAAAATGAATATTTTGCTAGAAAAGCACGGCGGAAAAATCGTTCTCAGCCTGAAGGAGGAACGCATCGACGCGCATAACTCCGGCGAGCTGAAGGATCTTTTTCTCAAAGTGTTGGAGGAAGAAGGCGGCCGCGATCTCATCATCGACCTTGATCAGGTCCAATTCATCGACAGTTCTGGATTGGGCGCGCTACTGTCGGGGTTAAAGAACGCGGGCCTGCGTTCGAGAGGGTTCATTCTGGCAGGGCTTCAGCCCCGAGTTCGATCGATGTTCGAACTCACCCGGTTGCACCGCGTTTTCGATATTTATCCAAAACTTGAGGAAGCCCTTAGCGAGTAATCGTTTTCCGCCGCAAGGGGTGCGGATTCGGCAAAGGAATTAAGTCGAGACGGTGGCCCAGAGTCGTTTCATATCTCGATGAAACATGAAGCGACCGGGGAATGGAGATGCTCATGTGCGGCGCATCCGAGAATAGTATGAGCGTGGACATCGTGGTCCCGAACCAAACCCGCTACCTGCGGCTGATCGGCAACATCGCCGAGCAGATCGCCAGGCAACTCGACACCGGCAGTGGAGACCGTGACACGCTCGCCTATCACCTCGATCTGGTGCTGACCGAAGCCACGACCAACGCCATCCAATATGGTTCTCCGACCGACGCGAAGCAATCCGTGCGGGTCTGTCTTTCCATCGATGACAAGACTTTGTGCGTCCGGGTGTTCGATCACGGACAGGGGTTCGATCTGAACGCCGTGCCGACGCTCGATTTGGACGATTTGGACGAACGCGGGCGAGGAATGTTTCTCATCCGCTCCCTGATGGACTCGGTCGAATACCGCAAGACGGAGAATGGCAACGTGCTGGAGATGCGCAAGAAATTCGCTTAAACCTCGGCGCGTCGCGGCGATCGCCCGAAGCGCTAATCGTTCCCTCTGGCGCGTCGAAGACGCCGCCTCCACGCTGATCGAACCATGCCTTGGGAAGACTGTCTTCGAACCCTACTCGATCGCGCAGTCCGACGATTGCGCGCGGAAAAATTGTCTTTCCCTTATGAACGAGGGTTTTCTGCGGAATACCGCTCACTCGTTCCGCCGCGCCTTGCCATGCGCGACGTCTTTCAACTCGAAGCCGTGGCGCGTAGCGGCCGCGACTCTGTCGATTTGCGCAAGTCCGGCGACGGCGCGTTTTTCCAGATCAAAGCGTATGGCGCACGCGAGCGCGGTCTCGACCAGCTTATGCCGCTTTTGCAAAACCTTGGTCTGCGAGTCCTTGATCAAATCCAGTTCAAGATCACCCTCAACGGCAATCGCTTTTTCATTCGTGTTTTTTCAGTCGAGCCGATGGTCGACGGCGTTGCGGACCTGCTGCCTTCGAAGAAGCCGCTGCTAGCGGCGCTGGAGGCGCTTTTGTCCGGGCAGGCCGAAGACGACGCCCTCAATGGATTGATCTTGCTGACAGGGCTCCATTGGAAAGATATCGACCTGCTCCGCGCTTACCGAAACTATTGCCTCCAGCTCGGCGGCCATTTCGGACTTTACCGCTTTCACCTGGCGCTGCTCGGCAATCCCGCCGTCGCCCGGTTACTGTATCGTTATTTCGAGGCCCGATTCGAGCCGGACGGACGTTGGCGCAGTTCCGCGCAACGCGAGGTCGAAGCTCTAACGCCGATCCAGGAGGAACTGATCGCCGCGCTCGATAAAGTCGACGAGATCTACGCGGACCGCATTCTGCGCGATCTCTTCAACCTGATCGACGCCACCCTGCGGACGAACTTTTATCGCCGGCGCGATCAGACGGATCACTTCATAGCCCTCAAAATCAACAGCCTCGGCGTCATCGACATGCCGAGCCCGAAACCGTTCGTCGAGATTTATGTTCATTCGCGGACCATGGAGGGCATACATCTGCGTGGCGCGAAGGTGGCCCGCGGCGGCATTCGCTGGTCGGATCGCCCCGACGATTTCCGCGCCGAGATTCTCGATTTGATGCAAACGCAGATGGTCAAGAACGCCTTGATCGCGCCGCAAGGCGCCAAGGGCGGCTTCATTCTCAAGATCGCCTGCAAGGACGCGACGGAATGCGCGCGGCTTGCGCAAGACGCCTATGTAACATTCATGCGGGGATTGCTGGACCTAACCGACAATCTCGAAGCAACCCAGGCGGTGCACCCGCCGCTCACGGTCGTCTATGACGATGACGATCCCTATCTCGTGGTCGCGGCCGATAAGGGCACGGCAGGCTGGTCCGATCGCGCCAACGGCGTGGCGGCGGAGTACGGCTACTGGTTGGGCGAGGCCTTCGCCACCGGCGGATCGCACGGCTATCACCACAAACAACTGGGCATTACCGCGCGCGGAGCCTTTGTTTGCATGAGACGGCATTTCCTCGAATTGGGCTTGGATATCGACAAGGAGATGTTCAGCGTCGTCGGCGTCGGCAGCATGGACGGCGACGTATTCGGCAATGGGATGTTGCTATCTAACAACATCCGCCTGCTCGGCGCATTCAGCGCGGACTATATTTTCCTCGATCCGACTCCGGACAGGCAGGCGTCTTTCAATGAACGCAAGCGCCTGTTCAACCTGCAGGGATCCAGCTGGAAGGATTACAATCCGGCGCTCATTTCGCCGGGAGGCGGGGTGTTCCGGCGCAACGCCAAGGACATTCCGCTCAGACCCGAGGTCCGCGCTTGGCTCGGCGTGCGATATTCTTCGATCGACGGAGAAGGGCTGATGCGGCTTCTGCTGACTGGGCCCGTCGACCTGTTGTGGCTCGGCGGGATCGGCACCTATGTCAAGGCGAGTTCGGAAATCAATGCAAAGGTTGACGATCGCGCCAATGACGGCGCCCGGGTGGACGCCAGCCAGCTTCGAGCCAAGGTCGTGGGCGAAGGGGCCAACCTCGGCTTCACCCAAAAAGCGCGCATCGAATACGCCTTGAACGGCGGCCGCATCAACACTGACGCGGTGGACAATTCGGCCGGGGTGGATCTCTCCGATCACGAAGTCAATTTGAAAATCCTCATGGCGACGCCGCCGCGCCACAGCGGATTTTTTGCGCCCAAGGACGCGGATCGCAATCGCTTCCTCGCCGAACTCACTGACGACGTATGTCGTTCCGTGTTGGCGGATAATTATCGGCAAAGCCTCTGCTTGTCGTTGGAAAACAAACGTTGCCACGCCAATATCGAGCCATTCATGGAGTTGGCGGACCAACTGGAACACGCTGGGATGTTCGACCGCGGCGCGGAAGCCTTTCCTATTCGCAAGGAAATCCTCGCTCGCACGGGCAAGGGATTGACCCGCCCCGAACTGGCCGTGCTGATGGCTCACACCAAGCTGGCGTTGAAACGGGCGCTGCTGGAGGCCCCCGATTTCCTCGCCGCCCAATGGGTCGAGGACATCTTCGCCGCTTATTTTCCCGCTCGCGTGCGGGACCGTTATGCGGCTCGTTTGAAAGATCACGCGCTCGGCCGAGAAATCGCCGCCACCATGATCTGTAACAAAGTGATCGACCAAGCTGGAGCGGGGTTCCTGGTTGGGACCGAGGAATGGGACGTCGCCCGTCTCATCGAAACCGTCCGCGCCTATATCACTTTCGACCTGATCCTGGAGGGGGATCGATGGCGGGAAGCGGTCCACGCGCTCGATGGCAAGACGCCGACCAGTCGGCAATACAAACTCCTGCTGCAACTTGAGGACTCTCTGTCGTTCCTGACGCGATGGGCGTTGGACAACGGTCGGCGATTTTCGCCAGAGCCCGATCTCGTTGGCGAATGGCGAACCTTCTTGCGGCAGTATCTCGATCATCTGGGAAAAAACGCCGAATTCGCCGTATTGAATTCCACGGCCCCGGACGCCTTCCGCATGGTGTTTCTCGATAGGTTACGAGACTTTCCCATCCTGGTGGATTTATCCCGGCGGTCGCGCGAAAAGCTGGGGCGCGTATCGCAACTGTTCGACGAGGCCATCGAATTTCTGGGGTCGCGTCAAATTGCGACGCTCATGGCCGAGGTGAAGCCGCGAGATCATTGGGAGAGACGTCTGCAAGGCGCCCTCGAGGGCCGTCTTCGTTCTGCGCCGGCTCGCCTCTGTCGGATGATGCTTTCAACAGGTCCGCAAGAACTAGCGGCGTTTTTCCGCCAGCATGGGATGTGCTGGCGTCTGGCGAGTTTTCAGCGCCTGCGCCGGGAATTGCAGGAAGCTCGTCCGGTCGAGCTTGCGCCCTTTGCCGCCGTCGTAGATGAACTGGAAGCGTTGGTCGACGCTTGCGGCGCGGCCAGCGAAAACGGCTGAGAGGAAAGGTCTCGGCAAAAATGGAAATTCACTGCCTTCGTTCGAACAGCGGCGCGTTTGAACGACACGAGCCACTCCGAGACGTTGGCCCGTCGGCTCCATTCTAGGAGAGGCAAGTCTAGGAAAGGCAAGTCTAGGAGAGGCAAGACGGAGAGCGGACACGAAATGCAAAATTGTGCAGCGATTTCCCCTTCCACGAGATCTTCGCCAGGGGACTGTCGCAGGCTGCTTGAACCCCGTCTGTAAGAAGAAGATAGCGCTTGTCCAAGCGCCGCATAACACATCGAGGGGGTCTCATCTTGCGAGAGCCGCTATTGCTCCGATCGTTTCTCGACACCTTCGCGGAAGGCGTCTGCCTATTGAGTGAGACAGGCGATGTTCAGGGCATGAACGCGGCGGCGGAGCGGTTGCTCGGGTACCGGGGAGATGAACTGCTCGGCGGCCCGTTCCACCCCAACCGCGAGATCACGCGAGATGGCGATGCGTCGGGAATCGGCGTCACGACGGCGATCGATTGGCGCTCCATGCGTCCAATGAACAACACGTTTCGTCGCAAAAATGGAAGCCTGGTGGACGTGGTCTGCACGTTCCATCCGCTCGAGCGCGACGACGTGGGTTCAATTTTGCTGACATTCCGCGAAAGAGAGCGCGAGCCGGTCGAGGCCATCGCCCTCAAGGACATCGATGCGAAGCTTGGCGCCGTCTTCGACACCATGCCCGACGGCCTCGTTATCATCGATGAAGACGGCTTGATTGGTTTTTTCAATTCGGGCGCCGAGCGGTTGTTCGGTTATCGCCGGAGCGATGCGATCGGAAAGAACGTCGCGATGCTCATGCCCTCGCCATACCGGGAGGCGCATGACGGTTACCTCGCGGCTTATCGCGCGACCGGCGTCAAGAAGATCATCGGCATCGGACGGGAAGTGATCGGTCGGCGCGAGGATGGCGCGACTTTCCCGATGTATTTGTCCATTGGCGAAATGTGGCTGGAAGGACGACGATATTTTGTCGGAGTCACCCATGATTTGACCAGCCTCAAACATGCCGAAGCACGGCTCCTCACCTTGTCGACTGCCGTGGATCAGAGTCCGTCGGCGATACTGATCGCCAGTATGAACGGCGAAATTGAGTATGTTAATCAATTTTTCACCCAGCTGACCGGTTACGCCAGAGATGATCTCGTCGTTGAAACTCCGCGTATCCTGCAGTCAAAGCATACGGCTCCGGAACAATATGGGAGCCTATGGGAGACTCTACGCGATGGGCGCGAATGGCGTGGCGAGATCCAAAATCGCAAGAAAAACGGCGAGTTTTACTGGGCTCAGGAAACCGTCACGCCGTTACGCGACGCGAAAGGCGAAGTCACCCGTTATTTGGCGATCCAGCAAGACATCACCGAGCAAAAACGCGCCAAGGAGGCCCTTGCCGAAAGCGAGGAACGCTTTCGGCAAGTGGCGGAGATGACAGGCGAATGGCTTTGGGAGCAAGATCCGCAAGGATGTTACATTTACAGTAGCGGTGCGGTACGGGGCATCCTCGGCTTTGCGCCCGAGGAAATCCTCGGGAAGACCTACCTCGATCTGTTGACGGCGGAAGATCAGGAACATTGGACGACTGCGGCGCCCTTCGCCTCGGCCGACAGCCGTCAACCGTTCCATCGCCTCGTCAACCAATACCGCCACAAGAGCGGAGGCAAGGTCTATACCGAATCCTCGGGAGCGCCGATTTTCGACGAACAAGGCCAACTCGTCAAATGGCGTGGAGTGGATCACGACATCACCGCCCGCAAAGCCTTCGAGGACGCTTTGCGCGTGCGCGACCGCGCCATCGAAGCCGCTCACATCGGCATCGTCATCACCGACGCCCAGGCCCGAGGCAATCCTAATATTTACGTGAACCCCGCGCTGAGCCGCATCACGGGCTATTCGCAGGAGGAATTGCTCGGGCAAAACATGCGCTTGCTCCAGGGAACGGACACCGATCCTGCGGCGCTGGAGCAGATCCGGCGAGCCATGGAAAATGGAGAGAGCTGCGAAATCGTCTTGAAGAATCACCGCAAAGACGGCGCGCCGTTCTGGAATGAACTGCTAATCTCACCGGTCTACGACAAAGCCGGAAAGCTTGTGAATTACATCGGCATCCAGACCGATGTGACGGACCGGCGACGAGCGGAGGAGAGTCGGCACGAATTGGAGATCGCAAAAAACATCCAGCTCTCGCTTTTGCCCGGCGCCCCGATGAATTTGCCGACCGCGGAACTGGCCGGGGTCTGCGTGCCCGCCACTCATGTGGGTGGCGACTACTTCGACTTCTTTGCCGCGACCAACTCCGTCGACATCGTCATCGCCGACGTTTCTGGCCATAGCGTCGGCGCGGCTCTCATCATGATCGAAGTGCGCAGCACGCTGCGCGCGGAAACCCGCAGGGTGGCCGAAGCTCCGGTGGGACCCGCGACGATCTTACGCGATTTGAACGAACTCCTGTTCGACGATCTGAACAGGGCCGAATTATTCATCACGATGTTCTATTTTAAATACTTTCCAGACAGCCGCATTTTGAAATACGCCAACGCCGGCCATAACTGGGCCTTGTTGCTGCGGCGTGGCGAGGCCAGCTGTGCGCCCCTCGACGCGGAGGGATTAGTGCTGGGCGTGCGGCGCGGCGTCGAGTTCGAGGAAAGGAGCGTCAGTTTGGCGATCGGCGATAAATTGCTGCTATACACCGATGGAATCACCGAAACACAAAATGTGGAAGGGACGTTTTTCGGCATGGAGCGGCTCTGCGGGTTGTTTGTCGCTTATCGGGAAATGTCGCCAGAGGCGACAATAGAGAAGCTCCTGGCCGATGTGCGCGCATTCCGCGGCGATGCGCCGCTCCATGACGACATCAGCATGGTGATTCTGCGCGTGCGGTGAACTGCTCGGCTCGACGCCATACGAAATTCGCTTGGGAAGAGATCTCACTCATCGCGGTGGAACTCCACGGCTCCTATATTTAAGAAGCTTAGCGCGTCGAGCTAAGATGCGAACGCTGGAGCCGACCGGAATTCGCCCAGCAAGGAAATATCAGGGACCGGTCTATGACAATTAGCAGCCAAGTCAAACCGCTCGGACGGCGCAAGATCGGCCTCGCTTTGAGCAGCGGCGTGGCGAGAGGATGGGCGCATATCGGCGCCTTGCGCGCGCTGCAGCGATTTGGAATTGATTTTGACATATTGGCCGGCTGTTCGGCGGGAGCCCTGGTCGGCGGATGCTATCTGGCGCGAAAGCTCGACGAGTTGGAAGCTTGGGCGATCGCACTCAACAAGCGCAAGCTCGTAAGCTATCTCGACCTGAATCTGGGCCGGGGAGGATTGATCCGGGGCGACAGACTCATCGCCGATTTGCGGGGTCTGCTCGGACCGCTCCGCGTCGAGGATCTGCGCATCCCCTTTGTCGCCGTTGCGACCGACCTCACGACGGGACATGAAGTTTGGCTGCAAACTGGCGACCTCACCGAAACATTGCGAGCATCCTTCGCCCTGCCAGGTCTTTTCCCGCCGATCGAATTAGATAAACGTTGGCTGGCCGATGGCGCCCTCGTCGATCCCCTACCCGTCGCCGCGTGCCGCGCTCTGGGCGCGGATCTGGTCATCGCGGTCAATCTCAATACCGACATCATCGGGAAAGCGCGCCGCTCTCGAAGCGGCGCGTCCGCCTTCATGGGGTTCGATCCCGGAGCGCTTTTGGAAGAAAGCGCTCAAGCCTCGTCGCCCCTCTTCGCGGATAGCATGACGCTCGGCGTCTTTCGCCGCGAAAGCAACAAACCTAACGTATTCGGCGTGATGACGACATCGCTCAGCATCATGCAGGATCGCCTAACGCGTTCGCGTCTCGCGGGCGATCCGCCGGACGTGCACATCACCCCGCGCGTCGGCCATATCGGTCTGCTCGAATTCGAGCGCGCGGAGGAATTGATCCGAGAGGGGGAGGAGGCGGTCGAGCGCAAACGTCCCGAACTTATGGACGCCATGCAGGCGATCGGGTTTGCGTCCACATCGTGATTGGCGCAGGATTATGGCGCCGAATGCAGGCGGAATTCGGCCGAGAAGCGACCCGATTAAAGCATTGACCTCGCAACGCGATCGGATAGCATCATAACACTCGGAGCTGCATCAACGAACGCAGAAAGGTTCTGTCGCAATTTTTCACGACCGTGGGCTTTGGTGGATATTGGCGGCAGCAACTTCGGCGGGCCCGCACCATGATCGAATTTAAAGGCAGCCATTTTGAACGGGAGGTTATTGAAGCGGACCCCATTCGTGGGACCATGGACCGCTGGAATTAAGGTGTAACCGCCTGCTGTTGTCCTTCAAAAATCAGGCTGCCTCCGCCTGTTGCTTCTGCTGCTGTGGGGAGATGGGGATGTGGGCAACGCGTTTGCGTTGTCCAAGCGAAGCGGCATATCCACGGTTCTTGCCAGCGCTTCGATCTTTTCCATGCCGGCGCGCCACACGGCCATCGGCATTTGATAGTCCATCGCCTGGCGAGGACGTTCTTCGTGGTAAAAAGTCATCCAAGAACCATCCAAGAACCATCCAAGAACCAATGCCAGCCCGCGCCTCGCGGCCATTGGCATAGGCTTTGAGATGGATTTCTTCATATTCGATCGACCGCCACAAGCGCTCGATGAAAATATTGTCGAGGAAACTGCCGCGTCCCTCCATCGAAATCGCCACGCCGCGCAGCAGATAGGGATAAATCTTGTGGCCATAGGATCACGGGACGCGATCCGTTCCGGATCGCTATGCCGCGGATTTGCTCGTGCCGGGGCACGGAACCCGCGCGACCATTCCCATCAATCGCATCCGTCTTTGCACGTGCTTGCGATTGACCTTCGGGCTTTGCTTGTCGAGTTCGAACATCATTCGCCGCGAGCCGTAAAATGGCGGCTTGGGATGCAATTCGTCGATGCGACGCATCGGCGCGAGATCGTTCGGCGCCGTCGCGGATTTGGGCCGGTAGACGCCAGAGCGCGCCAGCGCCAGCAACTCGCCCTGGCGCCGCACGGAAAGATCGCTCTTGACCGGATCAATCATGGCCGGATCAATCATGGCCCGTCGATCCGGCAGGCTCATCGCCCGGACCTCCTGGCCAGGAAATCCCGTTCCACCGTCGGTTCGCCGATTTTGGCGTAAAGCTTCGCCAGCTCCCGTTCGCGCGGAACCGAGGATGAACTCCATGACGGACCCCCGCGGCTTTCCGACGACAAAAGCCGGCGATCGCGGTCGGCGTTATCGGCGCCTCTAGCGCGGACAAAATGGCCGGGGCCAACGACCCATAAGATCAGTCAAGAGCGTGTTTGTTTTTCTATCGTAAAGCCGACGAGCACGACGCCCGCCGCGATCAAGGCGATCCCAACCCAACGCAATGACGGCATGGGCTCGGAAAGTAGCCAGGTCGATGCCAAAATTACCGCTATAAATTGCACGGCCATCAACGACTGAGCGATATTCAACGGGATATACCTTAGCAACCACGTGTAAAGGAGCAGAGCGACACCAAAAAAAGCCATGCCGGCCAAGGTTCTCGTGCCAGCAATACCAAGAAGCCAGCGCGCTTCCTCATTGTCCGAGGCGCCAAGCTTCATGAACACGTTTGCAACGACCGTTGAGCTAATCATGCCAACGAAGCAAAATGTCGTCTGTACTGTGAACATCCCGTCAAACCTGGTTGAAGTGGTTAAATCGAGGTCGCAAAGGACAACCTAATCGGACTTTTTCGCGACGACAAGGGCCGATACGCCGAAGGGCGCCCGGAGGCGAGGCGCCAATGTGATATCGAGGTTGAAAACAACCGAGAGGATACGGTTGAGCAGCGGAGAATTGATCAGACTCTCATTTCGCACATTCAGTCGGAAAATCCGTATCGCTTGGCGCGCGAGCCAGATCGGGCCAAACAAAATGAAGTTAAAATAGTAGCAACGCTCGGGCGCGAATCCGGCCGCTCTCAGAATATCCAATAGAGGCAATAACCGATATCGCCGCTTATGATTGGCGACGACGTCCTGCACTCCCCATAGGCTGGTGAATGTCGGCACAGTGATCAATACGCGCCCGTTAGGCTTTAACACTCGTTTCAACTCACGCGCCGCCTGCGCATCATCGTCCACATGCTCGATGATGTCGGTCGCTAATACGAGATCGAAGCTATCATCCGCGAATGGAAGACAACATACGTCTCCCTTGTATACGGGCGGCAGCCCTTTTTGCGCGCACCATCGAATCGACTCGTCGCTGAAGTCGAGCCCGCGCACATTGCGATATCCCTGATCGGAGAGCATCCTGAGATTCGTTCCCGTGCTCGTGCCCACATCGAGAATTGTCGCGTCCCGCGCCAGTCCGAGTCGTTTAATTTCGTTGGCAAAGAGCTTTCGGCGCATCACAAACCACCAGTGGGTCTGCTCCACCTCCGATTCAATTGCATAGGTCATGATATCCATCAAGACTCCTCCTCGTCTATTTAGACTAGAGCGCATTCCGCTCCAAGGGTATCGTTCGAACGATAAGAAATTGCTCCAAATCAAAAAGTTGGAGCAGATTCTCAATAAAGTCCATCAACTTTTTTATGAACCTCCTGTAAAGCCGCCTGACGCCACACACACATCAGCCGCGTTCCCTGTTCTCCAATATCTCGTCATTTGACCACGCGAATGTTGGCGTCGAGCCGGCCTCGTAGGGACTTTGGTTGCTCTCCTCGCGTCGCGCGACGTGCGGATTTCCGCCGTCGTTTTGGGGCTGACGAATATCTCTTAGAATCGACCGGTAGGGAGGAACCGCGCCTTAAGTCGCGCGGCTTGCTGTTGCATTTCGTATGGGAGACGCCGAACCAGCGCTTTCCTCAAGCGGAAAGCCAAGGGGGATATGTCGGCTAGCGGCGCGCTTTCCGCCACTATTCTTTTTCGAAACTCTGGCGGCAAATCGGCCAGCGCCTCATGCCGCACGAACAGGAAGACGTTATAGCGGTACCAATAGGAAATCCGTGCGTCGTGCGCGATCATCGGACGCAGAACGTCGGCGACGGCAAATCCGTGCCGAACCAGTTTTTCCCGCCAGAAGTCGTAGGGTTGCTCGTTGATGTGAAATTCGCCGCCCTGTCCAGGCGGAGCCGCAGAGAACAGCACATATCGCGACGCATGCCGCGTTAAACTGTCCACGAACGTGTCGGCGGCGCGGGGTTCCACGTGCTCGGCGACCTCGAACGACTGAACGAGGTCGAATTTTCTCCCAAGATCGAAGGTTGCGTTCAGGTCGACAGCGCTAAACGCTGTCGCCGGGATTTCAAGATTTCCACGGTCGACATAATCGCCGTCGACACCATGATAGTCGGCCACGCCGCATTCGTTCCAAGAATGAAGCCATGTGCCCATCGCACACCCCACGTCGAGCACGCTCTCGACGGCGAGTTGTGCGTTCAGGAGGGATGTGATCACGCGAGCGGAATAGGCCGAAGATTGCGCCGCGTACTGCAAAAATGCATTGTCGTAGCTGTGCGTTGTCAAATCCTGGCTGCTCCCTAGGAGTTTTGATCATTCTCGGGAAAGACGAAATACGCCCGCTTGCCCGAAAGTGTCACTATGTAAGGACACACGACAGTTTTTGGCCTTCCGACCCCAGCAACGCTCGACATCGAAGCTCCCCAGGCGGTCACAAACGCCAGTCTCATGTGAATGAGCGCGATTCCGAACGGCTTCTGGGCGGCGCCGGCCTCGCAATTTATCACGAAGGTTTGCGCCCACGCGCCGCCCAGGACATCTGGTTCACCCAGGTTGACTCCACCTGTTCGAGACCGGCGCCGCGCATCAGCGTCTCTACCTCGGATTTTGTCCAATAATTGGCGATACGCGGCAGCATTTGGTCGAATACGATCGAGCGCAAATGCGGGAAGGAAAAGTTGCGCAGGAGACGGAAATATTCGATCTGGTTCAATCCGCAACGCAGCAACAGCCAAAGCAGAGCCGCGGGCGGCAGCGATAAAGCGTGCACCCAGGAGATCGGCAGCCAGCTGAACAGCAGTTTGCGCGTCGGATCCAAGATCCAGAGCAGCCAGCCGTTGTTTTCACGGCCATAAACCCAAATCGCGACAGCGCCGCCGGGATTCGTGGCCTTGGTCATGGCCTTGAGCGCCACCTCCGGCGACTCGAGGTGATGGATGACGCCTATCGAAAACGAGAAGTCGAATTCGTCGGACCACGGGAGGTCGTACGCGCTGCATTTCATCACCTCAAGGGCCGGAAAGCGCTCCAAATTGCGCCGCGCCGCCGCCAGGCTGCGATCGTCGATGTCGGCGGCGACGCCTCCAGAGGCGCCGTAGGTCATCGGCCAGAAACTATTGCGGCCCATGCCGCAGCCGACATCGATGAAGCGCTTGCCTTCCCAATCGTTTGGCGCGAAGAAAGGCAACCAGCGGCGGAATTGCTCCTCGTATTGCGGTGCGATTGTCGAATATTTGTCCCACTCGTAACCGAAACGCTCGGGGGAGCCGCCAACAGTTTCTTTTTGCATGACTTTCCTTCCGTCGTCACAAAGACTGCTTGGTCGCGATAAGCGCCGGTCGGACCAGGGTCGCGTGGTCAGCGCTCAGACTGCGCACGTATCATCCCGCAGCCTCGTGCGGGCGCCGCGATCCCGTTTCGATCTTTCCGAGATGGGTGGAAAAACCCTGCATGGCGATCCAACTCCACAGGAACAGGCGATGGTCGGCGGCGCCCGAGCGATGTTCGGCGAAGGCGCGGCGGGCGTAATCGACACGCACGCCGGGCAGGGGCGCCAGTGGCGGCTCTCGAGGGATTTCGCGCAGCCATTTGGCGAGCGGAACCCCAAAGCCTTTTTTCTTGCGATCGATGATCGAAGACGGCAACAGCCGGCGCGCGGCCTTCTTGAGCAGATATTTACGCTCGCCGTCACGAAATTTGAAGCGATGGGGCAAACGGCGGCAGAACTCGACGAGGTCATTGTCGAGAAAAACAGCCCGTGTTTCCAGCGAGCACATCATTGCGGCGCGGTCGACCTTCATCAAAATATCGTCCTGGAGATAAAAGCGCGTGAAGAATTCGAGCGCGCGATCGACCGGGGTCTTGGTTGGATCACTCTCCCACGCGGCGATCGCCTCGTCATACACATCTTCAAGCCGGAGCGGGCTTTCGAACAACTCGGCCGCGTCCCTCGGATCGAGAGGCGCCATCCAAACCGGCAGCCAGGTCGAAGCCGCGTGCGACAGGCCCATCAGGCTGCGGCGAAGTTTGAAATCCAGGCTCATATTGCCATGCGAGAGCGGGAGGAGGTCCACGAGGCGGCGCAAGCCCTTGTGTCCCCATGACGGCATGAGACGGGAATAGGCCTCGGCCGGCCGTAACGCCAGGAAAGGGTCATAGCCTGCGAACAACTCGTCGCCGCCGTCGCCCGAAAGCGCCACGGTGACCTTTTCGCGGGCGAAGGCGCTGAGCAGATAGGTCGGCAGCAGCGACGCGTCGCCGAGCGGCTCGTCGAGGCGGCCAAGCAGGGAAGGAATGAGATCTCGCGCCCGCGCGAGGTCGAGTTGGCGCGCATGGTGGGCCGTTCCCAAATGCCGCGCGACGGTGAGGGCGAACTCCGATTCGTCAAACGACGGCTCAGTGAAGCCGATGGTGAAAGTACTGAGGCTTTCAGCCGGCAAGGCCTGGGCGAGAGACGCCAGCACAACGCTGGAATCAAGCCCGCCGGACAGGAAAACGCCGAGCGGAACGTCGCTCATCAGGCGGCGTCGCGCCGCCTGGGTCAGCAGCGCGCCGCATTCCTCGACAAGACGCGGTTCATCGGCGTCAGTCAGCGATTCGTCCGTTTCCAGTTCGAACCGCCAGTAGGGTTTTTCCGTGAGGGCGCCGGAACCCGGCTCATAACTCAACCAATGACCGCCGGGGAGCTTACGCACGCCTTCCAGCATGGCGTGCGGCGCCGGCAAATAGCCATAGGCGAAGAATTTTTGCAGCGCCCGGGCGTCGATCGACCGCGACACGCCAGGATGTTCGGCCAGCGCGGTCAACTCGCTGGCGAAAGCGAAAAGACCCCGCTTGGCTGTATAATATAAAGGTTTCTCGCCGAAGCGGTCGCGCGCCAGAAAAATGCGGTTGCGACGGCGGTCGAGGATTGCGAAGGCGAACATGCCGTTAAGTCGCAACGGCAAGCCCTCGCCCCACTCCTCATAACCGTGCACCAGCACTTCGGTGTCGGAATGGTCGGAGGCGAAACGGTGGCCGCGTCGTTGGAGATTCGCTCTCAAATCCGCGTGATTGTAAATCTCGCCATTGAAGACGATGCCGACTTGGCCGTCCTCGTTCCACATCGGTTGCTCGCCGCCCCCGACGTCGACGATGGCAAGCCGGCGATGACCGAGAAAGACATGCGTCGCATCGTCGACAAAAAAGCCAACGCCGTCCGGACCACGGTGCGCGAGCGCTTGGGTCATGCATTCCAGGTCGGTCCTCGAGCCGATTCCGGCGAAGCCGGCTATGCCGCACACTGGCTAATCCGCCTTCTCGAAGTTTGTCAGACTTCGGACCGAATAGACACGCCGCCCCTGCGACTCGAAATAGGTCCGCACCGTGATTTCAGCAAGAAGCCCCATCAGTATGCTGCTGACCCCGAGCAGCAACAGTATCGCCGATAGCACCGGGAGAGGCGTTTGGATCATCGACGTGTTCTCGAAAATTTTGAGATACAAAACATAGCAGAATACGAGAATCGACGCCAGCATCAGCCATAATCCGAAGCCGCCAAAGACATAAATCGGCTTGACGAGATATTTCGAGAAGAATTTCACGACCAGAAGATCTAGGATAACCTTGACGACGCGGTTGAGCCCATATTTCGAGCGACCGAAGCGGCGCGCGTGGTGACGCACCGGCAGTTCCACGACCTTGGCCCCCATCCAAGATGCGTAAATCGGTACAAACCGATGCATTTCGCCATAAAGGCGCATGCCCGTGAGGACGTCCCGGCGATAGGCCTTGAGCGTGCAGCCGTAGTCGCGAAGCCGCACGCCGGATATCCAGGAAATCATCCGATTCGCGACTCGACTGACCAAGTTTCTGCGGATCGCGGCGTCCTGGCGGTCCTTCCGCCATCCGGAAACCACATCGAATCCTTCGTCGAGTTTTTCGAGCAGTCGGGGAATGTCTTCCGGGTCATTTTGCAGATCGGCGTCAATCGTGACGATGACCTCGCCCGACGCATAATCAATGCCGGCCATCAGCGCGGCGGTCTGCCCGGCATTCTGTCGGAATTCGATCACTTTGATTTCAGATCGCCCCGCGGCCGCTTTCTTCAGCTGAGCCGCCGATCCATCGCGGCTGCCGTCATTGACCGCGATGATCTCGAACCGACAGCCCATCTTGTCGAGCACCTTGAGAAGGCTTTCGAACAAGACCGGAATGCTCTCCTCTTCATCGTAGATCGGCACGACCAACGATAGACTAATTGCGCCAAGCGTCGCCGGAATCTGATTTTGCACAACACGTCCTTCCTTACGGGATGGTTTGCACGATGTTCGACGCCACATTCGATGCGAGGGGCTCGTCCGCGCCGGCGATCCGGCGAAGGCCCACAGTCGCAAGGACGAGCATCGCCGGCAACGCGACGATGACGTAACGGGTTTCCATTAAGCCAGTGACCATAAACAAGCCGAGCACGGCGAGTTCGCCTGTGCGCAGAATGACCATCAATGAGCAGATACGCGCCAAATCCAGTTCGTCGCCCCAACGCAGAAGCCGCGAGCGCCGTTCGATCCCGACTACGAAGAACCCGACCGCCGCCAAACCAACGAACAACAGCCGAAACGGAAACACCAGAGCCGTCGCCACCCTGCTCCAGGGCGGCTCGATTCGGAGCGTCACCTGAATCGCGCGAGCGCCTTCCAGATTGATCCAGTAATGCAAACTCCGACCGATTGGAACCAGCACGAAACTGGTTATCGGATATTCGCGCTGGTTCGCCCCCGCGATTTGTATGAATCCCGTATCGATTTCCTTCGTGTATCCGTTCTGGCGCCAGGAGTCGAGCAGCCCGGCGATTTCGCCGCGTTGCTCGTCGCTCTTGAAGGCCCGACGCGGGTAAGCGTTCATGTCGAAGCCCACCCAGCTGGGGTCGTCGTGCAAAGCGTCCGAGAAGACAACGGCCTCGCCCTGCACCAATATGATCCATGTGCGCAACCAGGTGTTGTAGCCTTTGCGCAATGTATCCGAATTCTGAGCGATCTGGGTGCGAACATAGCCAATCTCCCCGGTGGATTGATACTGGAAGATGGTCATGGCTGTCGGCGCCGTGAGGAACAGCGCGACGCTCAGCGCAACGGCTCCAAGGCAAGCCCTGGCGCCCCGCTGGCGAACGAGCACGAGATATATGATCAGCAAAAGCGCGCCGCAGACCGGCAGCATTTCGAATCTTATCAGTCCGGCCACTCCGAGCATCGCCGAACCGACGGCTAGTCCCCACGCGCCGCGCGAGCCGGACAGACTCTGGCTCGCCAGATATCCACCCACGAAGAAGAAGAACATGCACATTGCGTCCGGGTAGACGTGTGTCGTCATCGCCGCCGTGAACGGCTGCAAGGCGAGAAACGCCAGAGCGCCGGTGACGACAATCGGCTTTTGCGTTGGTCCGGCGAGCAGTTTTGCGGCTTCCCGAATCAGAATCAGGACAATCACCAGGTCCATCGCGACCTGCGCCGCGTGGACGGCGTTGGCGATGCGATCGCCCAGATAGGGCATTGTCGGATCGTAATTGAATCGGATAGCGTTTTCGCCGGTCAGAGCAATGATCGGCGTGAGAACGACTGCGAAACCGAGAGATTGAAACCGCGCCGACGGCAGATGTCCGGTCAGGAGTATCTCTTGCGCCGCCTTCACATACAAGGCGCCGTCGCCATTGATCAAGCCGTCTCCATGGAGCAGGAAGATCACCCGCAGGCACAGCAGCGCGCCTATCAGCCAGACGCTTCTATTCGACAGAAAGGACGCGAAGGAATTTGCTGTTCCAAACATCTGGGCGCCTCTAATGCGGGAAAAAGGGTCGTCGAGATTCGCAGCGGGCCGTCGGCGCATTCCGACGAACATCGCCGCCGCGCGTCAATCAACAGCTTGGCGTCAGGCTTTGCGCGGACTCTTTAACCGCCGGCGAAGACGCGGCGGGAATCCGCGCCAGGAAGTGTCGACGCCAGACCTCGATCATGAAAGGCTGCCAGATCGTCCAGCCGAGGGCGAGTTCGCCGGCTTCCACGCGGTCAAGCATACGCTCCCAGACCGGACCGATCCAATAGGGCGACTGGCGAAAACTGGCCGAGCTGAGCGTGTCGCGCACGAGAGAGAGGAATCGCGGCGAACGGAACCACAAGTCCTGCGGCGGACGAAACCCTTGCTTGTTCCACCGGGTGCGGATCGATTCGGGAAGAATGCCCCGCATGCTCTCGCGCAACAACCGCTTGGTCTGGATTTCGCCCATCAACAGATGCGGCGGCAGCGACAAGGCGAAATCGGCGAGACGATGATCGCAGAACGGCAGGCGCACCTCGCGCGAATGAGCCATGGAATTGCGATCTCCATAGCGCAGCAAGGTGGTGAGGCCGCGGCCGAAGCTGTCCTCGGCCAGCGCGCTCGATAGAGCGCTGAATCCAGGGAGCCGCTTTCTTGCGCCGAGCGTCATAATTTGCTCTGCGACGGCGGGTTTTATTCCATAGAGCAGATTGCTGCCCATCCCCAGCCTACTCGCCAGCAAGTGACGCATGCGGAAGGGCAGGCGATCTCGTAGAGCCCGAGCCGGCGGATTCAAAGCCAGAGGATATCGTTCGCGAATCGCCGGACGGTCAGACGCAAGTCGCGCCGTGTCGCCGCGCTCCGCGAGACTTTCAAGGTAAAACAAAAAATACTGCTCGTAGCCGCCGAGCAGTTCGTCCGAACCCTGGCCATCGAGCAGCACGGTGACTCCGTGCTGTTTGGCGAGGTGAAACACGCACCACTGGGCGAATTGGCTGGAACTGCCGACCGGCAGCTCGTTGAACCAAACGAAATCCGGCAGGTCTTCGATGAAGCGCTCGACGTTCGGCTCGACCAGATGATTCTCGACGCGCGTGGCGGCCACCACATCGAGCGCATATTTTGTCTCGTCCGCATAGGTTCCGGGGAATTGGCCCGTGAACGTGTGATAGGTCGCGGTCTCGCCCAACAGCTGGCGCGCGATGCAGACGATCGCGCTGGAATCGAGACCGCCGGACAGGCATGAGCCCACCGGCACGTCGCTGCGCATCCGGATGCGGACGGCGTCGATCAACAGCTCCCGGAATTCGTCGAAAATGCGGGCCTCGGGGACGCCGGCGCGCTCGTCGCCAAAGGTCGGCGCATAATAACGCCAGATGCGCGGCTCCAGCGCCGGCAGCGCGATTTCCAGCGCCTCGCCGGGCAGCAGTTGACAGATGTCGCGGAACACCGTCTGGCGATCGCTGTCCAAGCCCGTGCTTGCATTGTGAGCCGCCTGCAGCAGTCGCAACTCGTCATGGTCGCGACGCACGTCGGGACATTGCAACAGCGCCTTGTATTCGGAGGCGAACAGGAACAGACCGGGTTTGACGACATAGAGGAATGGCTTCTCGCCGAAGCGGTCGCGGGCGCAGAAAAGCTTCGCGCGCGCACGATCCCAGATCGCGAAGGCGAACATGCCGTTGAAGCGCGACAGGCATTGCGCGCCCCACAACTTGTAAGCTTCGAGAATCACTTCGCTGTCGGAGGAGCTTTGGAACCGTGCGCCGAGCGCCTGGAGTTCCGCGCGCAGTTCGACGTAATTGTATATTTCGCCATTGAATACGAGTTCATAGCGACCATCGACGTCGGCCATCGGCTGGCTCGCCGCCTCCGTGAGGTCGATGATCGACAGCCGTCGATGACCCAAACGGACGGCGCCGGCGTCCAGCGT
>Ga0182030_10009732_pt1 | contig 19648 bp, 18 predicted proteins | sample 812S3MmetaG_FD_121299 | JGI IMG/M metagenome (GOLD analysis project Ga0182030, IMG submission 121299) | Permafrost microbial communities from Stordalen Mire, Sweden - 812S3M metaG (Illumina Assembly) | ecosystem: Environmental > Terrestrial > Soil > Wetlands > Permafrost | place: Sweden... | reverse complement strand
TCAGCTTCACGCTGATCACCAACGGCAGCGAAGCGTCCTTCGCCGGCATCCTGAAGAACAAAGAAGGCACCGCTCTGAAGGAAGTGAGCAGCCCCTTCAACTACACAACCATGAAAATCAGCTAGGCGCCTGCGAGGTGCTCGGCGGCGGTACGGGCGTCGCCGATGTCGGTGAAGTTGATAGCCCGTAGGATCTGTCCGTCGAGCCACAGCGCCACGATCGCGACTGTGGCTCCAACAATGCCGCTGCCACCGCGCGCCTGACCCGTCTGGCGGATCACGCCGAGGGTGACGGCGTCGCCGACCGTGAGCACCTCCTCGACCACGACGCCCCAGTCCTTGAAGGTGTCGATCCAGTCTTCGAGGAAGCCGCGGATCGCCGTCGCGTCCGCCAGCTTTCTGTCCAGCAGCATCACCTCCCAGGTCGCGCCCGGCGCGAACAGCGCGAGCACCGCATCGAGATCGCGGCGGTTCGCTGCGTCGAGACCTCCACGGAACAGCTCCGCCAGGTCGGGCGTCGTGGAGTCCTCGCTCATTCTCCCTTGAGTATCCCGACACGGCCCAGATTTGCGAAGCTGCCGCATGTGAGCTCGCTCGAGCAGCTGTGCCGCGTCAAGCTGGAGGAGAGCTGGACGACGGGCGAGCGCGTGGGCGTGCCGTTCGCCTACACGCGCCCGAGCCCCGGGCGCTACCGCTGGCAGTGGTACTGGGACTCCTGCTTTGCGGCGATCGCGTGGCGTCACCTCGACCCCGCGCGCTCGCGCGCAGAGCTCGAGACGCTGCTCGCCGCCGCGCGACCGGACGGGTTCATCGGTCACACGATCTTCTGGGAGGGCTCGGTCACCGGCCCGCGCACGCTGTTCTACAACGTGATCCATCGCGACGACGCCATGACCGCCACGATCCAGCCGCCCGCGCTGGCGCTCGCCTGGCGGATGGCTGTTGGTGACCCTGCACTCGAGCCGCGCATCGTCGCCCACCACGCCAGGGTCAGCGCCGAGCGCGACCTTGAGGGCGACGGGCTGCTGTGGATCCTGCAGCCCGACGAGTCGGGGTTGGATGCCTCGCCGCAGTTTGACCCGATCTGGCGCCATCGCGCCCAGGGCCTGCCGGGCTTCATCGAGCTCGTCCAGCGAAATCGAGAGCGCAAGTTTCGAATCGATGCGGTGCGTGCCGACGGCGACCCCGTCGTGTGCGAGGTGCTCACCAACGTGATCCACGGCCTCTCGCGGCTCGCGCTGGGGCTGCCCTCGATCACGCCGGCGCTGATCGCAAGACTCTACGACGAGCCCGCCGGGCTGTTCTTCCCGCAGGCGCAGCCGGCCGTCAGCGAGCGCATCCCGCTCACCTGGACGGCACTGGCCCCGCTCGCGCTGCCTGACCTTCCCGAGCAGATCGGACACCGCCTGGTCGAGCATCTGCTCGATGAGCGCCGCTTCTGGACGATGCTCGCACCGCCCGCCGTCGCGCTCAACGAGCCCTCCTTCTCGCTGAAGGAACACTTCGATGGACTGCGGCGCTACTGGCGTGGGCCCGCATGGGTGAACAGCACGTGGCTCATCTGGCTTGGCCTGGTGCGCCTGGGCTATGAGCGGGAGGCCTCAGCCATTTCGCGGGCGGTCATCGAGACGGTTACGCGCGAGGGCCTGCGCGAGTTCTATGACCCGCATACCGGCCGCGGCATGGGGGCCGAGGACTTCGCCTGGTCGGCGCTGGCGCTTGAGCTGCTTGACCCCGGGAACGCGGCCTCCGCCGCCCCTCCCGGCGGAGGGTGAGGGAAGGGGAGCCGGGGTGGCCGGGGGCAAACTGGCCGCGCGCGAGCACGACGCGCGGCGGGCGCTGCGCGATGGCGAGCGCCGCCTGAAGACGTCGGCTCTGAAGCTGGTGCTGTACCTGGTGGTCGCCTACCTGGTGGTGAAGCTGATTCCGGCTCTGAAGCAGACGCTGTACAGCCTCGAGCACATCTCCTGGGGCTGGGTGGTGGGGTTGATCGCGCTGGAGCTGGTGTCAGAGCTCGGGTTCGTGCTGGCATGGGGGGCGATCATCGACCCCCAGAAGGTGCTCGGCGGTGGGCAGGGGGGTCGACGGATGGACGATGACGTCGCCTGGGCACAGCTCGGTGGGGGGCTGTTGCTTCCCGGAGGGGCGTGGGGAGGCGTGGGGCTGGGAGTGTGGATCATGCACCGCTTCGGCATGTCCACCGAGGTCATCACCGAGCGTGAGTTCAACCTCAGCTTCCTCAACACGGCCATCGACGCGCTGGCACTGATCCTCTTCGGTATCCCGCTCGCGCTCGGCATCTTCGCCGGTGGTCACAGCCTCCTGTTGACGGTGCTGCCCGCGGCCGTTGCCGTGACGGGGATCGCCGGTGTCTGGCTGATCGCCCACCGCGCCGCTCGCCACGCCGAGCAGCTGCGCGACGCGCACCCCAAGATTGCCCGCACGATCACCACGGTGGCAAACGCGGTGCAGGATACCGAGCGGCTCCTGTTCCACAGAGGCAGCTGGAGGAGCGTGCTCGGGGTGCTGGCCTATTTCATGTGCGATGTGGCCGTGTTGTGGCTCGCGTTCTTCGCCATCCACGCGGGCTCGGTGCCGGGGTTCGCCGTCGTGCTGATGGCCTACGTGATCGGGGCTCTGGGCGGCTCGATCCCGCTGCCGGCAAGCATCGGGACGGTTGGGGGCATCGCGGGCATGCTGATCCTCTACGGCGTGGATCACAACGCCGCCATCGCAGCGGTGCTGCTCCACCAGGCGATCGGGCTGCTCGTGCCGCTCACCGGCGGCGGTCTCGCCTACGCGATCATCCGTCATCGCCTCGGGCCGCAGCCGCGGGCTTGACCGCTCCGCACCTCGCCAATAGCGTGCGGTTGTTGCGGGGACAGTGGAATTTCCAAATGAGTGAGCGGCCGCGTCGCGCAATTTCGTGTCCTGTGCCGGTGCCGCGGGCGCTGCTCGCGGCGGTCATCGCGACCGTGGTGTGGCCGGCAGTCGCGGCCGCGAGCCCCGGATACCGGATCGAACAGCGCTCGGGCGAATCGCTCTCGATCATCACCCTCTCCTCCGCCGGCGCCCGCTATGAACTGCTGCAGCCGCCGCGGCGGGACGGCGGAGTCCGAAGCAAGCGCGCGACCGTTCTCGTCGCGACGATCATCCGCTACGCGCACGCCCGCGAGCTGCTTCTGGACCCGGCTCAGCGACTGTTCCAGGAAGTGCCGCTCACCGGCGCTGTCGCCAGCTATGAAAAGGAAGCAGCGCTGTTGAGCCACGCCGGGCCCACGATCCGCGTCCCCACGGCCTCGGCCTCCGCCAAGGCGAGCCCTCCCACCAGCCTGCGGCTGCCCCGCGCCCACGTCAAGGCACTCGGCCATACGATCCGAATCGGACCCGTCACCGCCGAGGCATATCTGTTGAAGCAGGGCACCGTGACCGAGCGGATCTGGTACTCCACAGCGCTTCCGCTGCCGCCGGCGCAGATCAGGTCGGTGCTCGCACACGCCCTGCGCAGCCCCTCGGCGGGCTCGACCGGGGCACTGGCGAGCGAGGACGACGAGATCCCTCTGCGGATCGAAGCCATGGTTGGACGTCACTGGCGGGTCGTTCTGAGGACCACCCGCCTGAAGTCCATGCCGGTCCCCGCGAGCGAGCTCGCCACACCGCACGGCTACAAACGAGCCACGCAGCTCCAGCCGCAGGCGCAAAATGCCGCGCACGCTGCGGACGTCCCGGCCAACCCCATCCGGTGCGCCTTCGTCATCACCTGCCTCGGAGGCGAACTGCTCTCGCCGGTCGCCTCCAACCCCGGAGTGTGGGCCGACTACTGGGGACCGCACTTTGCCGAACACCTCGACGTCGTCTCAGCGATCAACCACGGCCTCGAGGACGCCACCGGCGACGAATTCGCAGACCCGGCTTCGAACGCGTTCTGGGAACCGCTCGCGCAGTACGGCATAGAACGGGGCAAGCTGCTCGGCTACGAAGTCGTGAACAGCAGCCCCAGCGCCAGCGTCGGAGGGAGCGGGATCCTCGACGCCGTGTGGTTCGTCCTCTCGCATCGGTGGGGGACGAACGCACCCAAGTACTGGTATCGCTACTGGGGGGAATCTCCGATCTTCGCGATCTTCATCGATGAATCGGAAGTGGACCAGAGCGGCTGGAGCGGCTACCACGCGTTCGCGCCAACGGAAGGGATCTTCTTCTTCTGGCTCGTTCATCCGGCGATGCCGTTCTTCGTCGTCAAGGTCCCCAGCCTGCCGGCGCTCGGAGACCGGCATAAAGGCACGGCCGCGTGGCAGGAAACGGTGGACGCCGCTACCGAGCGGGCATCGCACGAGTATGTGGAGGCGGCGAGCGACCCGTATCCGTTCACGGCCTGGGCTGACCCGTTGAAGGAGCCGGTCTGGGAAGACGGCGAGCTCGCCGACATCTGCGAGGAGGGCAACAGCGCGCCCTGGGGCAAGGAGACCCGTCTCGGCGAAGTGCCCGATGGGCCCGGTGTCGCCGTTTTCCCATACTGGTCCAACGAAGCCCAGGCATGCGTCCCGGAAGCGCGGCCGCAGCTGCGGATCACGGCTCCGGCCGCCACCAGCAGCATCTTCTGGCGCTCGGACGCAACGTTCGTCGCCGAAGCCAAGGACTTCTGGGAAGGCTCGCCGGTGCCCGAAAGCAAGATCCGCTGGGTCGAGGAAGGACACGGCCTGATCGGCACCGGAGCGGTCTTCTCGACGAGCAGCCTCAGCCCCGGCGTGCACCGTGTCTTCGCCGAAGAGTCCGATGTCACGGGCGGCTTCACCAAGACCCCGCCGGTGACCGTCACGGTGATCGCCCGGCCACCAGCCGTGCAGATCAACCTGCCCGAAACCGGATCGAGCTTCCCCGACAACCACCTCATCGCTTTCCGCGGAACCGCGATCGACCCGGCTCAGGGCGACATCGGCTCGACGGCGACCTGGTCGGTCGACGGTGTCCCCGTCGGCACCGGTGCGTCGCTGCTGCTCTACCGCATCGGCAAAGAAGGCGAACACGTGGTCACGCTGTCCGCGACCAACGAAGCCGGCCTCGCCACCAGCGCCTCGATCCATGTGAAACTGGGTCCACCGGTCGATGAAGCGAGCGTCAACATCACAAATCCGCCGGCCGGCTCCTACTACATGAACCCGGAAGAAAAGGTCGACTTCACGGCGCAGGGCGAAGGCTTCGGCGGGGAACAGCTGTCGCCCTCGGCGTACAGATGGACGGACGTTCCCGAAGGATCCCCCGAACGCCTGCTCGGAGAAGGGCCGTCGCTCGCGGCCGCCCTTGGCGGCCCGGGATGCGAAATCGTCCACCACCATGTGACGGTCACCGTCAAAGACGGCACGGGGCACGAAGCCCACGAAACGATCGAAGTCACGGTCGGCGACATCTGTTGATGTAAGCTCGCCGGCCGCGGGCTGCGTTCCGCACGGTTACCCGAGAACATGAGGAGGGAGAAGATGGGATACAGGCCGGCGCTCGCGCCACCGCACCAGCGCATGACGCGCGCGATAGCAACCGCAGTCTGCATGTTGCTGCCGATTGCCGTTGGAGGCTGCGGTGGGTCGAGCCCATCCACGACCAGCTCGAGCGTGAGTGCCCCTGCGACCACATCCTCCTCCGCCTCGGCCCCGGCCCAGCCGACCGCCTCGACCGCTTCCACGGCCACCACGGCGACGCCCGGCTCAACGACCGCCGCCGGCACGAACCTCGCGCTCGGCACCCCGGCCATCGTGGACTACGAGCCCGGTGGCTCGCCAAAGCCGACCTATCGTCTGCAGGTGACCGTCCTCGGCATCAGAAAGGGCTCTCAGGCTGAACTCGACGGCGTGGAACTCGAAAAGTCCGAGCAGGGAAAGACTCCCTACTACGTCACGCTGCGAATTCAGAACATCGGCTCGGGTAACGCGGGCGCCGAAGAAAATCAGGCCGCGGCCGCCTTCCAGGCCATTGACGATCGCGGTCAGCAGGGTCAGGAACTGACCGTGATCGGCAACTTCCGGCCGTGCTCGAGCGGCACCCAGCCCACCCACTTCACCAAAGGCGTCACCTATCAGACCTGTGTGATCTATCTGGTCGGCGGCGGCGGGTCGATCGTTCAAGACGAGTGGACTGGAAATGGTGGCGATGCCTACTCGGAACACCCGATCGTGTGGAAGGCCGGGTGAGCGACGCCGCGGACGAGGTCTAGGACGAGACGGGGTGGCGCTGCCGGGCTCAGGCGTGCACGACCACGCCGCGCATCAGCTTGACGGCTGCGCCGTGGAGCGGTGTGAGCGTGATCTTCACGGTCAACACGAGGCGCCCGCGGCGGTGAAGCGTGGACCTGCCTCTGCCGCTCAGGGGCACGGAGAAGGCCACGCTTCCGGCCTGCAGAGAGGCGCGCACCAGGCGCCCGACGCGCACGAGCTCGCGGTTGCGTGTCCTGGCGAGCGAGGCGGAGGCGGCGAACAGGCCGACTTCCAGCCGCCCGCCGGCGCCCGCCTGTGACACCTCGATCGACCCGCGCAGCCTTGAACCGTGCTGGCTGCCGGGCAGCCTGAGCGCCCTCGACCCCCCTTGCACGGGCGAGCCGGAGGAGGGGCCGGCTTCGCCCGGCGTCGTGGGGTTGCTCGTCGGCGTGGTGGTGGGCGCGGCGGGTGTCGTGCTTGTGGTCATCGTGGTGGTCGTGCCGGTGGCAGGAGCTTCCACGACGATTTCGTACTTGGTGTAGTCCTCGCCGGGGCCGCCGTTGAAGAGCGTCGAGCTTTCGAACCGGTAGGTCCCGGCCTGTTCGAACTTGCACGTGCCTTCCCAGGAGGTTCGCGGTTCGCTGGGACTCACAGGCACGCTTGGCGAGCAGGCCGCCGCGGCTCCGCTCCACGCGAGGTTCGCCTTCGTGCCGGCGCTGTCGAGGAACGTGACTTCACCGCCGGGCGCGATCGTGACCGTGCTCGCGGGTGGCGGTTTGGTCCCTGAGCCGGGGAGCGCCCAGCACGGCCAATTGTTCTCGACGCAGTTTTCGTTGACTTCGAGCTTCGCGTCGGATGGGGCGGCAGCGAGCGCGGGCAGCACGGCCACCGTCGCGCCCGCCAGGGCGGCGATGGCAAGAAGCAGAAGTGTGCGAGGTCTCATCGTGAAGCCACCTTTCTCGTGCTGGGAATCGCGTTGGCAGTCGCCGGGCGGCGCGGATCGCCGGCCGTTCCGGCCCCTCGCCACCCAAGGACTCCGCCAGGCAGAGATCCTTTCCGCTGCGCTCGGCTATTCATCGGGAGACGCCCGGGACGCGCCGCGGCGCCAGGTTCGCCGGCCGAGTTGTGGCCCGGGTGGTTGGGGATCTGCGGCGGTTGGACGATAAGAAGGGGTGACCGAGACGGAGCACACCTCCGCTGACGGACAGATCCACTGGGCGGAGGGCCCAAGCGCCCCGCGCGGACGGGGCGCATACACGGTCGGCTACCTGGGGCTCGCGCTGGCGATCGCACTCGCCGTGGTGGCGATCGCGTCGGAGCTGGGCCGTGCTCCCGCTCCGGTGTATCGCGTCGTGTCGGGGTCCATGGAGCCGACGCTTCTGATCGGGCAGGTCGTCCACGTCGACACCTCTGCATACGCATCACACGCACCGCTCATCGGAGACATCGTCGCCTTCCATGCACCCGTCGGCGCCACCAATGCGACCCCCGTGTGCGGCGTGGCGTACACAACGAGCGAGGTGTGCCCGCAATCAACGCGCGCCGAGAGCGACCAGATCTTCATCAAGCGCATCGTCGCGGGACCCGGCGACACGATCGCGATAGCCGATGGGTCAGTAGTTCGGAACGGGCTGGCGCAACTCGAACCGTTCGCAACGCGCTGTGACGCCGGCACCTCATGCAACCTCCCCACCGCGGTCACGGTCCCGCCCGGCGAGTGGTTCCTGATGGGCGATGACCGCGAACACTCCGATGACAGCCGCTTCTGGGGACCCGTTCCCCAGAGCTGGATCGTCGGCGAGGTCGTCAAGTGAGCGCAGTGGTGCTCGGCTGCCGGCGGCGCCTGCCGCTTCGAGCGATGGCGCAAAGCCCTGCCCCGCTGCGTCGCGGGACAGGGCTTCTTGTTGGCGGTTGACCCGTGTGCGCTCGTCGCCTAGCTCTGAAACAGCGGGACCTTGACCGTGGAGGCGAACGTGTTGATGCTCTTGGGGAGCGGGGGAACGTTCATCGTCCAGATTCCGTAGTAGTCGTTGCTGATGTGGTTAGCGACGATCGACGTGCCGGACAGCGGCGAGGCCGCGCTCCAGACGATGATGCCCACAGTCTGGGTGATGCCCGGATCGCTGTCGCCCGGCGCACCGCTGGGATATCCATGGAGGCCATCGTCGCCGATGCTGTTGTATGAGATGACATTGCCGTTGAGATCCTGTCCAGGTGCGTGGCTGTGCAGGGTCACGCCGCCCAGGCCGTTGCCTGTGGCCGTGTTGTAGGTGACGGTGTTGTCGTACACAGCCGTTCCGGGGGGGCCGCCGGCCATCAGGATGCCGCCGCCCTGTCCCTCGGTGCCGTTGCCGCTAACGGTGTTCCGGGTGATCAGGTTGCTGTAGACCCCGCCGACGGTGGGCGCCAGGCCGGCCATCGTGGGCGGCCCCGGCTTCGTGCTGAGGACGACCGCCTTGGTGTTGTGGCCGGCGAGCGTGATGCCGCAATCGAGCACGTTGTCAAGAACCCTGTTGCCCCGGATCGTGTTGTAGGCCGTTGGCCCCAGCTCGTCGGTCACCAGGATGCCGCCGGCGTTGTTGCTGACGGTGTTGCCGAGCACCTGCGAGTGGGTGACGGACATCAGGTGCAGTGCCTCGCCGCAGTCGCCGGGTACCACCCCTTCGGGTGCGCACTCTCCCACCGGATTGGCGGCGCTGCCGCCGCGATCGTTGCCGCTGACGGTGTTCTCGCCGATCGTCACCCTCGTCGTGCTCATCGCGAGGATGCCCTCGAAGTTGGCATCTCGCACTACAAAGCCCTTGACCGCCGATCCGGCCGCAGCGGGCCCGGTGATGAGCACGCCGTTACTCAGCCCGGTGGCATCGATCACGGGCCTGCCGCGCCCGATGAGCTGAACGTCCTTGGCGATCTTGACTTCTTCGCGGTAGGTGCCACGCGCGACGATGAGCCTGGCGCCCCGGTGCGCCCTGGCGACCGCGGCGGCGATCGTCCTGCAGGGCCTGGCCAGAGTGCACGGCGCGCTCTTCCTGCCCTTGGCCGATACGTAGAGCGTGCCCGCGGCGCTCGCCCGGCCGCTCGCAGACGCGGCGCCCGCTGCGAGTGCGCTCACCAACGCCATGACCGCGGCGAGCGCTGCGAGGCGGACGCACGCACGCGCGGCGCGGCCCGCAATCTTGCTGTTCACGTGCTGCCTTTCGTTCATATCGCCATCCAGATTCGGGTCCAGCCATACCCCGCCTCCGGTCGCACACCCCGGTGGGCTCTCGTCAGCGTGAACAGCGGCCCCGCGGCGGCACTCTACGCGGCGCGCGATCCTCGAGTGGTCTCAATGTGTCGCGATGACCTTCCCGGAGGGGGTGGCCCAGAGGCGGTTTCACCGCCCGCGAGCTTCGATGGCGGCCACACGGTCGCGCACGCGGACACGCACGTGACCTTGGAGTGCCGGTCGGGCTGGAAGGTGTAGAGCGTGTGGCCTTCGGCGTTCGCGAGCACCGCTCCCACGGTTGGCAGGGTGCGGACTGTGAGACTGGCCGACTTCGCCGCCGAGCTGGATGGGGTCGTGGTCGTCGCCGTCGGGGCCGCCGGTGTGCTCGATGTGGCCGGCTGGCCTTCGTGCAGCAGGTCGAGCGTGTTTTCGCCGTCGTCTACGAAGTAGATGCCCTTGTCATCTGGGGCTATGACGAGCCCGAATAGCGTTCCCGCGCCGGTCTTTGTGTCGGCTGTCTGCACCGCGACCTGCTGGCCGGCGGGTGTCGTTTCGACCATGTTGCCGTCACCACCGTTGCTCGTGATGATGTTGCCGTCGGGTGCGAGCACCATGCCGAGCGGTTCCTTGAGGTGCCCGCCTTCAGTGAGAACAGTGCCGCCTTTCGCAGCGGCGGTCGTGCGTGTCATTGCTTCGGAGATTGCAAGGATCTTGTCGTCCTGAGTTGAGGCCACGTACAGCGTCCCGTTGGAGGCGAGTGCGAGTCCAGTGGGCCCGAGCACGAGGGCTTCTGCTGAATCAACCCAGGGGATGCCGCTGGCGATGACGGTTTCGCTGAGCACCTTCGGGGCCTGTCCTTCGCCGGATTCCAATTCGATGCGCAGCACGGTCGAGTTGTCGATCGTGTGTACGCCCTTCGCGGCGCCGCCGTTGAGCGCGTTGCTTATGAACAGCGCGGTCTTGGAGCCTTCGCTCTTAGCGGTCGAGTCCCACGGGCCCTGGATGTTCGGGCTGGTGATCGTCTCGACCGCCTTGCCTTCACTGTCGAGCACGATCAGGCAGCCGTACTGCGCGGTCGCTGTCTTGCCGTTGGTTGTCGGCAGGCTGCCCACGACGACGTAGCCACCCGGCAGGACGTTCACCGCCGTCGTCAGACCGACGCCGCCGGGGCACGGACCCGGGAGCGTCTTGGCATCGATGGTGGCAAATGGCGACACCTGCCCGGTGCTCGAGACCTGCACGATTGTGGTGCCGGTGCCCTGGCCGCTCTCCTTGGCGCTTTCCCTGGCGTTGAAGTTGCTGATCAGCATCTGGCCCGCCTGCAGCATGCCCACGCTGGTGGGAACCAACACGATGCCGTAGGGGTTCACGTCGCCGTTGGCGGGGATCGTCGAGGCGACCTTGCCGACGCTTGTGAACCTGGCCAGGAATGGGCCGGTGCGCGGCGCCGATGGCGCCGGCGTGCTGGCGCTCGCTGCCGGTGCGCTGTAGGAGCTGCCGGTGCTGCCGGAGCTACCGCATCCGGCGAGCGCAAGCGTAGCGCCGGCGAGGGCAAGGATCGACGTTCTGGGCACTGGAGTATCTCCTGTAGGTAGCGAATCGGACGAGACGGGTTCCTGACCGCCGGCGCTCCCGCGACCGAGATCTTGCGATCCCCCGTCGACTCCGCGCCAGCGATCAATGAACGGCCCGCGTTGCGCCCGCTTCCTGCATGACGCCACAGGCTCGTGATTCCTTCCCGCCGAGCCTTCCGACCGCGGTTGCGAGCGGATCGGCCTGGCCAACTCCTTGGTGAAGCCCGAAGGGCGCCGATGCGTGGGTCCGTCCAATGTGGGACGTTGCGCGCTGGTAGGGTGCGGCGCGCGACGTGTTGCTGGGGTTGGGGCTCCGCTGCGGGTCGTTGTCTTGGGCTGAGCGAGGAGGAGGGGTAGGGCTATGTCGGTGGTGCGGGTCTCGCCGGTTGATGCAGCGTGGCTGCTGCTCGAGTCTCGCGATACGCCGATGCACGTCGGCGCGCTGCTCGAATTCACGCGGCCGGCCGATGCCGCCCCGGACTATCTGAAAGTTCAGGTGGACCGCATGCGCGTCGCGCGGACGCTGCCCGCACCCTGGAACCTGAGGTTGATTGGAGCGCCGCTGATCGGTGAGCGCCTGCCGCTGATGCAGACGGTCGCCGATGTCGACATGGATCTGCACGTGCGTCACTCCGCGCTCCCGCACCCGGGCGGTCAGCGCGAGCTGGGTGTCCTGGTCTCCCGCTTGCACGGCCATCCGCTGGACCTGCACCGGCCATTGTGGGAGGTGCATGTGATCGAGGGGCTCGAAGACGATCGCTTTGCGATCTATCTGAAGATCCACCACAGCCTCGTGGATGGCGTCAGCGGCATGCGCATGATCCTGCGCGCGCTCTCGACGGACCCCGCCGATCGCGACACGCCAGCGTTCTGGACGGTCGGCCCCGCGGAGCGCCCGAGTAGCGCTGACGGCGCGTACCCAGGCCCGGTTGGCAGCCTGCTGGGTTCTGCGCGTGGCGGCGTTGCGATGCTCTCGGGACTGGGTCGTGCGGTCGTCGGCCTGGGCGGGGCCGCTCTGCGTGACGGCCCGCTGCGCGCGCCGTTCACCGCCCCCGCCTCGGCCCTTGGCGGGAGCATCGAGGGACAGCGGCGGTTCGCGACCCAGCAATATGAGCTGAAGCGCATCAAGGCGCTCGCCGACAGGGCTGACTGCACGCTCAACGACATCGTGCTGTACCTGTGCAGCACCGCGCTGCGCAGGTACCTCTCCGAACATGCCCGCCTCCCGAGCCGGGCGCTGAGCGCTTTGATCCCCGTCAGCCTGCGCGGGGCCGAGGACAACCGGACGGGCACTGCGATCGGCTTCATGGTCGCCGATCTCGCCACCAACGTTGGCGATCCGCGCGAGCGGCTGGCGGCGATCAAGCGCTCCACGCTTGCCGCCAAGAACGAGCTGCATGCGCTTCCACGCGAGGCACTGCCCCTGCAGGCCGTCGTCCTGAACGGGCCATATATCGCGGGGCTGCTCGTCGGGCTGGAGGGCCGCGCGCCGGCGCCCGCCAGCGTCGCCATCTCCAACGTGCCCGGCCCCACCGAGCCTCTCTACTTCAACGGATCGCGCATGGATGCGATCTACCCGGTTTCGCTGTTGCTGCACGGCGGCGCCCTGAACATAACCTGTGTCAGCTACGCCGGAACGCTGAACTTCGGGCTGATCGGAGCACGCGACACACTTCCGCACCTACAGCGGCTGGCGATCTACCTTGGCGAGGCCATGGACGAGCTCTCGCGCACGCTTCGCGTAAAGCGTCCCGCGAGGAGCCGACGCGCGGTCAAGGGCGTTGACGTCGCCTGAGGACGGCTCCGGCGGACCCGTTCATTCGGCGAACCTGCGTTGCATTCGAACGGGGCGCTTGGAACCGACGAGACCTGCGGCATCGTGACCTCCGGGCGGCTTGCTTGAGCAACTGCCAGAAGTCAGATCGTGGTGCCCAACCCGCCCGCGTGGCGCTAGGACGCCTCGTCGGGCGCGCCGGGCTCCGCTTGACTCCGCTGACTCTTGATGTCCTCGGCGAGACGCGAGACACGCTCGGCCTCGTCTTTGACTACTTCCGAAAGAGTCGTGAGCGGCTTGCCCTCATTGTTGTGTGCGTCGTCGAGATCCTCGGCTGCGCCGTCGAGCGCCGAGCCGGCCCAGTCTGCGCGCTTCGCCGCGCGGGTGATTCGGTCATCGTCCAACTTTGCGTCCGCGTCGCTACGACCGTCGATCCTGCGGTCAGACATCTGCCGCTCCTCCCCGTCGCGCAAATCGGTCTCCGCCAAGGTTATCCCTGCATCTCGGTGTCCAGGGCGGCGGCCCATACGATGAAATACCAGGGCCCGTCTGCAACTGGCTGCCGGACCCCCGGCGCGGTCTCTCGCGTGCCCAACGCAGCATGCCCGGGGTGGGCCGCCCATACGATCTCTCCATGGCTCCTGCAGAACGATCGCCGTCAGCGGGTGCCCTTGAGCAGGTTCGGGCGCTGGCCGGGTCCTCGGCCACGATCGACGCGGTGGCGATGCTGGACGGCGGCACGCACGCCGCGACGTGGAGAGTGGGCACGGCGAGCCCTGCGTTCACCGTCGTCGTTCGGGAGTTCCCGGTCGGCGACCCCGCCGGCGAGTGCGAGACGAAAGTCCTGCAGGCGCTCGACGGTCTCGGAGGGCTGGCTCCGGTGCTTCTCGGTAGCGACCTCGCCTGCCGGTGGTCGGAGTGCGCGACGACGCTGATCAGCTGGCTCGACGGCGAGGCGGACTTACTGCCCACCGATCGCCACGCCTGGGCGACCCAGCTCGGTCGAGCACTGGCCGAGCTGCACGCGCTGCCTCGCGACGGACTCGCTGCTCTGCCGAGCCTGTTCGACGATCGCGGCGGGTCCCCTGAGCTGTTGGATGGTCCCCTCGCGACGCGCGTTTGGTCTGCCTGGGCACAGATCACCGCCTCCCCGCAGGTGCTCACCCACGGCGACTACTGGTCGGGCAACGTGGTCTGGCGGGATGGAGTTTTGTCGGGCGTCGTCGACTGGTCGGGGGCCACGCGCGGTCCGCGTGGCTTTGACGTCGGCTGGTGCCGTCTGGATCTCTACCTTCTGTTCGACGAGCCGCTCGCCGATGTCTTCCTCGCGGCATATGAGGATGCGGCCGGTTGCCCGGTCGGAGACATGGCGCTTTGGGATTGCTGGGCGGTCGCACGCTCGCATGACAATGTTGAAACCTGGGCACCCAACTATCGGCCTCTGGGCCGGGCAGACCTCGATGAGGACGAGCTTCGGCGGCGGCATTCCGAGTGGACAGCTCGTCTGCATGAGCGAGGCTGACATCGAACGGTGATCGACCGCGCTGTCGGAGTCTTGGGGCCGACTGGGCAGCGGGTCACACCCCATCCAGGGGGCGGCCGGCCTGTGCTGCCTGACGAGGCCGCCAGATGGGTAGACAGGTACTGAGCCCCGAGTGTTTACGGCGCTTGCGGTAGGCCGGAGACGGGACTCGAACCCGTGACCCCCTGTTTACAAGTCCGGCAACCGGGGGCCTAAACGCCGAGTTTGCGGCGGTTTAGACACGTTGAATCAGCTGTAATAGAGCCAGTTTCGGCTCAAGTGGTACCCAAAGTGGTACCCACGGAAAGGGTGGTACCCAAGTGGTACCCACGGCCGTGTAGGATCTTTCGCGGGGTCCGCTGACGGCGGTTCGCGGGCCACTCGAAGTCGCCGAGAGAGGCCATCGCGTGTCAGAGAGAACACCCAGCGCAGCGATCGTCGTCCGCGAGCACGAGGGGCACGCGTACTTCGACGCGAAGTTCCGCTTCCGCGCTCGACAGGTCAAACGGCGGATCGGTCCGGCATGGCTCGAAGCCGACGGGACCGGCGGATGGAAGGCTCGCAAAGGCCGTGTCCCCGAGGGCTCGTTCGATCTGCGGGCAGCCCACGTTGCCGCCGCGCAGCTCGTCGCCGCATACGTCGCCGACGAAGGAAGCCGCGAGAGCGCGGCACGCGAGCGGCGCGCGCGAGGAGCGACGTTCCGCGAGGTCGCCGACGGGTACATGCGCTGGCTCGCAGACGTCAAGGGAGCCAAGCCATCGACGATCGCCGACTACCGCTACCTCCTGGTCGAGCCGGGACTGCCCCACAAGCGCGGCACAGGCGTCTCCGCGGGACACATCATGAGAGCGCTGGGCGACCTTCCCGCCGCCCGTGTGACAGTCAAGAATGTCGAGCGGATGCTCGCGACCGTGAGCGCGAGCGGAGTGTCGGCACGCAGCGTCAACAAGCACCGGGCGCTCGTTGCGGCGATCTACAACTACGGGATCAAAGAGTCGGCGTTCGGGCTGCCGTCGAACCCGGCAACCGCGGCTGACAAGCGCCGTGAACCGCACCGCGGCGCGCTCATCTACTACACGCCCGAGGAGGTCGAGGCCCTCGCACGAGCCTTCGAGGATGGCCGGCACCGGAGCGCGACAACGGAGTTGACGGTCGACGAGCTCGAGGCAGAGATCCTCCGGCAGGAGGACCGACGGGATGCCGAGATGGTCAGGGTGTCCGCCTACGCGGGGCTCCGGCAGGGTGAGCTGCTTGCACTGCGCTGGCGCGACGTCGACTTCCAGGGCCACGCGCTCACGATCGGGCGCGCCATGAGCGCGGGAATCGAGTCCACGACCAAGTCCGGGCGGGTGCGGCGTGTCCCGCTGCCCGACCAGGCCGCAGCCGCGCTCGACCGGGTCAGCAGGCGCGACGACTTCACCGGCCCCAACGAGCTCGTGTTCTGCAACCGGTTCGGGAGGCCCCTCAACGGGTCCGCACTTCGCCGACGCTACAGGCGCGCGCAGGCAGCGGCCGAGCTGGAACCGCTCCGCTGGCACGACCTGCGGCACACCTACGGCTCTCTCCTGGCGGCCGCCGGAGTCGATCTCGTGACTATCCAGGCCGTGATGGGGCACAGCGCGTTGGCTACGACCGGCCGCTACCTGCATGCCAGACCGGCCACGGACCAGGCCGCCGTGTTCACGCGTGCGTTCGAGTCGCGCACACCGGTGGAGGCGCTCGACGGATGAGGTTGGCTCACGAACGACGCGCGCGCGTGCCGTTCCTTTAGTCGAACACGGAAAGGTTTCGTACTACAATTGCCTGTGGAAATCCACCAGTCGGCCCGCAAGCACGCTGTGCCCGACGAGGACATCGAGCATGCGGTCCAGAATGCACTCACAATCGATGATCAGGACGACGACACCCGCCTCTATCTCGGCGCCTCACGCACTGGCGAGCTGCTCGAGGTCGTGTCGATCGCTCTCGACGACGGGGCCGAGCTCGTGATCCACGCGATGCCGATGCGGCCCAAGTACCGTCGGCTGCTGCCGGGCGGTGAGCGATGAGCAAGGGCAAAGCCACCCGCACGGCCAGCGGGACGCCGGTGACCGACGAGCTGGTCGCCCGGCTAGCCGCGCAAGCCGAGGCGGGTTACAACGTGGAGGAGACCCTGCGTCGGCGCGGCGGACGTCCGACCATGGGCTCCGCCGCTGCGAGCGTCGAGTCCGTGAGGCTCGACCCAGAGCTGCGTGAGGCTCTTGCGGTCCGTGCCGAGAGGGACCACGAGACAACCTCCGCCGTGATCCGCGAGGCACTTCGCGCTTATCTCAAGATCGCCTGACGGGTGCGACATCGGGGCGCATCCACTCAGTAGTGGGTCAGTTCGGATTCCGCGAACGACCCCGGGACGTCCAGAGGATGAAGACAACCGGGAGCACGACGGAGTAGGCGATCGCTGCTCCGAGTGACGTGCCGCCTTCCGCGTAGGCGAAAAATGCGCAGGCCGCTGGGATGAGCGCGATTAGGCCAATGAACGCCCACAAGAGCAGGCTCGAGAGCAGGCGTGCGCGCCAGCCCGTCAGTTCAACATGAACACGCTTCCCACGGAACACAAACCGGGACTCTTGACCCCCCATTGTTCGACTATACGCCGCTTTTCGTGGCTCTATGGGACCAGTGCTCAGGCATCGATGGTCGCACGCGCCTTGGCGGTGGGCTCGTGGGTCATAATCGCCTCCTGATGCCTTGGCGGTTCGCTGATCAACTGCTCGGCGACTTAGACGCCGCCATACAAGCCGATGGCTGGTTGGTGGACACGCGAATCGCGCGAGCAGTGCCGAGTGCGTTTGCCGCGGGTCACCTCGCAATGTTCTCGCGGGTCTCGACGGAGAGCTTCGAAGAGACTGCGATCTTCTCGTGGTTCAAGGAGGACGAGGAGAGCCCGTTGGTCGTCACGGCTCATCTCGGCCTGCGGTATGGGCCCGCCGAGCCGTGGCTGGTTGCGTTGACCGACCCGCAGATAGATGGTGTGCTGCTACGCAAGCCGCACGCCCTGACGGAGATCAAGCTGGCCAGTGATATCCCCGGCTCGGTCGAGGAACTCGTCGCGTTTGTCGCCGAGCACCGACACGTATCAGCGAGTGTTTCAGGGCTCGCAACGCTGATCGAGATGGTCATGGACGGGCGGGCGGTACCACTCTTCGCGTCGATGGCTGGAGGCATCGCGCTTGGGCACATCGATGACGGCGAGCCGACCGCGGTTGTCGGGCCGGACGGCCCACAGGGCTATTCAGGCGAGGAATACCCCGCCGAGGTCAAGGAGCGAATGGCAGTTGCCGAGATGATCGCCGTGCTCCTTGCGGTCGGCGGCGACCCAGATCGAGCCCGCAAGGCCCTGGCCGGCTATGAGCCTCCGGACTATGAAGCGGGGGCCGTCGATCAGTACCGGCGCTTTGCCGGGCATTTGCGGCGCCTGCTCGAGAGCGGTGCTGCGCCGCCTGCAACTCCCGCGCGGTGGCCGCTGCCCGGCGTCTCGGAGGCTCCCCCCGGCATCGTCGAGTCCCTCACTCGGGGTCTCCCAGCAGTCACCGCGCGCCGCGACGCCATCAAGGCCGTGCAGACATCGAGCGAGGGAAAGACTCGCGAGGAGATAGCGCAGATGCTCGAACGCGAGTTGGACGCCCGGAGCGTCCACATGGATCGCAGCAGTTTCGAGATGAGGGTCGATGCGATCGCCACGGAACTCGAGCCATTTGGGAAGGTGAAGGTTATGTTCCACGCGATTCAGGCACTGCGCGACTTGAAGAAGTCGCGACCAGGAACGCCTCCAGACTCAACCGCCGAACCGACGCAAGAACGATCCGAAACACCAGGGGAGGCACCGCAGGATCTCGATAATTTCGATCTACCGTCCCGCGCCGCGTATCCGGTGTCGGGCTCGTCTAATCGATTCGCCGATGTCGCGCTGGATCCGGTAGCCCTTCCGGTCCTCGCGCGGCTCGCAGCCGCCAAGGATCTATCCGGCCCTCGCCTCGCGCTCGCAAATGTTTGGTTCAGCCCTCAGCCCGGGTCTGCGGCGTCCGCGGCCGGCATCACGGTGAACATCGGCGAGCAAGCCGTCGGCCAGCTCAGCGCTGCGGATTCGGAGCACTTTCTCCCTGCATTGGCAGCAGCGGCTGAACGAGACGAGGATGCCTGGGTACATGCGCGCCTGACGACGCGCGTCGGAGCGACTCCGTACCGCCTCCAGGTGCCCCTGCCGCGAGGCAGTAACTGAGGGATGGGGAGTCCCGGCTCAGCAGGTGATCGTGCGCTCATGGAGCGTGCCATCGCGCTTGCACGCCAGTGCGAAAGCGAGCCAGGCAAAGTCTCGCCGAAGGTCGGAGCGGTTGTCGCCCGCGATGGGGTCGTCGTTGGCGAGGCGTTCCGTGGGGAGATGGCCCCAGGCGAGCATGCCGAGTACACGCTGCTCGAGAAGAAGCTCGCGGACGAGACGCTCGCTGGCGCCACGCTGTTCACGACTCTAGAGCCGTGTACCACTCGCAACCAGCCCAAGCTCGCTTGTGTAGAGCGAATTATCGAGAGGCGGATCGGGAGAGTCGTGATCGGCGTCCTCGATCCCAACGACGCGATTCGTGGACGGGGCGAGCTACGCCTTCGAGACGCGGGGATCGAGGTAACTCGATTTGACCCCGATCTCATGGCTCAGATCGAGGAGCTCAATCGCGAGTTCGCGCGCGTCCACGCCGGAGCACAGGCGCCGGAACGCACCGAGGCCCAGACAACTGATCCAGCCGATCCGGAGGCAGTCGGGCCGAACGGCCATCGGATCGGCTACACGGAGGACGGCGACAAGGTCGAGTGGCTTCCCGACGAAGACGGGTCGGGTCCCTGGCCGCTCCTGCTCCGCCGCAACGACAAAGCGATCCTCGACGCCTACAAAGAGCTGTGGGACAAGGTGTGGTGGAACCGGCACCAGAACCGGGTCTACCGGCTGGAGACTGGCGAGGAGTCGCTGACGGAGGAGCAGCAGGCCCTGTTCGACCAGGCGGCAGCTGCGGCAGCCCGGATCGAGGAGAAGTACGGCCGCGAGAACTTGGGATGGGACGACTTCGATTGGGGCCTCGTCAGTGGCCGAATGTCCGCGCTGTCATGGGTGCTCGGCGCGGAGTGGAACGAGTCTCTCGATACGTAGGACGGGCAGTTCCGCGACGCGGTAGCTGTGCCACGGAGGCGTGGAGTTCAGGGTGTCGGAGGGACTGATCGCACACCCGTGCATCTTCGGATGAAAAGTCAAGTGGTTCGTCGAAGTCTTCTTGGGAGATCCGGGTGTCGACGGGAAGTGGTTTCGATGCTCGAGGAGGCCCTGGTGGCGGCTTCGGGCATGCCGCCGGGGCACACCTCT
>Ga0182030_10009731_pt1 | contig 19649 bp, 16 predicted proteins | sample 812S3MmetaG_FD_121299 | JGI IMG/M metagenome (GOLD analysis project Ga0182030, IMG submission 121299) | Permafrost microbial communities from Stordalen Mire, Sweden - 812S3M metaG (Illumina Assembly) | ecosystem: Environmental > Terrestrial > Soil > Wetlands > Permafrost | place: Sweden... | reverse complement strand
TCTTTGCCAGCGCGGCAACGAGCCACTCAGAACTGGGGACGCCGCTGTCCCAGCGCGGGCCCGACACCACATAATCGTTCTCGAAATAGGCGAAAAAAGGGTGCAGGGGGTTGGGGAACGGAGGTGCGGGCCAGAGGCCTAACGGGCCGAGAATGCGCGCGAAATCGTTGTTATTCGCCAGACCGAAGGGGACCGGACCGAGCAGCTGAAACCCGATGAGCCCGGTAAAGAGAACGAGAGGCAGCCACGGAAGGAAGCGCAGAGAGGTGCGCCCGGTACTCTTCTGGGTCGCAGCTGGCATGGGCTATTGGATCGCGATCGTCCCGAAGACCAGACCTAATTCGCGCCCGGCCTGATCCCGAAACACTTTGTCGACTGAAATAGCGACTTCCATCCACGGCTTTCCGATCAGCGACGGCGGCAGAGAAAACACCTTGCGAAAATCGCCGGCCGGACCACCTATCTTCGAAGGCGCGAGCGGGACTCCGTCGATGGCGACCGACAGACCCAGAGGACCAGACGCCAGCTGGGAGTCCGGGCAGTACCCTTCGAGAACCAGTCCCTCTTTCACCGACTTCGGCCCCGCTAAATGTACCGTAGCGCGCCGAGGCATCCAGCGAAAGCCCGGCTCGGAAGGGAACCATTCCGGGCCAAGCAGATATGCGTCCAGGGGATTTGCCGCCTCCACACGGCGCGGCGGCGCGTCGGGAAGGCGGGATGCGGAAGCTTCCCACACGCCGGTAACGTTCCTCAAATGATCGCCAGCCTCGATATAGATCACGGCCTGGTCGTGTGAAAGGGCGTGGCGAAGGACGCCGGCTTCGAGCGTGATGTGCTCCAGTTTGGCGGGGTTAGTTCCGGGATGGATTCGATTTGCCGATTCAGGAGTGAGATAGACCTCGTCGAGCCCCACCGAAGAGAAAACAGAATCCCCGATGCCCACGCCATAGATATCGCTGGTGATTCCGTCCAGTACGATTGTTTTTCCTGGGTGGGCCTTTTGCGCAGCGGCCGCGCCGAGGACCAGGCCTCGCGCCGCCTGGCTGCGATCCAGCCACCAGCGGGCAGCAATGCGGTCGGCATGGATCATCTCGCCGAGATAGGCGGCGAGGAGCGCGATTGTGGCAATCCGCCAGACCCACGGACGCCGAAAGGCTTCGGCCAGAGCGGAACCGGCGAGCATGGCCAGACCGAGCAGGGGGATGGTCAGGTAATAGTCGGCGATGTGGAGGGGCAGAGGAAGCATCGGCGCGAGCGTGATCAGAAACCAGGCGCCGAAAAAACCGGCGGAGTGACGACGCTTCGCCATTTGCCGGATGAAGAACGCCACCAGTGCGAACGCGAAAATCCAGAACAGGTCACGCGAGAGTCGGGTGGCGTCGTTCCACGGACGCAGCGCGCCCTGCCAGTAGACTGCGAGGGTGTGAAGGATGCGGCTGTCGAGAAAAACGGCGTAAGGACCGTCCTTCGGCAATGGCGCGAGCGCGCGATGGATCAGGTAATAGATGACGGAAATCGAGAAGAGCGGGACGAGGCTGAGGAGGAGCTTTCGGCGCTTCTCAGGGGCGGCAACGAACAATACCCAGGCGGCGGCCAGCGCCGGATAGACGACATTCACCTCCAGGGCGCCGAAGCCCAGGGTGAAAACCAGGGCTTGCCACCACCAGTACGAGCGGCGTCCGGTCTCGGCGTAGCGGATGAAAAGCGCGGTTGCGGTGAGCAGGAAGAACGGGCAGAGGACTTCGTTGTAAGCGGAATTCCAGGCGGCCACGGTGGCCAGAGCGCCGTTAGCGGTCCAGAGGATGGCGGCGGCGCTGCCTGCGAGGAGCGAGCCGGTGATGCGGCGGGTGATCCAGACGATGAGCGCCAGGTCCGCCGCTATGGTCAGAAAGACGCAGATGCGGTACGGCAGACTGTCGATTCCGAAGAGGCTTTCAAATAACAGGAAGAAGCCGCGCTCGCTCCAGGGCCGGATGGTACCCTGCGCGGCAGGCGCGAACAGGGCGTGCAGCAGGTCAGGAAAGCTGTGCACGTTGCGCAGAAGGCTGAGCCAGGCGAAGTCGTCGGCTACGAACCAGGTCTTCAGGCCGTCGAACCAAAGCCAGAGGAGGAAAGCCACCGGCGCGGCCCATGCGAGAACAATCCCCCAGTGGGTGTGCTTGGCGGGGGAAGACGAGTTGGGGTACAACTCTGCCATTGTAAGATTGTCCCGTTGGCGCCGGAACAGACAGAGGCGGTGAAGGACCAATCCGCGGCGCTCCGGATATGGCAGCGGCTGCCGGCCGTGGCGGCTTTCGTTCTTCTGGCGTGTCAGGCCGCGCTGCCGTGGACCGCCCCGCATTTCGTTACCGGCGACGGGCCTTCGCATCTCTACGGCGCAACCATCGCGCGCGAGCTGATCTTTCATCACAGGCACTCGGTTTACGCGGCGATCTACACGATCCAGCGGGCCATCCTGCCGAACTGGACCGCGACGTTCGTGTTAGCGGCGACGGAGGCGATTGCCGGAACCGATCACGCGGAAGCGCTCTTCGCCAGCCTCGCGGTGGTGACTGGCTTCTTCGGTCTGAGTTATATGAAGCACGCGCTCGCGCCGCATGAGAGTCCATGGACGCCGGTTTCGAACTTTTTGCTGCAGAGCTGGTTTCTGTGGATCGGCTTTTACAACTTTTACCTCGGCATGATCCTGGTGCCATTCCTGATTGGCTATTATCTGCGGCACGCGGGAAAGGTGACTGGTTCGCGCACAGCGATGCTGTCGGCCGGTCTGACGCTTTTGTTTTTCACGCATATGATCGCCCTTGCGATCGCGCTGACGGCGATGGGAACGGTGGCGGTCTGGCGCGGCGTGCTGGTTCCGGCCGTGAAAAAAAGACAGCTGCCGGGCATGTCCGCATGGCGCGAGCCCGCATGGGTGGTGGTGGCCGCAGTGCCGGCGCTGATTTTGACGGGAATCTACATGTACACGCATAACGGGACCGGCGGTAACGTACCGGCGGGCGCGGTGCGCGCATTGTTCCTGGCGTTTCCGCAGCAGGTTTTCCAGACCGGAGCCGGGATGTGGGGAAAGCAGGACCTGCTTTGGAAGCTCGTATCGGGATACATTCTTGCCGCGTGTGTGCTGATGAGAAGGGAGGAATGGGGCGGGGCGCGGGGCGGCATCGTGGTGGCGGCGGGGCTTTGCTTCCTGGGTTATCTGTTCATACCGGATGAGGGCTTCGGCGGCAGCGCGGTAATCGTTCGATTCGCCTGGGGTGTTTTCATTCTGGGTGGAGTGGCCGCGCTGAACGTGGCCCGCCTGCGGGTTATCACCGTGCCATTCGCGCTGTGCGTGGCGGCGCTGCTGGCCGCGAATGTGGCCGCCACCGCGCGTGCGGCCCGAATACTCAGCCACGCAGTCGACTCTTACCTGGCAACAGCCCGGGCACTACCGGAGGGTTCGACCGTCGTGCGGCTGTTCTATCCCGCGCCGGCTGCCCCGGAGCGCTACGGGTATTCCGACGCTGCACGCTTTCCGTTCATGCACCTGGACGCGCTGGTGGCCTCCGAAAAACATGCGCTCGATATCACCGACTACGAACCGCTCACGCGGCTTTTTCCGGTAGTGCAGAAAAAGGCGTTCGCGGGGGAGGAATCGCAGTTATGGGGCTTCGAAGGCCCCGACCCCGACGCGGTCACGACGCTCCAGTGGCTGGGTAATGTCTTTCCGCGCCGGATTGAATTCGTGCTGTTGTTCGGCGAAGAGCAATCCGGCGCGGCGCAGAAGGCCGGAATGCCCACGATGGCGGCCTGGCTGAGCTCCAAGATGCAACTGCTGGCCACATCCAGTGACGGACTGCTGCGGCTCTATGGACGCAGGTAAATCACTTTGCGGTCAGGCTGATCGAGGCCGCGACCAGGCCGAGGTCCCGGTTATCGCCCTCTACCCGCATCGTTTTATCCAGCTCGAAGTCGATGGTGACGGTATCCCCGCTGAGCAGGGAGGCCGGAACATCGGCGGTCAGCATGTAAGCGCCGGGTTTACTGTATTCGGCTGAGGCCAGCTGAGTACCCTTGACCGAGGCGGTGAGCTTCAGCTTCCCCAGTTTACTGATGCTGCCCTCAGGCACAGAGAAACCAAGGGTAAAGGTGGCGCCGTTCTGCGCGGCGGGCGGCGTTCGCAGCAAGACGGAAAACTTTCCGGACGTCCATCGCCAGGCGTTGTTCTCGACGCCGTAAAAGCCCCGGAGCAGTTGCGGAGCCGCGGCAGCATCGTTCATCTTAATGGTCGACAGCAGCTGCTTTTCCGCGGGCTGTTCTTCGTTCTGCACGGTGACGCGGCTGCGCCCGGACTTGCAGGCCGCACCCGTCAACACCAGCACCACCGCCAGCAGCACAACGCGCGCGCGGCGCGCAGAACCCACGAAGTTGTCAGTCTCCAATTTTTTCCACCTGAACTAAACAACTATAGAACGCCGGACCGCCGCCCTTGTCGGTGAGGCGCTGCGAGGTGAGCATGTTCGGCGAGTTGCCGCCCGGCGCGAGTTTGGGCCAGCGCACGGCGGGCGCGGAGACGACGCCTTCGGCGATCGTTTTCGAGACCTCAGCGCGCAGGATGCAGCGGCCGCGATCGTTGAAGATACGCACCGCGTCGCCGGGCGAGATTTCACGCGGCGCGGCGTCAACGGGATGCATTGTGAGAACCGCGGTCTGGGCGTCCACTTCGGGGCGATACCCGAAAGTGGAGTTCATGCTGTCATCGTTCTTGGGAGAAATCATCTCGAGCGGATAACGCGCGGCGAGGTCCGCGCAGCCAAGACGCGATTCCACGGGCGGCTGATAGTCGAGCGTCTCCGCGTGAAACTCGCATTTGCCGGAAGGCGTGCCAAAGCCGCCCTTGGCAAACGGCAGGAACGGATCCCCGATCTTCAGGCGTACGGAATGCTCGCGATCCAACTGCTCCAGCGTGATGCCGTCGATGAACGGATGCCGCGAATCGAGCAGCGTGCGGATCATATCGTCATCGGTGTCGCGGAAGCAGGGTTCGTCGAAACCTATATGGGCAGCAAGGCGGCGGAAGAATTCGGTGTTGGGTAAGGCCTCGCCGGGGGCTTCGAGCGCGGGCCGCGCGAGCTGCAGATAATAGTGGCCGTAGGCGTAGTAAAGGTCAGTGTGTTCCAGAAAGGTAGTGGCGGGAAGAACGATGTCGGCAAAGTCGGCCGTGTCTGTCTGAAACTGCTCCAGCACCACTGTGAACAGATCGTTCCGCCGCAAACCGCGTCGCACCATATTCTGATCCGGCGCCACGGCCGCGGGATTTGAGTTGTAAATCACAAGCGCCTTGACCGGCGGAGTCTCCACTTCGGTAAGTACGCGCCCCAACTCCGACATATTAAGGATGCGCGCCTCGCGACCGAGCGGCGAAGCGCGCTGCAGTTCCGGCATTTCGAGACCGGCTCGGTTCAGGTGAAACGCCTGCGAGGTCGACAACTGCACGCCCCCGCCCACGTCGCGCCACGCGCCCACCAGCGCAGGCAGCAATGCCACGGCGCGCACGGACATCGCGCCCCGCTCCGACCGCTGCACGCCGAGATTCAGCCGGATCGCCGCGGGACGTGTCGTCGCGTACTCTCGCGCCAGCGCGACAATTTCGTCAGCAGCGATGCCGGTCAATTCCGCAGCACGCTGCGGCGTCCATGATTCGACGAGGGTTTTCAGCTCCTCGAGGCCGAGGGTGTGCCGCGCGACGTAATCGCGGTCCTCGAGGCCCTCGTGCAGAATCACGTGCATCATGGCGAATGCCAGCGCGGCATCGGTGCCAGGGCGGATGGCGTAGTGCCGGTCAGAAAGCTTGCCGGTGCGATTCTGATGCGGATCAATGGTGTAAAACTTCGCCCCGTTGCGCCGCGCCTCGACGATGAAGGGCCAGAGATGCACGTTCGTGCCGAGGATATTGGCGCCCCACGCAATGATCAGCTTCGCGTGACGGAACTGTTCCGGCTCAACGCCATAGCGGAAACCGAGCGCGTCGGTCATCCCGACAGTACCGGCGGCGGAACAAATCGTGCGGTCGAGCCGCGACGCGCCGAGGCGATGAAAGAAGCGGCGGTCCATGCCGGACCCGTTGAGCAGCCCCATTGTGCCGGCGTAGCTGTAAGGCAGAATCGATTCGGAGCCGAACGCGGCCGCGATGGACTTCAGGTTATCCGCGATTTCGTCCAGCGCTTCCTGCCAGGTAATGCGTGCGAACCGGCCTTCGCCTTTGGCGCCGATGCGGCGAAGCGGAGGGAGCAACCTATCGGCAGAGTATTCGCGCTCGAGGTACCGGGCTACCTTGCCGCAGAGGAAACCGCGGGTGACGGGATGCGCCGGATTGCCGCGGAGCTTCGAGCCACGGCCCGCCGGGTCCACGTCGATCAGCAGCGAGCACGCATCGGGACAGTCGAGCGCGCACACGGAATGGCGGGTTTCAGGCACTGCACTTCCGATTGTAATCGTTTGTTCGAAAACTCAATTACGAATCGACAGGAGCTTCTGCACTTCGGCATATGGAACGGCATCGGTGGCAAGCGGCGTGAGCGAGCCGTCGTCGCGAAGCTGCCGCGCGAATCGGCGGAGCGCACCGAGAACGATCCGCTGTGTCCCGGAGCCCAGGCTGAGGCGCCGCACACCGAGGCGTTTCAGCTCGGCGACAGACGGCGTGCCGATGCCTGCCAGAATATTCAGCGGTCCTTTGACAGCTTTGACGAGCCGCTCGATGGCGGCCGCATCGGTGACGCCGGGGGCGAAGAGGCAATCGGCGCCCGCGTCGTAAAATGCATTCAGGCGCTCGACTGCGCGATCGAAACGCGTCGGTTCATCGCCATGATGCGCGAGAAAAATGTCGGTTCGCGCGTTGAGAACAAGCGGAACGCCGGAAGCCTCCGCGGCTGCTTTTACTGCGCGGATTTTTTCGAGCTGGTCCGGAAGCGCGAGCAGCTCGCCCGCGACCATGTCTTCGAAGTTCATCCCGACAGCGCCGGCCGCGATGACTCCGCGAGCAGTGGTGCCGGGGTCGCCGTAACCGGCTTCGACGTCGGCCGTAAGCGGCACATTCACGGCAGCCGCCATACGCGCGACCATGAACATCATTTCGGTTCGTGGAATTTGCTGGCCATCCGGATAGCCAAGAACCGCGGCAACGCCGGCGCTCCCGGTGGCCGCGGCGGGGAAACCTTCCGCTTCAATCATGCGCGCGCTGATCGCGTCCCAGGCGTTCGGAAGCACGAGGATGTCGTCGCCGTGATGGAGGCGCCTGAGTAACGCCGCCTTTTCTGCCTGACCCATCGTTCTACTGTAATTGTTTGGCTTCGAGTTCCGCCCAGCGGGCGTAGAGGCGGTCGACTTCCTGCTGCGCGACGTCGATCGCCGCCACGACCTGGGTCAGGCGCGCGGGATTGGATACGACATCCGGTGCCTCGAGTTGCTGGCGCTTTTCTTCGAGAGCTTCTTCTGCCCGCGAGACGGTCTCCTCGATGCGTTCCCACTCACGGGCTTCCAGATAGTTAAGTTTCTTTCGGGGAGCAGCCGCAGGCGGGGCGGCCGGCGATTCCCGCGAAGCCGCTCGGGCCGCGGTTTTCCTGGAAGCCTGCGCTTCCTCCCACTGGGACAACTCCGCGAAAAATCCCGCGCCGCCCGCACCGTCGAGCGCCAGTATGGCTTTCGAAAGACGGTCGAGCAGGAAGCGATCGTGCGTAACGAGTACGATCGCGCCGGGGAAATCGAGAAGATTGCTTTCGAGCACTTCGAGAGTGGGGATGTCGAGATCGTTCGTCGGTTCATCGAGCAGCAGAACATCGGCAGGCTGCAACATCAGGCGGGCGATGTGAACACGGGCGCGCTCGCCGCCGGAAAGCCGGTGCAGAGGAAGATCGAGCTGGTCGGCCGGGAAGAGAAATCGCGCCGCCCATCCGGCGACGTGCTGCGGCCGGTCGCGAAAGATCACCGTGTCGCCCTCGGGTGCGAGAGCGCGCCGCAGCGGCTGGTCGGGATCGAGCCGGTCGCGCGCCTGTTCGAACCATGCGATGCGCAAGCCTTCGGCGCGCTTCACCTCGCCATTATCCGGTTCGAGTTCGCCGGCAAGAATTCGGAGCAACGTGGATTTTCCGCTGCCGTTGGCGCCGAGAACACCGAGCCTCGAACCGGGCCCGAGCGTGAAGGAAAGACCCTGGAAGAGCAAGTGCCCGCCGATATGCTTCGCGATGTCCTCGCAGACAAGAAGCCGTTTCGTCATACGGCCGGTCGCGGTGAAATCGATTGTCGTTGTCCCTTTCTGATTCCGCGAGGCGACGTCAGCGAGCTGATCCTGCAGATCGAAGGCAGCATCAATCCGGGCTTTCGATTTCCTGGTGCGCGCCTTCGCACCGCGGCGCAGCCACTCGATCTCGCGGTCGACCAGATTCTGCAGCGCCTGCTGCTCCTTTGTCCGGGCGTGCAGGAATTCGGTACGCTTTTCAAGAAAGCGGCTGTAGTTGCCCGCTGCCGAAAAGAGGCCGGCAGGGTAGGCGCGATTGATTTCGGCGATTCGCGTGGCGCAGTTTTCGAGAAAGTAACGGTCGTGCGTGACAAAGACGGAAGCGAAGGCGGACGATGTCACAAGTTTTTCGAGCCAGAGGATACCGTCGACGTCGAGATGGTTCGTCGGTTCATCGAGCAGAAGCACATCGGGCTGGGCCGCCAGGGCGACCGCAATGGCCAGACGCTTCTTCCATCCGCCGGATAGTGTCCCGGCACTCACCGAAGCGTCTTCAAAGCCGACGCGGCTGATGATTTTGGAAACCTCGATATCCTTTTCATCGGTGTCGCGCGCCGAGGCAGCGATGATGTCGCGAACCGTGGCGTCGGGGTCGAAGCGCGGATCCTGCACCACCATCGACAGTCGAACGCCTTTGCGCACCGACACCGAGCCGTCGTCGGCCTGCATGCCGCCACCGAGGATCTGCAGGAAGGTCGACTTCCCCGCCCCGTTTGGTCCAATGATGCCAAGCCGGTCGCTGTCGTGCAGGCTGAGAGAAATATCCGAGAATACGGTGCGCGAGCCGAACGATTTCGAAAGCGCGTCGCAGGTCAGGAGAACAGACATTCAGGCGTCGTGCAGAACGGGCAGCAGCTCGGAACCGCCGAAGGATGAATCTTCTTCCGAATCCGGTTCCGTACTCAGTCTGTCATTGGCGTCATGAAAGCGCGTGTCGAGAAGACGCCCCGGCTGAATGTTGCCCATGGCAGACAAGATGTTTTCGCGCAGATGCGGATGCTCAGTTTCCCAGTCGGCGATGGTTTCGCGGATACTGCGGCGTACCGTGCCGGTGCGGAGAGAACAGCCGCAGGGCACCACGGGAACGCCTTTGCTTTCGACATAGCCGCGGGTGATTTCTTCCGTGACGTAAACGAGCGGGCGGATCAGGCGGAAATCGCGCTCGCGCGAATACGTCACAGGCGGCAGCGAGCTGAGACGGCCCGTATAGAGAATGTTGCGAAAGAGGGATTCGCAGAAATCATCCGCGGTGTGACCGAAGGCGATGACGTTGGCGCCGAGGCCGCGCGCGATCTGATAAACGGCCCGGCGGCGGAAGCGGCTGCAGAGATCGCATCCGTGATCGGGTTTTTCTTTAATAAGGCGGATAGACGGGTTATCGGTGTGATACGTCCAGTCGACACCGAGACCGCGGATGTGTTCGCCAATCGGTTCAACCGGGCGCAGGAACTTACCCTGCTCGACTGTGAAAGCACATACGGTGAAATCGACCGGCGCGCGTTTCTGCAGCAGCACGAGGGCTTCGAGCAGCGTCACGGAATCTTTGCCGCCTGAGACAGCAACGGCAATACGGTCACCATCGCGAATCATGTTGAAGCGATGAATCGCCTCGCCGACTTTGCGCAGCAGGTGTTTTTCGAGATCCACTAAGCACCAGCTTAGCGGATAGAAGTGGCGCGTTCGAGGCGCTTTAACCGGATGTCGAGTAGTTGTTCGCGGCGGCGAATGTCAATCAGCAGCATCTCTCGTGTGTGCTCGAAAGCTTGAAATGCGCGTTCTGGCGCCGCTTTATTTATGAGAGGCGGCGTCCTTCGGACGGCGAAAACACACAGCAATGTTGCGAGATTGATGATCGTTGTTGTGGCGAGTGCGATGAGGATCTGATCGGCCATAGCCGATTATGGACGACCACAAAAGACTTCAGAGGCGCCGGGCAGAAGCCCGGCGGCAGGCTGGAAAGCCTGGCCCCACGACGATCCTACCAGATGAATTCTTTCGCGTTGTCGCGTTTATCGTAGCCGTCGAGCACGTGAACGACGCGGATTTTCTTCATTGTCACCGGCGATAACTGGCCGATCGGGATATAGACAATGGTGCGTCCGAAGCGCGCCGCGATGTTCCGGAAGATCGACCGGGGCGGGTTCGCTGCCACGTACACGACATACCGCTGGATCGAGTAGTCCAGCCCGGCGAGCAGCAGTCTCTCCGCTTTCGTTTCGGCGAAGTCGTAATCGGGATCGGCCCAGACGTCGTACATGCGGCGCGCGGGAAGGCTCATCAGAAAGCCACCGTACTCCGCGCGTCCGATCCCGGGGCCGATCAGATGCTCGAAAGGATGAGTGGAGTAGAACGCCATGTCGGACTCGTTCTGGTGCTCGCCGAGCCAGGTGGTCATGTAGTTGTAGCGGCCTTCGGCGTCCTGATCGAAGATCACGATGACCGAGCCCACTTCACCGTAAGTCTTCTGAATGTTCCGGACAAAAATCTTGCCCTCATGCCAATTGCGGATGGTCTCGCGCAGATCGATTCCATCGAGCAGCGAGGCGGTAAAAGGCTCAACCGTGGCGCGTTCTTCGGAAAGCACACTCTTGCCTTTTTTCTTGAGGAAGCGGCCGAAGTCCTCGATGACCATGTCCTCGGGCGGATAAGAGCAGATGCTGGCGCCGTTCAGTTCGCCGGCCCACTCGCCGGGAAATTTTTCCTTTCTGCGGGGCTTCAAGCCGAGATTGCCGAGGCGACGCTTTGTGCTGGGCAAGCGCCGGCGAAGGCGGATACGCCTGGTGTTCAGCCAGACTTCGTCGCCGGAGATCATCGCGGTCTCGAGATCGCTTGTGGTCTGCTGATGGGAATAGCGGGAAGCCGTTTCCCAGACGTCCCACGCATAGTTCTCGTCCACGATCGAGCGGGCGGCGATGGTCAGGTCGAAAAGGGAAGCGGTCAGATCGTGATGGGTGAGCGCGAGATTACGGCTGTAACGGGCGAGCAGCTTGCGCTGCCAGGCGTGCATTTTCTCGCCGGTGTTCAGGACGTAGGCGTGCTCGGCTTCACGGAACAGCGCGATCTGGACACGCGGCCGGTCAATCATCGACTGTTCCTTCATCTCGACGCGGAACATCTCATAACGCTCCTGCAGGAACGGATATTCCGATGTAATCTCGCCGAGGCACTCGGGGTGCGGGTTTACCAGCTGGATATCTTCGCGACGCCGGCGCGCGGGCTCGGGCTGCGGCTTTTCCATGGCGTCGAGAACCGGGTCGAGCAGGTTCAGCGAAAGAATCACCATCACGCGCGCAAACGGATCGGCGCCCTGCAGCTTCCAGGCAAGACCGGCGGCAAACAGTTCAATATCCTCGGTGCGCGGCTGGGGGTAAACGCGATACGCCTCGACGTAGCGACTCAAAGGAATCGAACGGAGAGAGTATGAGTCAGGATACGTGTCCGCAAGGTGGGGGCGTTCGTTGGCGTCGGGATCGGCGAAAACGACCTGCGCGCCGATTTCCTGCGCACTGCGGATGGCCTCGACGAAAGGATCCGCGGGCTCGACCGGAACGTAGATCGACTGTTCGTCAGCATCATCCCCGGGATGCGCGTGCGAACGGGTAAGCGGGTCGCGATAAAAGATAACGGAGATCTGGGGCAGCCGCTGGATCGCGTCCAGATAAGGAGCCTCGAGCGTTTCTGGGAGTTCGACGGCAACTACCGCCGGACGCTCGGAGAGGATGCGGCGGCGCACTTCGAGAGCAAACTCGATGCGCCCGGGCGCCACGGGCAAGTAGGAAAACCGACCGCGGACGAGGCTTGACCACGCGTCTGCGTCAGGCGGTGGGGAATCAGGTCGGGACCCGGTCGCGCCGGACATAACGCCGCGCCTCCTCACCCAGCGTTTCGAGCAGAGCCGTTTCGAGAGCGAGCTTTTCGTGCTCCCTCCCGGTGGCGAGGCTCTTCAGTTTGATGGCGTAACGCGCCATGTTGATGCCGTCGCGGACGCTGTACCGCTCGTCGGCGGCATGCGCCTGCTGCAGAAAGTCGGTAACGTACTGGAGAATGCGGTCTTCGGCGAAAGGAATGTTTTCGCGGAGAATCTGGTACTCTTCGTCCTTCTCGGGAAAATCGATGAGAATCTGCGGCTGCAGACGGGAGTGGATGTATTCGGGCAGCTCGAACGTCGAGGCGTCGTCGTTCATCGTGGTGACGAGGCGGAAATTCGGATGCGCCTTGATCTTCACCCCCGCCACGATGCTTTCGACATAGCGGCGGTTGTCGAGAAGCGGCGCCAGACTCGCCCAACTCTTCTCGCTCATTCGATTCCCCTCGTCGAGAATCACGATGCCGCCGAGAATCATGGCGCTGACGAGCGGCGACGCGACATAACGCAGGCGCCCCGCACCCTCGATGACGGGGGTAATCAGCAGGTCTTCGGGACGCGTGTCCAGCGTCGCCTGCATGATGAAAACGTCGCGCCCCATGCGTTTGGCAGCGGCATAGGCAAGTGTCGTTTTCCCGACGCCGGGCTTGCCGATCAGGCGCGGATTCATCGGCACGTCATGTTCCGTCACCACCATCCAGGCAGCGAGCAGGTGCCGCATCAGCTCTTCCTGGCCGACCCAGCGGACGGGCAGCTCATCGGGATGGGCGAGGTGAAGGGTAACGCCTTCGATCTCGGCTGTCATGCTTGACTCACAGACATATTCGACTCATTGGAGATGACTCAATTGTAGCCATCGGACAGGAACCCGTGGGCAGCGTTCGCGAATGCGCGGTTCTGATAAACTACAACCTAACGTCATCACGTACCGGGCGACACCCGTCTTTTCGCCCCATGGCAAGGGGCGATAGTTGTATGGATTTTGATCAGCTCCACACATTTCTGGAAATCGTCCGGCTCAAGAGCTTCTCGAAGGCCGCGCAGACCTGCTATCGTACGCAGCCGGCCATCAGCGCGCAGATTCGCCAGCTCGAACATGAACTGAAAGCGGAGCTGTTCGAACGATTCGGCAGCCGGATATCGCTGACTACGGCGGGAAAGATTTTCGCCGAGTATGCGGAGCGAATGCTCGACGTGCGCCGCCAGGCACAGAACGCGCTGAACGAGCTCGAGACCTCGCCGCGCGGCGAACTGGTGATCGCGGCCAACGAAGCCACCTGTATTTACGTGCTGCCCGCGGTGTTCGCGGAATACAAGGGTCAGTTTCCAGGCGTGCAACTGCAGGTCAACCGCTCCTACGGAAGCCGTGTGGTGGAAGCTGTGATGGAAAATGTCGCGGATTTCGGACTCACGCAGCTGCCTGTGGTCGAGAAGCGCGTGCAGGTGGTCGAAATGCATCGTGACGAAGTTCGCTGCGTCATGCGGGCGGATCATCCGCTGGCAAAGATGGAAAAAGTCCGTTCGGAAGATGTGATTCCGTATCAGCTTCTGCTGCCGCAGACCGGCATGACCCGCAGCCGCCTGAACACATGGTTCGAAAATGTGGAAGAGGAGCTGCAGGTGTCGATGGAGCTCGACTCTTCGGAAACGATGAAGCGTTTTGCGATAGCCGGACTGGGCGTGACGTTCCTCGCGGCATCGAACTGCGCGGCGGAAGTGGCGGCCGGGGACCTGAAAGCCATTCCGCTGGGACCGGAGCCGATGATCCGCAAGCTGGGCCTGATTTACCGCAAGGACAAAGCTCTTCCGAAATCCGCGCTCGGATTCATCCAGGTGATCATGGGGCAATTCGGAGAATCACGGCTCAGTGCATGACCTGCCCGAAGTGCCACGCCGAACTGCGGCGCTCTAAAGTCGAGAGCCATGACGGGGTGTGCCCGGAGTGCGGGGTGCGCCTGCTGCGGAATATTTCCGGGGTGATGAAGACCTCGGCGGTCATGATTGCGGCGGGCGGCGAAAGCGGATTCTATCGCTCCGTGCAGGACGTTCCGGAGCCGCTGCGAACACAACTGATCGAAACCACGACCAGCCAGAATTCCGGAATCATCGTCATTGCCGACAAAGCCGGGAAAGAGCAGCTGACGCAGGTGATGGCGCGCCGCGAAGCGAGACGGGCGGCTACCGTCCCGGCTGAGGAAAGCACCGAAGAGGCGACTGTCGCCAGTGCGCCGGGTGCGGCACCGTCCAGACGCCTGCCATGGCTGGCGTGGGCAGGCTTTGCGCTGGTGCTGATTCTCTCCGCAGTGCTTTTCATCCTGTTTCGCACCGACTGGCAGACGTTTCACCCGCACTGGTAGAATCGGCGCTTGACGGAAAAAGCCATTGTCTTCGGGTCCAAAGGGCAACTCGGGGTGGAATTGTGCCGGGAGTTGGCCCGTCGCGGCTACGAAGTGCGCGGGTACGAACGAGGCGAACTCGACATAACGAACGCCGAAAAGGTGGAGCACGCGATTGCGGAGTTCGATCCCGCAGTGGTTTTCAACGCGGCAGCCTATAACCAGGTGGATCTGGCAGAACGGGAACCGGCGGCCGCCTGGGAAGGCAACGCACTCGGCGTGAGAAACATTGCGCTGGCGTGCCGGCAGAACGACGCGCGGCTGATTCACTTTTCCACCGATTACGTTTTCGACGGCAGGGCGGGCAGGCCCTATGTGGAAACGGATACGACGCATCCGCTCGGAGCGTACGCGGTATCTAAGCTGGCCGGGGAACTTTACGCGCAGGCTTATCTGGAGCGGCCGATCATCATCCGTACCTCCGGCGTCTTCGGGCCGGGCGGTCTGCGCACGGCGCGCGGCAATTTTCCGGAACTGATGCTGCGGCTGGCACGCGAAGGCAAGCCGCTGCGCGTGGTGGAGGATCACATTGCCTCCCCGACATATGCGCCGGCGCTGGCCGGCCGTTCCATCGACGTGCTGGAAAAGAATCTCGACGGAGTCGTTCACATCGGCGGTGGAACGCCGATTTCCTGGTTCGAGTTCGCGAGGATGATCTTCGCCGGCGCCGGGGTGGAGGCGAATCTCACCGCAACCAACGAGCGCGAATACAGAACCGCGGCAAACAGGCCGAAATTCTCGGCTCTCGATAACGCGCGGCTAAGGGAGCACGGGATCGAGGCGATGCCCCCACTCAAACGGGCGCTCGAAGAGTATTTCGCAGCGCGGACTCAGTTGACGGGCGGTAGCGCGTAATAGCCTTTTCGCACCTGCACCTTCAGATCCTTGTTTGAAGCACGCAGATCGATTTTGCGATAGCTCCCGTCTTTTTTGCCGTTGGTCGGCGTGTAACCGATCGCGTACTGGGTGCGCATCTCCTGCTGGATCTGCTCGAAGACATTGTCGAGCGTGTTCTTGCGGTCGACCTGGAACAGGCGTCCGCCGGTCTCATCCGCCATCTGTTTCAGCACGGATTCGCCCGAGTAACCGCCGGCGAAGCCGCCGAGGCCGTAGAACTGACGGTCGACGTAGAGCACACCGTAGATGATGGCGTCGGCCTTCTGCGCGGCTTCGATGGCCTGCTTCATGTTCAGAGTGCTGCCTTCGTCCTGTCCATCGGTGATCAGCACGATGGCCTTGCGGCCGACTTCCTTTGCCAGGATTTCATTTCCGGCTTCGTACACGGCGTCGTAGAGAACGGTGCCGCGCGCGTGGTTCATGGTGGGGACGGGGCCGGAATTGATACCGGAGAAACCGGCGTTCAGCTTGAGGTGGTTGAGACCCTCCTGCAGCGCACGCGGCGAGCCGGTGATGTCCTGGAGCAGTTCGGAATCGGCGCCAAAGCTGATGAGGAAAGCGACGTCCTTCTTGCGCAGAACCGACGAGAAGAACGCACTCGCCGCGCGGCGCTCGATTTCAATCAGGTTCCGCTGGCTGCCCGAAACGTCGACCAGCAGCCCGATGGTCAGCGGGAGGTCGGTTTCCCTGGTGAAGTACTTGATCGTCTGTGAGGTTCCGTCCTCGGCCAGCGTGAAGTCGCCTTTCTCCAGCGTTGAGATCAGGGCGTTCTGCTTCGTTCGGACCGAGCAGTACAGGTTGACGACATTGACATCGACCGAGATAGGCGCGCCAAGGTCATTGTCTTCGACCTTCTGCGACTGCTGCGCGCGAAGAGTGAGCAGAGCGGCCGGTAGAATCAACAGTGTGGCGAGAGCGAGCGCGATGGTTCTCATAGAATTCACAAAGACGGCATGGGTGCGGAATGCGTTCCGCTCTTAAGCATCTCAAAAAATCGGATCCGGTGATGGCCGCCATCATCCACAAGGTGGGGCCGTTCGCCATGGAATACCGGGAACCTACGTTCGAGGCGCTGGTCAGATCTATTGTCTATCAACAGCTGAGCGGACGGGTAGCCAGCGTGATATACGGCCGTCTGCACGAAGCCGCCGCGGGTGAAGGGCCGCTGACGCCGGCCGGAATTCTGAAGCTGCGTCCGGAAAAGATGCGAAAACTGGGGCTTTCGGGGCAGAAGACGCTTTACATACGGGAACTGGCGAAACACACGAAGCGGGGCCGGGTGGTGTTCGAAGATCTGCATGCCGCGGACGACGCATTTGTAATCGAACACCTGACGCAGGTGAAAGGCATCGGCGTATGGACGGCCCAGATGTTCCTGATGTTCGCGCTGCGCCGGGAAGATGTGCTGCCGGTTGCGGATCTGGGAATCCGCGTGGCGATGAAGCAGGCGTATGGTCTGGAGGATCTGCCGAAACCCGCGGAGATGGAGAAAATCGCGGCGGGGTGGAAGCCTTATACGTCGATCGCATGCTGGTATTTGTGGCGCAGTCTGGAAAAGTAAAAGGGGCCATATGTACCGCTCACAACGCCCGCCCGAGTGGCGGGCTGTGCGCTCATATGTACCGCCCACAACGCCCGCACGAGTGGCGGGCTGTGCGCTCGGTCGCCGGTTTCGATTGCTGATATTCTGGAACCAACCGTGGACCTGAACCTCGAAGCGCTCAAGAACGAAATTCTCGGCTATCTGGAAAGCTCGGATTTCGCGGTCTTCCGCAGTCATGCCGGAGGACTGGAAGGACTGTCCGTGATCACGTGGGACACGGAACGGTGCCCGGACTATCGCGCGTTCCTCGACACGGCGCGCAAGGTGGGTGAGAAGCTGATCCTTTTTGCGTCGCGTGAGCTGGGCGAAGAGGAAGTGGACGAAGTGATCGAGGAACTGATGGGCAGCGAGTTCACGCGCGAGGAACAGCGGGAACTCGAAGGACGGCTGGCGAAGGCGCAGAAGCACGTGGGTGAAACCTGCGCGCTCGAGGTCGCATTCGGGCACAACTCGCATCTCTACGTGTACGAAGCGCGGCCGGACTGGTACGACGATTTCCTCGATGCCTGCGAGGAAATCACGTCTATGATTTCGCTCGACGACGATGTCGAGGAACCCAGCGACGGCCTCGGCGGCGGTTACTATTCCAACAATTAGCGGCTTGCGCACAACGGACCCTTTGGCCTGTGCGAGTCGCTGGATTTTCCCGGCGCCGCGCACGGACGACGGGCTGGACCAATTCGCGCAGTCGCTCGGACTGCCAGGGGCGGCCGCTGCCATCCTTTATCAGAGGGGATTTCGCGACAGCGTAAGCGCGGGGCAATTCCTGAATCCGAAGATCGAAGATCTGCATGATCCTTTTCTGCTGCGCGATATGGATCGCGCGGTGGAACGCATCCGGGCGGCGGTTTCGCGCGGGGAGGCGATCGAGATTCACGGCGATTACGACGTAGACGGCGTTACGTCGACCGTCGTGCTGAAGAAGGCGATCGAACTGGCCGGCGGGCAATCGGGATGGCACATTCCGCATCGGCTGCACGACGGATACGGGATGCAGCCGGCGGCGGTGGAAGAAGCGGCGGCACGCGGGGTGCGGCTGATCATCAGCGTGGATAACGGTATTCGCGCCGGAGCGGCTGTCAGGCGCGCGAATGAACTCGGGGTGGATGTGATCGTCACCGATCACCATCTGCCGGAAGAAGAGCTGCCACCCGCGCTGGCGGTGATCAATCCGAACCGGGCAGATTGCAGCTATCCGAATCCCGATCTTTGCGGGGCGGGCGTGGCGTTCAAGCTGGCACACGCGATTCTGACCGGAGCCGGATGGGCAACGGCACGGCTGAATCGGGTGCTGGAGTCATTCCTGAAGCTGGTGGCGATTGCGACGGTGGCAGACATCGTGCCGCTGGTGGGCGAGAATCGCGTGATCGTCAAGCACGGGCTGAATGGTCTGGCGGACGTGCGGAACGAGGGGCTGCGGGCGCTGCTGCAGGCGGCGGGATTCGGCGGACGCGCACCGGATGCCACTGAGGTGGCGTTTCGCATTGCGCCGGCGATCAACGCATCGGGGCGAATGGACACGGCGGGTCAGGCGGTGCGGCTGTTTCTGACGGGCGATCGCGAGGAGGCGACGCGCATCGCGCGGGAGCTGTTCTCCCTGAACGTCGAGCGGCAGACGGCGGAGCGCGCCATCGTGAAAGAGATCTTCGAACGCTGCGTCGAGACGCCGGTGACTGACGCCGACGCGGCGCTGGTGATGTGGGGCGAGGGCTGGCATCGCGGTGTGGCGGGTATCGTGGCAAGCCGCGTGGTGGAGCGGTATCACCGGCCGGCGATTGTGCTGGGCGTGGAGAACGGCGTAGCGCAGGGATCGGGACGAAGCATTCAGGCGTTCCATCTGCTGGAAGCGCTCGAAGGGATGCGCGAACTGTTCACGAAGTTTGGCGGGCACGCGCACGCGGCGGGACTGACGCTGCCGGAAGCTTCGCTCGAAGTGTTTCGCGAGAGGCTGCGCGCATGGGCTGCGGAGCGGCTGACGGCGGAAGACATGCGGCCGACCGTCGAGATCGACGCGGTGATTGAGTTCGGCGAGATCAACGACGGGCTGTGGCGCGCGCTGGAACAGATTGCGCCGTTCGGGATGGGTAACAGGCGTCCGCTGTTCGGGGCGAGGAACGTCGGACTGGCGGGAGCGCCGCAGGTGTGGAAGGAGAATCATCTGCGCATCGCGGCGAAGCAGGGCGGGCGGACGCTGATGATGAAGGGCTGGGGAATGGCCGAACTGGCGGAGGAGCTGCGCGAGGTGAGAACGGTCGATCTGGCATTCGAGATCGAACGGGATTTTCTCGGCGGCTGGGGGCTGACGGTGCGGGGGATCCGGGCGGCCGGGGCAGCGGCAGCTTAATCGCGATTGATCATGAAGGTGGCGACGCCGTCGAAGAACTGACGGAGCATCGAATCGACTTCGGCCGGCAAGGCGGCTTCGATGAGCGCATTGTTCATCAGCTCGACCCAGCGGTGGCGCGCGGCCGGGGTGATTGCGAACGGAAAGTGGCGCATGCGCAGACGCGGATGGCCGCGCTGCTCGAGGTAGCGCTGGGGCCCCCCGAAGCGGTAAACCAGGAAATCGCGCAGACGCTCTTCGGAGCCCGCAAGATCGTCGGATGGATACATCGG
>Ga0182030_10009730_pt1 | contig 19652 bp, 18 predicted proteins | sample 812S3MmetaG_FD_121299 | JGI IMG/M metagenome (GOLD analysis project Ga0182030, IMG submission 121299) | Permafrost microbial communities from Stordalen Mire, Sweden - 812S3M metaG (Illumina Assembly) | ecosystem: Environmental > Terrestrial > Soil > Wetlands > Permafrost | place: Sweden... | reverse complement strand
GCTAGCATGGATCTATGTCGGGTCTGCTTGTTGCCGCGATTGCCGAACGTATTCGAAATGGAGGAGTCGTGGGTGCGCACTCCACCGCACTTGGGATGCGGTATGCCCGAATCTCCCCATGCCCACGGATGAACGCTGCATCAGGCACCTGCAACTGAGAACCCGAAGCCCGAATCGGACCTCGCTGTCACCCGTCCGTCCGCGTGCGCGAACAGGTCGGCAAGCGACGCCCGCGCCTGTCCCAAGATGGGCACGCCGCGCAGCCTGCACCACTGCTCGATCTCGGCACGTCCGAGCTCGTGGAACTCGTTCTCCGCGACGCATCTGCCGGGCCGCGAGAGCGCGGGATGCAGCGAGCTGAGCGGCTCGTTCGTCGTGGCCAGCACGAGACAGCGGGCTCCCTGCCCTAGAACGCCGTCGCAGACGTTGAGCAGCCTGGAGAGTCCCTGTCCGGTCGCCTGCTTGGCATCGGGCGCCAGGTACTCGCCGGCGTCCTCTAGAACAAAGATGCGCCAGGGCTCTTCGGCGCCGGCCGCCCGCTCCGTCAGAGCCTGCATGAGGTAGCTCGGGTTGCTCAGGAACTGCTCCGGATCGGTGATGAAGTGGAATCCGGCCCAGTCGCGCCAGCTTCGAGCGAGCGCTCGAAGAGCCGTTGTCTTTCCGGTCCCGGGGGCTCCATGCCAGAGGATGAGGCGGCCGCCCGCCGAGGGTGGCGCCGTCCACGTCATGAGATCCGACACAGACGGGATGGTCCTTGTCGAGTAGTTGCTGCCCAGCTCGGCCCAGGCCGGGGCGGTGATTGACCTGGTGGCCGATTCCGCGCCGCTACGCTGCCACCACCAGAAGCGGACCAGGATGTCCGTCTCGGCCGTCGCGGCGTCGGGAAGTGCGGCCCGTATGGCAGTCAGCGCGGCGTCACAGTCCTCACGGTTTCGGGCTGCCACGCGCACGGAGAGCCGGAGGCCCTGGGCATGCAAGTGCGCGATCGTGTCGCCGATGCGGACCACGCGCTCCTGTCGGCTGGAGAGCAGCACCGACAGCTCGGAGATGATCTCGCCGTCGAAGTCGTCGAGCGAGGCGGTGGTGTCCCAGCCCGTTTCGACCTCGACCAGCAGGTCCTCGTTGACCGCGACCGCATGGAAGCGCAATTCGGTGAGTCCGCGAAACGGGATATTGAGGTTGGCCCGCAGAGCTGCAGGCGGAATCGAGGCGGTGTCGAGCGATGGGAGGGCCGCCGGAAAGGTCGAGGCTGCCATCAGGTCTCGCTGCGTCCCTCGGACGGGAACCAGGCGCTGGCCTCGAGGACGTGGTCGTAGCGCGACCACGTCTCACCGGCGGGGCTCTCGCGTTCGAGTCGGTCGAAGGCACCGAGCATGGAGCTCAGGTGGTCCATAGCGTGGACAAGGACCGCCTCGCGCGTGCTCGGCACGACCGGGCTGCCGTGATCCAAGAGTCCGTGATGGGAGAGGATGATGTGCAGCAGTCCCAACGCCCGCTCGGTTGGAAAACCGGGCGCCTGGTCGATGGCGCGGCGAACCCGGTAGTAGCCGAGCGGGATCTCGCCCTCCAGCCGCCCGGCGTCTGTGAAGCCGGCGGCGATCGGATCGTCGTCGTACGTGTCGAGCTTGCCGATGTCGTGCAGCAGCGCGCCGGCGACCGCGAGGTCGCGGTCGATGACCGGATGCTGAGCTGCGACCGAATGGACGGCTTCCAGGACCTGCAGCGTGTGCTCGAGCAGCCCACCGGGGTAGGCGTGGTGGTTGTACTTGGCGGCGGTGGCACGCAGGAATGGCGCGCGGAGCTCACCGCCCGGACCCAACAGCTTTTGAAGCAGCGTGCGTAGGTCGGGATCCTCGACACCGTCGAGCACGCCGTCGAGCCTGCGCTCGAGGACAGCGGGGTCCTGCTGCGGGCCGGCCACGAGCATGCTGAGGTCGACCTCGTCGGGACCGCTCTCCATGAGCTCGGAGACGACCACCTGACGTCCGTAGCGGGGATGACCGGAGACGCGTTCGACGACACGGAGCGCGTGACAGCCGTCCACTTCGCTCGGCGGCTCCCACATCACCGCGGGCAGGCTCCCCGTGCGGTCGCCGACCACCAGGCGCAGGTAGTCAGAGCCCTTGCGTGTCGTGCAGCGCTTCAGGTCTCCGACGATCAGGACCCGGTCGATGCTGCTCCCGTCATCCAGGTCGCTGATAGGGGTCACTCGGTCGGCTGCTGCGGTGCTCATGGATTTCAAGTCACCGGCGGACTGGTATTGCTGACACGCATCCAAATGGCCCGTTCTGGCAGTCTTGCGCGACACGCGAGTTCAAGAGCCGACCGAAGGGGCTAGCTGATGGCCGAGATGTTCCCGCCCGAGCTGCTGGAGGGCGAGGTCAAGAGCGAGGGCGAGCGCAAGGTCTTCAAGGTCCTGCGGGATTCCCTCCCGGCGCCGTGGCAGGCCTACCACTCGGTCAGCTGGCTGACCCGGGACCCCGGCAGCGGCGTGATCGACGGGGAGATGGATTTCGTCCTCTGCCACCCTGATGTCGCCGTGCTCTGCCTGGAGGTCAAGGGCGGGAACATCGACAGCGTCGGCGGCGCGTGGTTCACCGGCCCGGCCGGAAGGCAGACGAGCATCAGGAGCCCCTTCGCCCAGGCGACCGACCACCGGTATGCCCTGAAACGGAACATCATCGACAACAACATCGCCGGCAGCGAGAACTGGCTGATCGGAGAGGCGGTCGTGTTTCCCGACGTCACCGTGCACGAGCTCGTGCTCACCCCGGATGCCGCACGCGAGCTGATCATCGACCGCAGCGACCTCCGAGACATCGAGGAGTCTCTGCAGCGCGTCGTGGCATACCACCGCGGCGCGCGCGAGAAGCGCAAGGCACCCGGCACGGACGGCGCCAAGGCCCTGCGGCAGCTGCTCGCCCCAACGGTGAGGCTACGGCTGCCACTGGCTGAGGAGTTCGTCGACGAGCAGGCCCAGTTCGTCACGCTCACCCAGGACCAGACCGACGCACTGGTCGCTCTGCGGCGCAACCGTCAGGTGGCTGTCTTCGGGTGTGCGGGCTCGGGCAAGACGATGCTCGCCGTCGAGCAGGCGCGGCACCTCGCGGAGACGGGCTCCCGCGTCCTGTTCGCGTGCTTCAACAAAGCGCTCGCGGAGTCGCTCGCGGCCGGCGCGGGCGATTCCAGCGTCACGTACGCGACCTTCCACAAGCTCTGCGTCGATCTCGCGAAGGAGGCCGGCGTCGAGCTCCCGGACTTTGGGAAGGGCAAGGCGCCCTCCGATTACTTCTCCGACGTGCTCCCCGATGCGCTGCTGGAGGCCGCCGGCATTCTCGGCCCCCGCTTCGACGCTCTGGTGATCGACGAGGCCCAGGACTTCGAGAGCGACTGGTATGAGATATTGCTCTGCCTGCTGGACGACGAGAGCAAGGCGAACGTATGGCTGTTCTTCGACGAGAACCAGCGGATCTTCGGGAGAGGGTTCCAGCCGCCCGAGGGTTTCACGAAGACGGATCTGGTGCGCAACTGCCGCAACACCCAGGCGATCCACCGCGAGGTGATGAAGCACTACAGCGGCCCGGTGACCCCCGGAGTGGTCGGCCCGCCCGGCCGTGACGTCGAGCACCACCAGACGCGGGATCAGCCGGCAGAGGTCGCCAGGATCATCGAGCGCCTCTGCGGCGAGGAGGAGATCCCACCGCAGGACATCGTGGTCCTCTCCCCCCACAGCTGGGACGGATCACGTGTGCGCCGCGCCGGAGCCGGCGAATACGAGTACACCCCCAGCAAGGGCGAGCTCGGCAAGAATGTCGGCTTCTCCTCGATCAGCGGCTACAAGGGCCTTGAGGCGCCCGCCGTAATCCTCTGTGAACTGGAGGACCTCGACGATGACTGGCGCGAGCAGATGCTGTACGTCGGGATCTCACGCGCGCAGAGCCTGTGCGTGTTTGTGGAGTCAGCCGACGAGCCCTGAGAGGGCCGGGCGTGGCGGTTTGCCGCACGCCTCGTCAGGAAACCGGCCCGGCTGGCGACTCAATGGCCACGATGGGCGAACAGGACGAAATACAGACGCCTGACTACAGGGCGACGATCAGCGACGGTCAGATGAACATAGTGCGATGGGCTCCGCGGCTGATGCGGTGCTGGGGGCCTGCCAGCGCCCACTTCCGCTCACGCGCAGAGGAAGGGGTGTCGATCGCCGATCTCACGGTGCTGCGGAACTCCGAAGCACCGTATGAGGTGATCGTGAAGTTCCTCGCCGGCGGAGAGAGCCCCGACGCACGCGAGGCGATCGTGAAATGGGCGACGACCCTCGGCTACGGGCGGGTCTGGCTGCCGGGCGACGTGGTCGAGCTTGAGGACCGCGTGATGGAGAGCGCCGTCTCGGCATCGGTGGACTGCCATGCCTGCAATGCGAGGTGGGAGGACGGGGATCCTGACTTCTGGCTCTGCGTGCGCAACCTGGGCAACTTCCCGCTCTACTGCCCGCTGTGCGGCGCGGACCTCCCGCAGTGGCAGATCGCCTCCCAGGAGGCCGCCGCCTGACGGGCCTCTTGTCGCGGCGCCCAGAGCCGGAGCCCGCCCTCGCCCAACCTCCTGCCGCCACGCGGCCGAACCGTCGCCCATAGGGATGCGTTCCCATCCGAGGCGGAGGTGCCTAGCGCGAGAGCCCGAGCGCCGGACGACCCTCCGCCACCGGATCATCCAAACAGGAACGGTGCTTCATCGCTCAGCGGTGGAAACCGGGCGAGCCGTGGCTCGAACTCGACGAGCCGATCGTAGATCTCGTCGACATCCTGAACTCGTCCCGGATAGATGGCGAGCGACTCGTCGAACGCCATGAACGTCGCCACTGCATCGGAGTACTGACAACCAAATGCCTCGACGCCTTCGGCGTGGTGAGGTCCGCCGTTCTCCGGGTCGACGCACCAAGTCACGAGCCTCAGGTTTCCAGGCTCGAGGGTGACGAGGAATCCTTTGCCCCGCCCATCACCGAGACACGGTCTGTACTCAGGCTTCGCGCTCACAAACAACCGCCTTTTAGAATAGATCTACGCTCCGCCGGCTTAGCGGCACGCTTCCGAAACCCACGCACCCTCGGCGCTAGCGCCACGCGAAGACCGGCGCGGCTTAGAGACTTGGGGTTCGACACCTCGGATGGGTCGCACGCGATGGGTGGTGGTCGACCGTGGGGCCCGCCGTGAGGCCCCAGCGGTTAGCTTCTGCCGATGGGGTTTGACTTCAGCGCAGTCGAGGGCGAAGACGGCCTCCGGCTCCATGGCGTCGATGTTGTTGTGGCCCTGAGTGCGATGAGCCACGCCGGCTTGCTCGATCTCGACGCACGTCCGCCGATGCAGCCCGAGGTGATCAGTGATCGGTATGGGCTTGAGGATCACGAAATTGAGGACTGGCCATTCCTGGACTCGACGGAGGAGGAGCGCGCCGCCTTTGGCTGGCCGGGACCGGACCCGCAACGGGTTCCGGCGTGCAAGCTCTGGAACAACGAGATATGGCTGATCTCTCCAGCTGAGTGCATGGTGCTGGCTGACGGCGCGGACGAAATCCTGAGCGGCAAGCGCCCACGGTTTCTCTCGCACCGTGTGCACTCACAACTGATTGCGCGAGGCTACGTCGACGACAAGTTGCCCGCGGAGGTGGAACGCCTGCTGGCGGCATTCGGCGAGTTCTGCCGCGAATGCGCAGGCAGGGGCGGCTTTTGGGCCTACTGAGCACCGGCCGGACACTCGGTTTCAAGCCCATCCTTGTCACCGAAGCTGAGCCCTCATGTCAGGAATGGGCCCACCGAGCGGACCTTCCTGACATGAGCACAATCGATGACATCGGCCACGCCCCCGCGGATGCCCCGGAGGGTGTGCGACCGACTGCGCAGGCAGCCGGCGCCCCGAATCTCGAACGGACAGAGAGAACATGCCGGGCTTGATCATGCTCAACGGACCCACGGGCGACCGGACATGGCGTCCCACCTACGAGCCCAGCCGGGAGCACGAGTTCGGCGACGAGCAGGAGCGGCCGGTGGTCGCCCACCGTGTGTGGCAGGTCCGCGGCGCGACGATCTGCGAAGGCGCCAGCGAACGGTTCGAGTGGTCTCTGTGCGGGATCCACGCGCTGTGCCCCGACTACTGGACGTCCCGTGAAGAGATCGCCCACTGCCTGTCGCGGCCGATCGCCGGGCGCGCGGGATCACCGCAGAGCGCGGTGATCCACGAGGACACCGCCCCGCCGGCCCTGCAGTGCACCTGCGGACTGTCCGCCTTCTACGACCCCTTCCCCGCACGACCGGGGGTCTCCGGCGTGGTGACGGTCTCTGGACGAGTGATCCTGCACGACGTCTGGCTCAGGGCGGAGCGGATGCGGATCGAGTGCCTCGCGCTCGGCGAGCGGTTCACGAACAAACCCGAGCAGCGCGAGTTCATCGAGGGCCTGGCGGCCGACTGGGGCGTTCCGATCATCGACAGAGCCGATCTCGCGGAGTTCGCGCAGAGCATCGGGTCGGTGGTGCCGGCGGACCTTCGGCCCTCGCCAGCACCGGAGTAGCGGCCTGCGTGGGCCCGGGCGAGGAGGTGGGCGGCCGGGCGCGCATCTATCCTTGCGCTCGCGGCGCTGAACTCGGGCCAGTGGCGGCGTGTCAGGTGTGTGGCCCTGAGGGCGACTGGATCTCTGAAATTGCCACCACCAGCATTCAAGATACGACCCGACCATGAGCTGGACCAGCTCTCCGACGATGCCCTCATCACATACCTTCGCGAAGCATCGGACGCGGGTGAGCACGAGGCGGGCAAACGTGCTCTCGCGATCCTCATCTACGGGCACGCCGCGAACGTCGAGCGGCGCATGGGGTTCAAGATCCCACGCCACGCGGTCGAGGAAGCCGCTCACGAAGCGCTCGTCAGCGCCGTCGCGTCCGCGTTCGACGGGACCTCACAGGGCGAGTTCCGCAGCTGGCTCAACACGATCACCGACCGGACCGCGGTCAATTGGTTTCGCAGGCGCGACCGCCGGCCGCAGGAGACGCTGCTCCCCAGCGAGCATTCCGGCGACGAAGAGGTCTGGGGTGAAGAGCCTGCGAGCGCGAGCGAGACCGGAGCCGTCGAGTTGCGGCTTATCCTGGAGGAAGTCATGGCCGAGTTGAGCCCCGACCATCGCCGGGTGATCGAGCTTCACGTCCTTGACGGCCTGCCGGCGGCCGAGACGTGCGAGCACATCGACGGCATGAGCCCCGACAACGTCGCCCAGATAGCCTTCCGGTTTCGCAGGCGGCTGCGCGAGGTCCTCGAAGAGGCAAACCGCCGCACCTAGGCCATGACCAGCGTCGAGACCCTCCTGGGCGAGTACATAGCGGAGCACCGAAGCGGCGGCCGGGCCGATCCCGCCGAGTATCTGGACCGTGCCACGTCGGCCGAGCGCCGGGAGCTCGCGGTCCTGATCGACGGCTATCTGTCGCGCGCGCCGCGGACCCCGCTCGCCCAGCAGCCGCCTCCCGACCCACGGACAGAGGCGACCATAGACGCGCTGACGCGCTCGATCAACGGCACCGGCGGCATGTGGCCGGCGCTCCTGCCGCGGCTGCGCGATCGAGCGGGGCTGAAGCGACGAGAGCTCGTCGAGCGCCTGGCGGGCGCCCTCGGCGTGAGCGACCGGCAGCACAAGGTCGAGCTCTACTACCACGAGATGGAGCTCGGCACGCTTCCCTCCAGCGGTGTCTCCGACGGCGTGCTTGCGGCACTGGCGAAGCTCGTCGGCACGACGGCGGCCGAGCTCCGCGAGGCCGGGGCCGCTCTCGGCGCAGGCACCGGTGGCGGCGCAACGCAGGCCGCGGCATTCGCACGCACCGCCACCGCCGACGCAACGATGTCCCCGATCGCGATGGACGCGGCGCCGGAGGCCGGCGAACCGTGGGACGAGGTCGACGAGCTGTTCAAGGGCGGCGGCTGATGCTGGCCGGCGCCACCGCGGAGCACCGGTCACGCAGCCGATGAGCTCCCCGCGCGAGGACCCTGCGGTGATGCGCTTTGCGGTGGAGTCCCGTGACTGGGAGCTGGTCGGGGTGCTGGCAGAGTTTCTCGAACGCGAGCCGGCCAGCTGGCTGGGGGTCGCGCAGTCGGCCTACCTGACGCTCTCCGTCCGCCTAGGACTCGGCAGCGAGGTCCAATAGCATTCTCGGCGTGCAGGGGGTCGAAGAGCGAGCCGAGTCGTTTCTTTCCGGTGTTCCGGGCTACATCTGGGACGGCGAGTCGCTTCCAGTACCGATTGAGGACATCGCCGACTCGCACGTTGGTCTCCTGGTCCGTGACGTCGAGGATCTGACGGCGGCACCGGGTGCCCCCGCGCTCGGGGCCGGCCAGGCCCTTTCTGGCCTGCTGCTTCCCGCCCGCGGGGAGATCTGGGTCAACGCACAGGAGGCACGGGAGTGGCCTCCGCGCCGGCGCTTCACGATCGCCCACGAGCTCGGCCACTGGCAGCTTCACCGCCACGGAGGCCAGGGTGTCTACTGCCGCGCATCGGTGGTCGATGTCGAGGAGCCTGATGGCTCCCCCACGCTGGCGGAGCCGGAGGAGGAGGCCAACGAGTTCGCCGCGGCGCTCCTGATGCCAGCCCGGCTGATCCGTGAGCAGTATGAGGCCTGCGACAGGGAATTCTCGCTGCTCTGCGAGACGTTCTCCTCGTCGGGTGCGGCGATGGGCCGCCGCCTGCACGCCGTGATCTGAGAGCCGCGTCAGTGCTGTCTGTTGACGGGCCGGCGGCACGGCCGGATGACCTGCATGAGTAGTCAGATCTCTCGGTCGCGTAGCGACTGAGAGAGTGTGGCCTCCCTCCCGCTTCGCCTCACGCTCGAGCCGGTCCTGCCGCGGCGTACCCCCCGGGAGGGGGACTCACGTCAGTTCCGCTACGGGTTCAATCTCCGGATCCCGGACGGGCCCATCGTGGATCGCCAGGACCCGCTGCTGGGCGCTCTCGGGGCCGAGGTGGTGAGGTTGAGCACGAACCGGAGCTTTGCCGAGGCGCTGCAGAGCCCGAGCGTGGACCCGGGGAAGAGCCTGAGCGCAGCCATCGAACCCCCGGACGGTGACGGTGACCCCGTCGTGGGTGTCTGGGACGGGGATGGAACCCGCTGTGCCGGCCTGCTGCCGTGGCGGACGGCCGGCAGGGTCGCCGCGGCGCTCGACCAGGGGGTGGACGTCGAGCTGCTGGCGTTCGGTGAAATGAGGACCGCCTCGGAGGACCGGCGGGTCGCGCTCGACATCCTGGTCTCGCTCCCGGTGACGGTCCGCGTGGATCACGACCCGCGTGTCCCGGTGCTTCGCCCGAATCGGCCGGCCCGCCGCAGGGTGGTGCTGTTCGCGGACGAGAGCGGCGACGTGCGCTGGTGGGACGCCGCGGCCGAGAGCGGGCCGGCAGACGTCGGCGAGCTTCCGGTCTCGCAGGAGCTCCGCCGGGAACTGAAGAAGCTCCGCAAGGCCTACTCGAAGCTCGAGCGCAGCAGCGACGAGCTGCTCGAGGGCTACGACTTGATGGAGAGCGACTGGCAGCGCGGCGCGCTGGCACAGGAGGGCATCAGGCTGTGGCGTCGGGCCCGCCAGGAGCTGGGCCGCCAGTTCGCGGTCGGCTACCTGGGGCCCGGCATGGACTCGCCCGCGTGGACACCCGGTGAGCTGCCCGGCTCCGAGGACGAGAGCGACTACGACGAGGACGTCTTCTCCTGACCGGGCCGGCGGGCCGGGCGTGGCCTGTCAGGTGAGCGGACGCCGGCGCGACTGAACACCCATGACCACACTAACCGCCACATACACACTCGGAAGCCCGCAGGTTGCGGGGCCGCTCGCGGTCTATCCCGTCTTCGGGCCGCCGCCCGCCCTCGACTACCAGGGCCTGTCCAAGGCGATCAAGCACGGCGCGTTTATCAAGGAGCTCGGCCAGGGCGCGAGCGTCCGGCAGGTGATCGTCGAGAACCCGACCGACCTGCCGATCCTCATCTACGAGGGGGAGCAGATCAAGGGAGCTCAGCAGAACCGCAGCTTCGACACCTCGATCCTGATCCCGGCCAAGTCGGGGATACCCGTACCGGTCAGCTGCATCGAGCGCGGCCGCTGGGATGGCGGCCGCCACTCCGAACCGTTCGCGGTCTCCGATATCGCGGCCGACCCCGCGCTGCGCTCGGTCAAGAGGCAGTTCGCTAACAGGCCGGGCGGCGACGGCAGGCCCGACCAGGGCAGGGTCTGGCAGGAGGTCGGATCGCGCCTTGAGGCATTCGGTGTCGAGTCGAGGACCGACTCGCTCGAAGACCTCTTCGCCGAACGCCACGGTGCCCTGGAGGACCTCAGGAAGCCGCTCGTCGCCGTCTCCGGACAGGTCGGGAGCGTCGTGGAGATCTCAGGCAGGCCCGTAGCCCTGGACCTGGTCAGCAGGAGCGAGGTGTTCGCGCAGCTGGCCCCGGCGCTGAACAGCGGCTACGCGCTGCAGGCCATGAGGGCGAAGCCGGTGAAGCCCGACGACGAGAGAGCCGAGCGCTTCCTCGCCAGAGCCGTGCGGAGTCGGCGCGAGCTGACGGCCAACTACGGCCTCGGCCATGCGTTCACCATCTCGCGCACACGAACCGTGGGTGCCGGAGTCGAGCACGACGGAGAGCTCGTGGCAATCTCGGTCTTCCCAAGGCAGCCAGAGGCACATTGATCCCCGCACACGCATCGGCCGTGGGGAGCGGAGGTTATGGTGGGACGATGAGCTCCCAGGGCCCGCAGGCGGGTGCCACCCCGCCTCTCGGTGACGATTTCTCGGAGGCGCTGACGTTCGCGTTCGATGCGCACGTCGACCAGAGGCGCAAGGGCGGCGACCTGCCATACATCGGACACCTGCTGGGTGTCTGCTCCCTGGTGCTCGAAGAAGGCGGCGATGAGGAGGCGGCGATCGCCGCCCTCCTCCATGACGCGGTGGAGGATCAGGGTGGGCAGCCGATGCTAGATGAGATCCGAACGCGCTTCGGCGACGGCGTCGCGGACATCGTGCTCGCGTGCAGTGACACGCTGGTGACGCCAAAGCCACCCTGGCCCGCGCGCAAGCAGGAGTACCTAGACCACCTCGAGAGCCAGCCGAAGCAGATCCTTCTCGTGTCCCTGGCGGACAAGCTTTTCAACGCGCGGGCCATCAGGCGCGACTACATCAGCGAAGGCGAGAACTTGTGGCGGCGGTTCAAAGGCAAGCACGACCCACGTACGTTGGAGGAGGTCCGCGAGGACCAGCTCTGGTACTACGAAGAACTTGCCAAGAGGTTCGAACGCCTGAGCGCCGATGTCCGCATGACCCGTGAACTCGTGGAGGTCATCGAGGATCTCCGGAGGCGGGTCAACGCGAGTGGATCGGACGCTCACGCATGAGCGTCTCGAGCACCGACGCCACCGCCTCCCTCATCTCAGCGAAGCCGTCGGCCCTCTCCCCCGTCAGCTCGTCCATGTACAGGCTGCGGTTGACCTCGATCATCACCGCGCTGACGCGCGGGTCGCGCCCATACCAGCGGGCCGGCACCAGGGCGCCGGCGTAGGGACGGTTCACGGTGACCTCCAGTCCCCGTGCTTTGAAGCCGGCGACAGCGTCGGCCGCCAGCCACTCGGGTGTGTGGAACGGGTCGGTGCCGATGCAGATGTCCGGTCGTGGCCGTTCCTGGCTCATGTCGCACGGCAGCGACTCGCTCGGGAAGCTGTGGGCGTCGATGATCAGGCAGCCACCGTTTGCGTCGATGACCCGCTGCGTGGCGGCCTCGAGCGCGGCGTGGTGGGGCTGGTAGAAGCGCGCGAGCAGCTCGGTGCGCTCCGCAAGCGTGACGGGGCCGCGCAGCGCTGCGCCATCGGTGGTCGCCGTATACACCGCCCCCATTCCGCGTGCCACCATCGGCTCCTGCGCGTCGTCGGCGAAGCGCTCTGGGTCGACCACGAGGCGGCTCACGCCGAACACGACGGGAGCGGCGAGCTCGGCGTCCACAGCGAACAGCTCATCCGTGAACCGGTCGGTGAGCCGCAGGAGCTCCTGCTCGAGCTCGGCGTCACTCGGGAGGAACGTACGCCGAAGGTCCTCGGGGATCAAGGTCGACGAGTGGGGGATGTGCACGACGGCCCGCGGGCCGGGTGTGCCTCCAGTGCGGACGCTCATCCCTCGTCCTTTGGTTTCTCATCCTCGCTGTCCTGAAGGATGCGACGGATCTCGGGTCCTGGCAGGAGGAATCCTCCATGCGTTCTGATCCGCTCGACCGGGTCGGTCCCGGCGGGTGGCGGCCCCGCACACGGCGTGGGCCCGTCCGTTGAGACGCAGAGGCAGTACCGTCCGCTTGGCTTGGGGGCGTGAAGCATGCAGTGGCCTGGGAGCCCCACGCGGCCGCCTGACTCGGCGAAGCACCTGCGGGCCCACGTCGGGTCGTGGTTCCAGAAGCGCAGGGCCTCGCCGTCCACATCGACGGTGATCCAGCCGTCGTCCTGAACGGACACCAGGTTGCCGCTGCGGTAGGTGGCCGGGTGCGGCTCCCAGCCGAGTTTGGCCTGAATGAAGTGGACCCGGTGACCGGGCGTGTAGAGGGCGCACGCCGCGTGATTGACGGGTCCGGGAGATGCCGTGCTGGGGTTGCTGCTCATTGGGAACACCTCCTGGGAGCGGGTGCGCTCCCGGCTTGACGTCATCGATCAACGACCAGGTCTTCTCCCGGGGGCACCTTGCACAGAGCGAGGTTGCCGGAGCGGCAGCCGGGAGGCTTGTGCCGCTCGCTCTTGACCACCAACGAGGTTAGCGATGGGACCAGTGCCTCACACCAGTCCGCGATCGACAGTCGAGGTCGTCCACGCAGACCGCGACCTGACGTGCGCCGGCGTTTCCCGCGCGGGCGTGCATCCTGTGCGGCCACGCTGCAGCTGTCAGGTCCGGACGTGCCGCGGCGACCGTCATCACATGGGTCTTGTTATCGCGGTGTCCCTCGCGCCTGCAGCCGGCGATGTCCCCCGAGGAGCGGTTAGGCTCGCGGGCCACACACCCAGCGCGTGTGCGCCACCGTCGTCGGATCGCCGGAACCCCGAATGAACCTTCGCGTTCTCAACGCCCACCCATCCGACCTGGAGGACGCCCTCGCAGGCGAGCTCGCCGCACTGCGGGCGCAGGACCCGCTCGCGCCGATCTCGGTTGTGGTGGGCGGCACGCTGCTGCGCCCCCACCTGCGCAGGCGGCTGGCGGAGCTCAACGGGAGCCACATCAACGTCCATCTGCTGACCGCGGCCGAGCTCGGGCTGCGCCTGGCGGAACCGCGGCTGATCGCCGCCGGCCGCCGGCCGCTGTCGGCGGTCGCCGACCGGGCACTCGTGCACGAGATAGCCCGCGAGGCCGACGGCTACTTCGAGCCGGTCAGGGAGACACCGGGCTTTGCCGAGGTACTCGGCCGGCTGTTCCGGGAGCTGCGCGGAGCGCTCGTCTCAAGCGCCGCGCTGACCGCGGTGGTTGGCAAGGGCGATCACCCCAAGCACGTGGGGCTGGCCACCCTCTACGCCCGCTACCGCGAGGCCCGGACGCAGTTCTATGACGGCGAGGACTGTCTGGCCGAGGTCGCCGAGGGCGATGGCATGGACATGGCGACGCTCGTCTACGGCGTCTGGCAGATGGCTCCCTCGCTTCGGCGCGCCCTGGAGCAGCTCGCGGCCAGGACGCCCGTCACGGTCCTGCTGCCGCAGACCGGCACCCCGGCCGATCAGGTCCATGCGGACCTGCGGAGTTGGCTGGATTCGCATGGGGCTGAGATCCTCGAGCGGCCGAGGGCGGAGGCGCAGCCGACGGCGCTTACCCATCTGCAGGAGCGCATCTTCGCGAACGGCGCCCCGGTGGAGCCGGACGGGAGCGTGCGGCTGCTCTCGGCTCCCGACCCGAGCCGGGAGGCGCGTGAGGCGGTGCGGGCGTGCATCGAGTGGGCCCGGGAGGGGATCCCGCTGCATGAGATGGCGATCGCCTGCCGAAACCCCGACGCCTACCGGCAGTCGGTGGAGAGCGCATGCCGCGAGGCCGAGGTCCCCGTCTATGTCCACTCCGGCACGCACATAACCGAGCGCCCGCTCGGGCGCCAGGCGCTAGCGCTGCTCGAGCTGATCGACTCGGACATGCCGCGCGCTGCACTGATGGAGCTCCTCATCGAGCTTCGGCTTCCCGACGAGACGTGGGAGCGCCTCGGAGGGATCCTCCCCGCCAGATGGGATTCCATCTCGCGCAAGGCTGGGGTGATCCGCGGCCTCGAGCAGTGGCGTGAGCGGCTGACACTGCATATCGCCGGCCAGCGCGAGTATGAGAGCTCGTCCAACGGAGAGGGCGAGTCGCGTGCTGACACTGCCGCCTCGCTGCTCGCCTTCATCGAGGAGCTCGCGGAGCGCTTCGCCGCGCGCCAGGAGGTCGCGAGCTGGGCCGAGCACGCGGAGTATGCCGGCGCACTGCTGAGCGAGTACGTCAAGGGCTCCGAGCAGATCGTCCTGGCACTGGATGGACTGCGGGAGCTGGACGCCATGGGCGGGCCGGTCTCCTTCGAGCGCTTTCGCGACGCCGCGGCCGCGATCATCGAAGGTCTGCGGGTCGAGGACGCCACGGGCCAGCGTCCGGCGGCATTCGAGCGGCGCGGCCTCAACTTCATCGACGTGAACTCGCTGAGGCACCTGCGCTTCGGAGCGGTGGCCGTCCTCGGCCTGACCGAGCGGGCCTTCCCCCCGCCGGCCCGTCAGGACCCCTTGCTGCTCGACGCTGAGCGCGTCACCCTCTCACAGGAGCATGGGATGGAGCTGCCGCTGCGCTCGCACGGAGCCGACCCCGAGCCGCTGCAGTTCACGCTCGCGATCGGCGCGGCCCGCGAGCGGCTGCTGCTCAGCTTCGCGCGCGCCGAGGAGTCCGGCGGGCGGGCGAAGCTCCCCTCGAGCTTCTTCCGTGCCGCGGCCGAGGCGCTCACCGGTGAACGCGTCACCGCGCAGGACGTCGATCTGATCGACCCCGGCCTCTTCGAGCGCGCCGGTGCCGGGCGCATCGGCGCCGGCGCGCTCGGGCGTGCCTTCAGCGCTGAGGACTACGACCGCACACTGCTGGAAGAGGACAAACGTGCCGGCGGACGGGTGGGCGCCGCGGCGCTCAGCGATGCGCTGCCCAGCTTCGCCCGCGCCCGGGCGCTGGTGCTCGCCCGGCGCCGGACGAAGACGCTCACCCCCTTTGACGGGCTGCTCGAGTCCGATGAGGCACGCGGGCTGTTGTCCGCCCACTGGGGTGAGGGCGCCGCTTCACTGTCCCCCACCGGCCTGGAGCGCTACGCCACGTGTCCGTACCACTTCTTTCTCAGCAATGTCCTCAACGTCAAATCCGTAGAAGAGCCCGAGGAGGTCGAGCGCATCAGCGCCGCTGACAGGGGGTCGCTGATCCACGCGGTGCTGTGCACGTTCATGGAGGGCCTGCGTCCCAAGCGCCCGTCCCGGTCGAGCGCCACCAGCCAGATGAAGCGCCTGATGGCGGTCGCACACGCCGAATGCGAGGCCTATGAGCGCCAGGGCCTGACCGGACATCCCCTGCTCTGGCACCACGACCGCGAGGAGATTCTCGAGGACATCGCGGCTTGGTATCTCGCGGAGCTCGACGACGAGGACTCGGCGCTGTTCGACGACGCCGACTTCGAGGTCCGCTTCGGCCCCGCCCACCACGGCGAGTTGACCGGGCGCCTCTCGCGCGATGAGCCCGTGGTGATTGACCTCGACGGGGCGAAGGCCTCGCTGAGCGGCCGCGTGGACAGGCTGGAATGGTCCGGCGGCAAGCGCTTCCGGGTGATCGACTACAAGACCGGCAGCTCCAGGAAGAGGCCGGGCGACAACATGGTCGAAGGTGGCCGGTCGCTCCAGCTGCCGCTGTACATGATCGCGGCCTCCGAGCTGCTCTCGATCCCGGCCGAGAACGGCTCGGCCCAGTACTTCTACAACAGCCGCAGGGGCCGGCTTCGCCGCTCGACCTTCGACGGCGCGGCGCTGAAGGAGGGCCGGAAGGGTCTGGGCGAGCTGCTGGGGGAACTCATCGGCGGGATCCGCGGGGGTGACTTCCACTCCGAGCCGAGCTCGGACGCCTGCCGCTACTGCGACTTCAGTGGAACGTGCGACGCGGCCCGCGAGCCGAACCGCGACAACAAGATCGAGGACCCGCTCGTCGCGCGCTTCAAGCTGCGGCCCGAGGTGCACCCATGAGCGCAAAGCTGATCCCGGCCGATGAGGCTATACGCCAGGAGATCCGCACCGGCACGGACGTGTCGATGTGCGTCGAGGCGGGCGCCGGCACGGGCAAGACGAGCGTCCTCGTGGACCGCGTCGTCGAGCTGCTCAGGCAGGGACCGCACAGCGTGGATGAGATCGCTGTGGTGACCTTCACCGACGCCGCCGCCGCCGAGCTCTCCGCCCGCGTGCGGGAGAGGCTCGAGTCGGAGTTGGAGCAGTCCACCGACGAGGACGAGCGCGCGAGGCTCCGGGATGCCCTGACCGGCATCTACCGCGCGCAGATCGAGACGATCCACGCGTTCGCTACAGGCCTGCTGCGCGAACGCCCGGTTGAGGCGGGCCTTGACCCCCGCTTCACGGTGCTCGACCCGCTCGCGGCGAGCCAGCGATTCGACGAAGCGTGGCAGGCATGGCTCGAGCGGATGCTCGCCAGTGAGGCCCCTGCGATCTCGGCGGCGATCAACCGGGGGCTGGACACGGCTCAGTTGAAGACGGTCGCTCAGGCGATCAACTCCAGCCGCTCCCTGCTGCCGCTCGTCCATGAGCAGCCGCCCGCGCCGGAGTTCGACGGGTTCACCGATTCCCTCGCGGATATCGGGCGCCAGCTCGAGCAGCTTTCCGGCTCCTGCGTGGATGAGGAAGACGCCGCCCACCAGAATGCCCTGAGGGTCGTCGAGTTCGCCGGCGCGTTCGAGCAGGCCAGCGCCAACGAGCGCGAGCGACTGGTCCTCTTCAGGGCCCCGTCGCCGTCGAAAACCGCCGGCAGACAAGGGAACTGGTCCCCGCGGGAGGACTGCGCCAGCACGAAGGATCTGATCGGCGAATACCTGGAGGAGCTCGAGGCGATGCAGAACAGCCTGCGGCTGGACGCGCTCGCGGGCGTGCTCCCGCTGATCGAGCAGTTCGTGGCCGACCGCGAGGAGGAACGACGCGCCAATGGCGAGGCGGACTACGACGACCTGCTGATCTGGGCGCGGAACATGCTGAGCAAGAAGACCGACGTCCGCCTCTACTTCCAGGACCGGTTCCCGCGGCTGTTCGTCGACGAGTTCCAGGACACGGACCCGCTGCAGGCCGAGATCGTGATGTACATCGCATCAGAGGGGGCATCCGAGGGCGACTGGAGGGACCTGAAGCCGGGCGCCGGCCGGCTGTTCATCGTCGGCGACCCCAAGCAGTCGATCTACCGCTTCCGCCGCGCCGACATCCGCGTGTATGACCAGGTCAAGTCCGGCCCGCTAGGAGGGATCGTCAGGGCCATCGTCCAGAACTTCCGCTCACACCCGGACATCATCCGCTGGGTCAACACCGTGTTCGACCGCCTGCTGGTCCGCGAGGAGGGTGTCCAGCCGGCCAACGTGCCGCTCGAGCCGCTGCCCTCGGGTGTCGACGCCGGGCGACCCCCAATCGTCGTCGTGCATGGCAGCCACGATGAGATGTCCGCCGGAGAGGCCCGCGAAGAGGAGGCCGAAATCCTCGCGGAGATGATCAACCGGGCCGTCAGGGATGAGCACTGGCCGGTCTACGACCGTCGCACGAAGGCCGAGCGGCCGGCGGAATTCCGTGACGTCGCGATCCTGATGCCGGCCAGGACCGACGTCGAGCTCTACACCGACGCCCTTACCGCGCTGGACATCCCCCACCGCCTGGAGGGCAGCCGCACCTTCTTCGTGCGCCAGGAGGTCCGCGACATGATCTGCTGCTTGCGTGCCATCGATGATCCCCTGGACAGGGTGTCCCTGATCGGAGCGCTGCGCTCGCGCGCCTGCGGATGCTCGGATGAGGACCTCTTCCTCTGGCGGGAACGGGGAGGCCGGCTCGACCTGCTCAATGACCCGCCCGACCTGCAGCCGCGGTCCGTCCGCGACGCTCTGACCATGCTGGTCGAGCTGCGCCGTGCCCGCCGGTACCTCTCGCTGCCCGAGCTCGTGCGCGGGCTGCTGCGCGAGACCGGCCTGGTGGAGCTGGCACTTTCGGAGAAGCACGGCGAGCAGGCGGCCGCGAACCTGCTCAAGCTCGCCGAGCAGGCGCAGAGCCTCGCGGGAGCGGGCGGCGGGCTGCGGGCGTTCACCGGCTGGCTCGCCGAGCAGCGCGATGAAGAGTCCGAGGAGCAGGAGGCAGGCGCGGTCGAGGAGGTCGACGACGTCGTTCGCATCGTCACGGTCCACTCGGCGAAGGGCCTTGAGTATCCGATCGTGGCCCTCGCCAACCTAAACCGCAACAACCGGCCGAACGGCAAGAAGCCGATAGCCGACGCCGACGCCCAGCGCCTGCATCTCAGCATCGGCCGCGGAGCAGGCGAGACGGGCCGCTTCGAAACGGTCGGGTACGCCGAGGCGGAGGCTGCCGAGGACGCGATGAAGGAGGCCGAGGCGCTGCGTCTGCTCTACGTGGCCACGACACGCCCCCGCGACCATCTGATCATCCCCGTCGTCGGCCCCGAGGGCAAGGAGAAAGGCATGCTCGCGTGGCTGCTGCCGGACCTGCCCCAGCCCGGCGAGGCGGGCGAGCCGCCCGTTGGCTGCCTCCTCTACGAGCTCGGCGAGCTGCCCGAGCTCCCGAAGCCGGCGCGCGAGCCCGCCCCGGGCAAGAGGGCGATCGCCGCGACACTCAAGGCCCGCGAGGCGTGGCTGCAGGAGCAGGGCGAGATGCTCTCCCGCGCCAGGCGCCAGCGGAAGATCACGACGGCGACGAGCACCGAGAGGCTCTGGGAGCGACCGCTCACCGTGGAGGTCCTGGAGGGTGACGGCACGATCGTCGCCACCGGCGAGGGCGACCCGCTGCCCCTCGGGGACGCCCTGCACCGCGTGATGGAGTGCGTGAACCTCGCGGACCCATCCGGCCTGGAGGACCTCGTGTCCGCGGTCGCACAGGAGTCCGCCCTCTCAGAGCGCGAGGACGAGCTGCTCGACCTGGCCAACGCGTGTTTGGTGAGCTCCGCCGTAACGCAGGCGGCCGAGTCCGATGAGTGCTGGCGAGAGGTACCGTTCGGCATCACCGACGCTGACGGCGCGCTCACGTTCGGCCGCATGGATCTGCTCTACAGGCAGGGCGACAGGCTCGTGGCCGTGGACTACAAGACCGACACCGTCACCGACAGCGTCGCCGCAGCCGTCCAGGAGCACCGCGCCCAGGCGCACGCATACGCGCACGCCGCGAGCGTCGCCACCGGGATGGAAGTCGACCGCGTCGTCTTCGTCTTCGCGCGCGAGGGCGGCGCCGAGGCGGCGATCGCCGCGAGCGAGCTGAGCGGCCCGTGACCGCCTCAGCTGGAGAGCGGCCCGGAGCAGCCGGACGATGAGCTGGACGACCGGGCCACTGGTCGGGTTCGACACCGAGACGACGGGCGCCGACCCCGAGAGCGCCCGCATCGTCAGCGCGTCGGTCGTG
>Ga0182030_10009729_pt1 | contig 19653 bp, 17 predicted proteins | sample 812S3MmetaG_FD_121299 | JGI IMG/M metagenome (GOLD analysis project Ga0182030, IMG submission 121299) | Permafrost microbial communities from Stordalen Mire, Sweden - 812S3M metaG (Illumina Assembly) | ecosystem: Environmental > Terrestrial > Soil > Wetlands > Permafrost | place: Sweden... | reverse complement strand
GGCTCGATCACCGACCACTCGAAATCCGTCATATCAAACCGCGCCATGCCAACCTCCATGATCAGAAGGTTGAATCACGCCCATGGCGATTCGGGAATCATCTTTATGAGATCATGACCTAGTCCCCTGCCGATGCGAGCGAGGCTTTGAAAGTCATGAATGCAATAGAGCGCGGCGTCGAGGCGGTCATCTTCAGCAGCCGCTGGCTAGCGGCGCCGTTTGTTTTTGGGCTCATCATCGGTCTGGCGGGGTTGCTATACAAGTTCATCGTCAAGTTCATCGAATTTGTATTGCATTTGAAAGACGTTCCAAATTCAGAGGCGCTCGTAAGCGTCCTTAGTCTCGTCGATCTCTCGCTCACCGCCAATCTTATCTTGATTGTGATCTGTTCGAGCTATGAGAATTTTATTAGACCCCTCAACCCGACCGACCATCCCAATATGCCGAACGGGCTGATCAGAATCGGGTTCTCCCTGCTGAAGCAGAAGCTGCTCGGCTCGATCGTGGCGATCACTGCGGTTCATGTGCTGGAATGGTTCATGGACATTGACCACTATGCTGACACCGTCACTCTTGCGTGGCTTATTGGAACCATGATGGCCTTCGCAGTCGTCATGCTCGTGGTGGCGGCCGCGGATCGTGTGAGCGACGCGGGCGCGCACAAGGATCAATGAGAGCGCCTCGCGCGCGCCGTCCAGGCGCCGTCTTGTTCGATGCTCGGCGTTCCTTTAAATTAAAATCCTCTGAGAACGCCGACCGCGAATGCGGACAGGGGTCAAAGAGAAAAACCGCATAGGCAGCCTGACGCGCCTTGCGCCTTGCGTGCCGCCACCTGAAAGGATGCGCAAAAAATGATTTCTCGTCGCTCTTTCTTGGATGGTCTTCTCGCACTCGGCGTCGCTGCGGCGCTTGTCGGCGCAGTCGCGTCCGAAACCATGGCCGCGACTCCCGAGGCGGTGGAAGGCGCGGCTGCGCGCAATCATCGCCGAGCCCGTCCAAACACATTTTGGAGCCGTCGCGCCCGGCGCAGAGCCAAGATCGCGCGCCATCGCCGCGCTGCGCCGAAGCAATGATCGCGCCATAGTTGCTCTGGACCTCTACGACGAGGGTCCAGCGTTCGAGTAGAAATAATTCAGAGCGGGGCGGCGGCCATAGCCAGAAGGCGGATGGCTCCATCTTCCAATGTGCCGCGGGCAAGTGATTAGAGCGATAGCGGCTCGGATGCTGGTAGCACCAATTGCAGCCGAGCGCATTAACGAAGAGCTGCGTCGCCTCCCAATCCGAATCGTGAGTTTCAGGCAGCAGACGGCGATGGTCCGGCCCGACGAGCGTGCGGGCGCAATGGGGCGCGACGAGCCCGATCCCGCCGATGAGGCCACTAACGGAGACTTACAAAGCGACGATCCGCGACACGAGCGCCATGATCGCCTAGCGCAGCCATCGCACATTGACGCCAAGCGAACTGGGACGCCAAGCGAACTGGCGTTGAGATCGCCGAGCGGCAAAAGCTTAAGCCGCCAGCGCATCAATCGACCCGATGAAGGGAGAAGACGATGCGAGGGTTCACCTCGTTAGGTCGTTGCTGTTGATAAAGCTCATTGGGCCAGGATACGTAGCGCCCCTTGTGAAACCTTTCAGATTCTGGGGTGCGACGATATGAGCGGCTGCGAGTTCGATGATGATCCGACTCGCAGCCGAAAGGTGTTTGAGACTATGCGAGACAATCATAGGCAGGCTCAGCCTCATTGGCGGCGCGCCGGAGACTCCGAGCTTCAGGATGCGTGTTAACCCGCCGTTTGCTTCAATCTCTCGCATCCCAGCTTCTTCATGACAAAGCGCTCGTAGCCAGGCTCGCTCGACCCGGTGCGGATCTTGCGCAGAAAGTATTTTTCGAAGGCTATCTTCGCGAGATGCACCCAATAGCCCTGGCTCGACCAGTTGACGTTTCGGGGTGGAATCTGGGGCAGGGCGACGAACGCGACGCCGCTGTCGCCGAAGTCGGCAAGGCAGACCGCATTCCAAGTGGCTTCATGGGTCGGCTCTCGATTGGCGATGAGATCCGCGATATTATGCGCCGTGCAGGTCACCATCGTCTCGATGAGGTAGCCCGTCTTCGGAGTTCCGGTAGGCACCGGGGTTTGTTCGACAGGTGGGATGGCGGTGCAGACGCCAACGGCGAAGACGTTACGGTATTTCGGGTTGCGTTGATGTTTGTCGATGAGGATAAAGCCGCGCGGATTGGTCAGTCCCTCGATCCATTTGCCATCATCAGTTCGGAAACAGTCGACGCCACGGAACGCGGGCAGGAACATCGAGAATTTCGAAGGGAGCTTGTGCGTGCGCTTGACGCTGCCATCCTCATTGACCTCAGTCGCCTCGACGCTATCGGCGTTGATCCGGTCGATCTTGCAATTGGTGATCCATGTGATGTCCCGATCCCGCATGATCGATTCGAGCATGCCTTTGGTGTCGCCGACGCCTCCCAATCCCAGGTGCCCGATGTAAGGCTCCGAGGTCACGAAGGTCATGGGCGCTTTGTGCCGAATCTTGCGCTTGCGCAGGTCAGTGACGGCGCAAAGCGCGTATTCGTAAGCCGGTCCGAAGCAGGAGGCGCCCTGAACGGCGCCGACAACCATGGGACCGGGGTCGTCGCAGAAGGCCTCCCATTGTTTCGAGGCGCCATCGGCGTGATCGACGTGGCAGATCGATTGGCTGAAGCCTTGTGGCCCAAGGCCTTCAACCTCGTCAAAGGCGAGTTTCGGACCGGTCGCAATGACGAGATAATCATAATCGAGCGAGGTTCCATCGCCTAAATGGATCTTGTTCTCATCGGGAACGACGCGTTTTGCGCCGGCGGAGGAAAAGGCGATGCGCTTTTTTGCGAAGATGTCGGGCAACGCGATCTTGATATCTTTCGGCCGCCTCCACCCGATGGCCACCCAAGGATTCGACGGGACGAAATGGAAATAGTCCGTATCGGACACGACCGTGATGTCAGCTGAGCGTCCGAGCATGTCACGCAACTCGAACGCCATTGGAATTCCTCCGATCCCGGCGCCGATGACAACGATCTTCGGCATAGTGCTTTCCTCTCCTGTTTTTTTGGTGGTTTTGCTTCTAAGGCGTGGTTTTGTGCGACCGAGCCTGTAGCTCGATCGCGTAGCCGGATTCATTCGAATGCGCACCCCGGCCTGAAGCCGAGGCGTTTAAGCAACATCGCAACCGGACAGAAGCCGGTAAACGCCGCCTGCAGAAGATTAAGGCCTACGAAGGCGGTGAGCAGCAGCCAGTACGGGCTGCGCCATTGCGAAAGCGCAAGGCTCAACAGGATTATCGTTCCGGCGAAGGCCGTGACTGCGCGGTCGATACACATGGGTTCAGCTTTCTTTTGGTCTTGCTTCTCAGCTCTTGCTCTTCGGCGCGCAAAACAGGTCGTAGAGGAGCGCGATAACCTGGCTGGCCTCGTTGCTTGCGAGAGAATAGTAGATTGTCTGAGACTCCCGCCGCGTCTTGACGAGTTCGTCCTCGCGCAGCCGGGCGAGATGTTGCGACAATGCGGACTGGCTCAGTCCGATTGTCTCTTGGAGAACGCCGACCGACTGCTCGCCTTTGTGCAATTCGCACAAAATCATCAACCGATGGCGGTTCGCCATCGCCTTGAGGAAAGCCTCTGCTTTGTCGGCCCGCGCTGCAAGTTCGATTAATTTCATACTTGCTAAATTAGAATAATCTGATGTATGTGTCAAGCGTGCTTTTTACGGGTTCCCATCATGCGCCTCATCCTGCTTCTTCTCTCGACCGCCATCTTCGCCTTTCAGGCACGCGCCGGCGAGTTTAGCGTTCATTCGAGCGAAGTCGACGACCGCAAGGCGGTGATCGCCACCGTCGAGCCTGTCCACCTGCTCGTTGCGCGCGCGCGCATCGGCGGCACGATCATCCGGGTCAAGGTGAAGGAAGGCGATCGGATCGAGGCGGGAGCCGAGGTCGCGACGGTCGTCGACGAAAAGCTCGCGTTGCAGGTGCAGGCCCTCGACTCGCGCATCAGGTCGCAGCAGGCGCAGCGCGATCAGGCGAAGATCGATTTCGACAGAGCGCAGGAGTTGATGCGCCGCGGCGTCAGCTCCCAGATGCAGCTCGATAAGGCGCGGACGGCGCTCGACGTCGCCGAGCGGACCGCCGCGGCCATGCGCGCCGACCGCGAGGTCATTATGCAGCAAGCGGCCGAAGGCGCGGTGTTGGCGCCTGGGGCCGGGCGCGTGCTGACCGTGCCTGTATCGGAGGGGAGGGTCGTCCTCCCCGGCGAGACGATCGCGACGCTCGCCGAAGACAACTACATCCTGCGGCTTGCTTTGCCGGAAAGGCACGCGCGCTTCATGCGGGCCGGCGACCAGGTGCTGATCGGCGCGCGGGGCGGTCAAATGGAAGCCGAGGAGACCATGCGACGGGGCAAGGTGCGCCTTGTCTATCCGGAGATCCAGGGCGGCCGGGTGATCGCTGATGTGGATGTGGAGGAGCTTGGAAACTACTTCGTCGGCGAGCGGACGCGGGTCTACGTGGCGACGGGCAAGCGCGACACGATCGTAATACCTGCGGATTACGTCTACCGGCGCGCCGGCGTGAATTTTGTCCGCCTCAAGGACGGAACGGAGGTCGTTGTCCAGCCGGGCGAGGCGAGGCCGGACGGAGTCGAGATCCTCTCAGGCCTCACTGACGGCGATGTGGTGGCGCGCCCATGAAGGCTGGCATATCTGGCGCGCTCGCTCGGGCCTTCATCACCTCGCCGCTGACGCCGCTGCTGCTTCTCGCCGCACTCATCGTGGGCGGCATTGCGCTCGTCTCCTTGCCGCGCGAAGAGGATCCTCAGATCAGCGTGCCCATGGTCGATATTATCGTCGCCGCCAACGGCTACAAGGCCGACGAGGCGGTCGAACTCGTCACCAGGCCCTTGGAGGACATCGTCAAAGGCATCAACGGCGTCGAGCACGTCTATTCACAGACTCAAGACGACAGAGTCGCCGTCACCGCTCGTTTCTTCGTTGGCACAGATGAGGATACGGCGGTGACGCGCATCCATGAAAAGATCCGCGCCAATATCACCGGGTTGCCGAAAGGCATCCCCGAGCCGCTGATCGTCGGTCGCGGCATTGACGACGTAGCGACCGTCGTCCTCACGCTTGCAGCCAAACCGGAGCGTTCCGACCGTTGGTCCGACAACGGCCTGTACCAGATCGCTGAGGAGCTGCAACACGATCTCACCAAGGTCGAGAACGTCGGCGCGAGCTATGTCGTCGGCGGCAGCCCGAACCAGATCCGCGTCGAGCCGGATACGGAGCGGCTGTCGCTCTACGGCATGACCCTCGCGCAGCTCACCGACAAGCTGACCAACGCCAACCGCTCGTTCCTCATTGGCAATATGCGGGATAAGGACCGCACGATCCCTGTGGTCGCCGGCCAGACGCTGCAGGGCGTTCCCGATATAGGCCTCCTGCTCCTGACCTCGCGCGATGGCCGGCCCGTCTACGTCAAGGATGTGGCCGACGTCCGCGCCGGCTCGGCCGAACTCGACCGGCGCGCCTGGACGATGACGCCCAATGCAAGCGGCGGGCTCGACAAGCGGCTAACGGTCAGCATCGCCATTTCCAAACGCAAGGGCGCCAATGCGGTCGTCGTCGCGCGCGACATCCTCGCTCGGTTGAATATCGTGAAGGGCCGGATCGTCCCGGAGGACATCGACGTCACGGTGTCGCGGAACTACGGCGAGACGGCGAGCGAGAAGGCGGACGAGCTTCTCTTCCATCTTGCGCTCGCCACCATCTCCATCGTGGCCCTTATCACGCTTGCGATCGGCTGGCGCGAAGGAGTCGTTGTTTTCGTCATCATCCCGACGACAATTCTGCTCACGCTGTTCGCCTCATGGCTGATGGGCTACACGATCAACCGCGTCAGCCTTTTCGCGTTGATTTTCTCGATCGGCATTCTCGTCGACGACGCCATCGTGGTGGTCGAGAACATCGTCCGGCACTGGCATATGCGCGGCAAACGCGATCTCGTCGAGACTGCAATCGAGGCCGTCTCGGAGGTCGGCAACCCGACCATCGTCGCAACTCTGACTATCGTGGCGGCGCTCCTTCCGATGCTGTTCGTGAGCGGGCTGATGGGTCCGTATATGAGCCCCATCCCCGCGAACGCCTCCATGGCGATGCTTTTTTCATATTTCGTCGCCATGACGATCACGCCTTGGCTACTTCTGAAAATCGCGCGTAGACGATTCGAAGCCGCGGACGGCGCGGATGACGGCCATCACGACGTAGGAGCAATGGGCCGCTTCTACGCACGCGTTGCGTGGCCGCTGCTCACCGGCCGCATTCGTTCGAAAGTCTTCCTCTTGACGATCGGCGCCGCCACACTCGGTTCGCTCGCGCTCTTTGCCACTAAGGATGTGCGCGTAAAGCTCCTTCCCTTTGACAACAAATCGGAAGTCCAGGTCGTCGTAGATCTGGCGCGTGGCGTCTCGCTGGAAAAAACGGATCGTGTGCTCACAGCCATTGCCGATCGCTTGAAGGACCTCCCCGAGCTCACTTCGATGCAAGCCTATGTGGGAACGGCGGCGCCCTTCAACTTCAATGGACTCGTGCGCCATTACTATCTTCGCGAGAACCCGGAACAGGGCGACCTCTCAGTCAATCTCGTCCCCAAGGGCGAACGCGCGCGCGCGAGCCACGCTATCGCGCTCGAAATCCGCAAACGCCTCGAAGGGTTGCCGCTGCCTCCGCACTCGTCCATCAAGGTGGTGGAGGTTCCGCCGGGGCCGCCGGTCCTATCGACTCTGCTCGCCGAAATCTACGGGCCAGATGCGCAGGCGCGGCGCGATCTTGCCGCAAATGTTCGGAAGGCTTTTGAGGCGATCGACTTCGTCGTGGACGTCGACGACAGCTTCGGCGTACACGCCGATCGGCTGCGGTTCTCGATCGACCAGGAAGCGCTCGAATACCACGGCGTCGAAGAACAGGCGGTCTATGACACGCTCGGCGCAATCCTTGGCGGGGTCAAGATCGGTTATTCACAGCGCGGAAGCGGGCTTAAGCCGATCGACATTACAGTGGCCCTGTCGAAGTCCTCGCTTACGCCTGGGGAGCGTCTGCTCTCGACGCCGCTGCCCGCCGGCGGCACGCCCCGGCAGGGCGCCAATGTCGAGCTCGGCGACGTGGTGCGCGTGAACCACGAGCCGGCGTCCTACCCGATTTTCCGGCACAACGGACGTTTCGCGGAAATGGTCAGCGCCGAGGCAGCGGGCCGCTTCGAGGCGCCGGTCTATGGCATGCTGGCCGTCGAGGACTCGCTGAAGTCCATCGACTGGGGGGCAGCCGGGCCGCCGACGGTCAAATACCACGGCCAGCCGGTCGACGATACGAAGCGGACGCTGCTTTGGGACGGGGAATGGGAGGTTACTTATGTGACCTTCCGCGACATGGGGGGCGCCTTCATGGTGGCGATCCTCGGCATCTATTTGCTTGTGGTCGCCCAGTTCGGCTCGTTCAAGCTGCCGCTCGTCATTCTCGTGCCTGTGCCGCTGACGCTTATCGGCATCGTGTTCGGTCACTGGGTGCTGAACGCAGCCTTCACGGCGACGTCTCTGATCGGCTTCATAGCGCTCGCTGGCATCATCGTGCGCAACTCGATCCTGCTGGTCGACTTCATCCGCCACCGCCGCGCCGAGGGGGTGACGCTTCGCCGCGCGCTCATCGACGCCGGCGCGATTCGCTTCAAGCCGATCTTCCTCACCGCGGCGGCGGCCATGATCGGCGCGGCCTTCATCCTGACGGACCCAATTTTCCAGGGCCTCGCCATCTCTCTCGTCTTCGGACTCGCCTCGTCGACCGCCCTGACGGTGCTCGTCATCCCGGCGATTTACATCTGGCTCCGGGACGATGGAATGGGCTTCGACGACGAAGCGGCGGCGCAAGGAAGCCAACTTTCAACCAAGGAGACGCATCCATGACAACGAACTGGCCCGAACTCACGGCGGAGCTTTCAGCCGATCTCAGGACCTTGCGCGGCGGCGCCCCCGTCGTGATGAAGGCTTTCTCCGCGATCGCTCAAGCCGCTCTGGCGCCAAAGGCGCTGGACGCCAAGACGAAGGAATTGCTCGCGCTTGGCATCTCTGTGGCGGTGCGCTGCGACGACTGCATCGCCTTCCATATCAAGGCGGCCGTCGCGCAAGGCGCGACGCGCGACGAAGTGCTTGAGACGCTCAGCATGGCGATCTACATGGGCGCCGGTCCTTCGGTGATGTATGCGAGCCATGCGCTCGGCGCCTTCGACCAGTTCGCAGCAGGCAAGGACGCCGCAGAATAGGACCTTCGACCAAAGCTGCTCTGGCGCGGAGGTTAAGCAGGCCATGAAATTCTATCTCAATCGGACTGTCACGGGCAATTTCGACGAAGTGATCAGCCGCGTCGCCGAGGCGCTCAAAGCCGAAGGCTTTGGCCTCCTCACCGATATAGACGTGCGCGAAACAATGAAGGCGAAAATCGACGTGGAGTTCAGACCCTACCGGATTCTCGGCGCTTGCAATCCCTCGCTGGCGCATCAAGCGCTCTATGCGGAGGATAAGATTGGAACAATGCTGCCGTGTAACGTCATTGTGCAGCAGCATGAAAATGGCGACGTCGAAGTCGCCGCGATCGATCTCGCCGCGTCGATGGCGAGCATAGACAATCCGGCCTTGATCGAAATTGCCGCACGCGTCCGTCAAAAACTTGAGCGTGTTGTTTTTGGCCTTTGAAGGACCAAGGGCCAAATCAATGATTCTTTTGCTTTGCCGCCATGGGCGGATGCGCGGGACCAAATCCGTGGATGCGTAGCGCGCCTAAAACAGCGATCGGTCAAATCCTTTTGGGCTGGCCCGGCATCCGTTCCGCCGCGCAAATTAATCAAAAATACCGATTGATATAATAACATCAATTCATTGGACGGATGAATCACTCCGCGCGCAGATTGAACCGCAAAGCACGGCGCGCTGAGGCCGCCAGGCTCTCGTATATCCCAATCGATCACACTCGCCGGAGATCACCATCATGACAATGGATGCAGTTCCAGCCGCACCGGATCCATCGATGTCGGGAGGACCTGCGCGAGTCGTGCATTCACACCGCGGCTACGCGACCGGGATTTTGCCGGGCTTGTTCTTGACTGGTCTGATCGCTGGCCTGGCATTCGCCCTTCACGAAATACCGGGCGTCTCAACCTTCAGCCCAATGATTCTGGCAATCATCATGGGGATCGCCTGCCACAATATCTTGGGCACGCCGCGCCGCGCCAAGGCGGGCGTAACCTTCACCCTGAAGAGGGTCCTGCGCTTGGCGATTATTCTGCTTGGACTTCAATTGACGGCAAGCCAGGTGGCGGAGGTCGGCGGCGTGGGGATCGTCATCATCGTGGCGACATTGATCGCAACCTTCCTCTTTACGAAATGGCTGGGCCACATCATCGGCGTCGAGCGCAAGCTCGCCGAGCTTATCGGTGCCGGCACCTCAATCTGCGGGGCCTCTGCGGTGATCGCGACTAACACGGTAACCGAGGCGCATGATGAAGACGTAGCTTATGCCGTCGCCTGCGTCACGGTGTTTGGTTCGATCTCGATGTTCCTCTATCCCGTGCTATCAACGCCTCTCCACCTCGGTCCGCACGCCTATGGATTGTGGGCTGGCGCCTCGATCCACGAGATCGCTCAGGTGATCGCGGCGGCCTTCCAGGACGGCAGGCAAGCTGGCGAGTTCGGCACGATCGCCAAGCTCAGCCGCGTCATGATGCTGGCGCCAATGGTCATCGCGTTGGACTTCTACACTGCGCGGCGCCGAGTGGCGCACGCTCACGGGCATCTTCGGCGCAGGCCGCCAATGCCGTGGTTCGTGCTTGGTTTCATAGCTTTTGTCGCTGTCAATAGCGCGATCGCAATTCCGGGGTCGACGAAAGCTTGGATCGTCCAGGTCACGGCCTTCCTTCTGTCGGCGTCATTGGCCGCGATGGGGCTCGAAACCGACATTCGCAAGCTTAAGGCCAAGGGAGTGAGACCGCTGCTTCTTGGCGCGGCGTCCTGGCTGTTCATTTCCGCGCTTAGCTTGCTGTTGATCAAGCTCGCCGGTTAGAGCATATGTTCAAGCGAAGTGGATCCCAGTTCGCGTTTAGGAAAATGCAAACAACCAAAACGCCAAGACATATTCATGTCTCAGGCTGAAACAGAAAATGCTCCAAAGGAGTTGTTGTGACGCTCGAACAACTTCGCGTGTTCATTGCGGTCGCCGAGCGCGAACACATGACGCGCGCCGCTGATGCGCTGGGCCTCACCCAATCAGCGGCGAGCGCCGCCGTCGCGGCGCTCGAAGGCGCCTATTCCACACCCTTGTTTCACCGGATCGGCCGTGGCATTGAGTTGACTGACGCCGGCCGGCTGTTCCTGGACGAGGCGCGAGCCGTTGTTGCGCGCGCTTCCGCCGCGGAATTGGCGCTGGCGGAGCTCGGTGGGCTAAAGCGCGGCCTGCTGACCTTAGGGGCAAGCCAGACGATTGCAAGTTATTGGTTGCCTCAGCGCCTTGTCGCTTTCCGTCGGGCATATCCGGGGATCGAGATAAGGCTCGCCATCGGCAATACAGCGGAGGTCGCCAAGGGCGTTGCGGCGGGCGACGCCGAGATCGGCCTCGTAGAGGGCGTGGTGGACGAGCCCGTGTTGTCATCTAAAGAGATTGCATCCGACAGCCTCGTTTTGGTTGTCGCCCCGGATCATCCCTGGGCCGACTGCCAAAGCCTCGGCCCAGGCGACTTGACGCAATCGGATTGGGTGCTACGCGAGCCGGGTTCCGGGACCCGCTCCGTCTTCGAAACGGCGCTTGGCGAGATGGGCGTCGCGCCGCATCTTCTCAAAACCGTGCTTGAGCTGCCTTCCAACGAGGCGGTCCGCGCAGCCGTTGAGGCGAGCGCCGGCGCGACCGCTATTTCGGAGCTCGTCGTTACGCCAAGCCTGCGTTCGGGCGCGCTAAGCCGGGTCAGTTTTGTACTACCGAAGCGGCCCTTCTTTCTCCTGCGTCACCGCGGACGCTATCGAAGTAAGGCGGCAGAAGCGCTGGTTTCCGCATTTAATCAGGATTCGTCCGACGCCGAATCTCGCGCCAATGGTCCAAACCGGTGACTGCTTCGGGCGTTCGCTGCGGCCGTTGACGGGCTGCGCTGACCTCCGCTTCTATTGAGACGATCACTACGCGCCGAGTCCAGGCGACAGCATAAAGATATTGCCGATCAAGCAGTAGAGGACGCAGTTGAGTGGCCGCGTGGACCACTCGCCTTTACAACATTACCCGTTACATCATTCCCATAGGACCCTTCATGATCTCATTGGCGGTCTTTTTCTGCTCGTGGCTCAGAACCGAGTAAAGAGCCTCCACAGCCGCCTTTGTCGCGCGCATGGAATCGAGGCGCATCGTCATATGCTGCTCCATCATATTGAGCCGCTCAGGCAGGTCGGCGGACATCATGGCGCCGCCATGCTCTTTCATCATCGCGCAATGCTGGGCCATTTTTTGGGCGGCGGCGCGCACAGCATCGGCGTATGCATTCCATTGAGGGGTCTGTGCCTCCGTAATCTTTAGCTCGGCTTTGAGATAGGCGAGCCGGCCGTCGACGTGCTGCCCCATGTGACACATCGCTCCTGCGCCCATCATCTCTTCATGGCCCATCTGCATGCCGCCGCCCTGCATCATCTCGGGCATCTCCTGCTGGGCGTGGGCCGCGAGGCTCCCGCTCGCAACGACCAAAACCGTGGCGGCCGCCGCCATCCGCACCCGTCCTAGCGTGATCTCGCTCCGACTCATTGCAACCTCCGCAGATTTAAGCCCCCTACGATCATTGGGGGACGAATGGCGCTGACAAAGACCCAGCGATTTTATGCATTGCTCTCCCATCTCCATTAGGAGACGACGTAGCGCCAAGATCCGACCTTCCGAGTCCCGGGATCGCGTGGACTGCAATTGAGTCCGTATCTCGAATGCAGGCCGCATGAGTTGACTCATGTCAAGGTTACAATATTGGCCACGGTTGAATTCCACATGGCCCCAACATCGCCAAGCCAACGGACGATGAGCGCTCTCGCCACGTCGCATTATCACTGCGTTCAAAAATGGCCAATTGTGAGCGGCGCTCACAAGCATCGATTGGCAACTCGCGCTATGACGCTCGCATCGCAATATAGAGCATACATAGGCCGCTGGCAGGATGACAATGCCGCCGTTAAAAACGGTTAGATCGAGGACGATCCGAAACATGGACATTGCTCGTCACTCTCGGCATCGGCGACGCCTACAAGCTCTTGCTGCATTTTGATGGCGCGATTACGTAGTTTCAATCTCCAAAAAAGTCAGCATGTTGGATGTTAAGGTCAGCGATCTTGAAAAAACCTATTGATCCGCCGCAAACGACCACCGGTCACATTGCAGGCAATCCAAGCAAGGCGGGGTTTGCAAGAAACCCACCGTCGCTATGGCGCGGACGTGCAGTCTTGCCTAGAGACTCTCTATCCATGGCGCGAGGCTGCGTTCGGAAATTCAAATATAAAAACATTTAATAAATTTTATTTCATGAAATAATTTTCATTCTAGACGAGGTCGAAATTTGGGATTTCAAGCGCGATCCCATTGGCTAATCACAGCGGGAATAAATGGCAGACATCGTGAGGTTTTTTCCCGCTTCATAGCCGCAAAATATCCGGCTACATCAACGCGACAGCGTCGGCAACGCAGATGCAAAGGGCAATCGCTGCGCCCTTTATCGAGCGTGACGGCAATGTCACACCGACAAAGCGAAAAGCCGGTAAGCAATAAAACCGTTTTACTTAACACCTTCTGAAGCTAATCTACGATCGTGAACAAGGTGCAGTCCGATCGCGGATTTGGATCAAACGTGATTGGCGGGCAGCTGTTTTCAATCCAGGCGCGAGGATCTGGAATGTTTGGAGAATTCGATGGCTGCGCCCGCGCTCTAGCGTGCGTCTCCGTTGCGGCGCCAAGCAGACCGATCCTGATTGGGTCTTTACAACGGAAGTTTGAAATGAGGCTCTTCAAGGGCTTGCTCCTGGGATCGGCCGCAGCCCTGGCGAGCGTGGTCGGCGCCAAGGCGGCCGATCTGCCAGCGTATCAATCCGCGCCGATCGAATATGTCCGCATATGCGACGCCTATGGCTCCGGCTTCTTCTATATTCCCGGCACGGAGACCTGCCTGAAAATTGGCGGCCTGGTGCTCGCCGAGACTCGCGCTTTCAATCCAAGTTACAGCATTGGCCCGAGCGGCGGCAGCACTTTCTACGGCAACGGCATTTCGCCTTACCGCACCGCTGTGACAGGTGGGCTGCCGGTCGGCTTCGGCTATGTTCCGTCGATCAGCCAATATACCAATGCGCGTTCGCGCGACGCCTATTCCTTCGGGGCGCTGGGCCGCGTCGAGCTTGACGCCAGGACGCAATCGCCCTGGGGCGCGGTGCGGACCTTCCTGCGCGTCGACTCCTATTACGGCTCCGGCGGCAATGCCGCGACCGGCGCCCTCAACGGCCTCGGCGGCGGCACGATCAATACGACGGCCGGATCGACCGTTCAGCGCGACACGACGATCATCAACAAAGCGTTCATCCAATTCGCCGGCTTGACCGCGGGCTACGCCCAATCGATGTTCGACTTCTACGCCGACGCATACAACTACAATAGCTTGCGCGGCTCGAACGCGACCGTCTCCTTGCTGGCTTACACCGCGACCTTCGGCAATGGCTTCTCGGCGACGCTCTCGCTGGAGGACCAGTCTTCGCGGCGCGCCTTTATCGGCAGCACCTTGGCCACGCCGGCGGCCACAGCCGTCAACGATGACGGCCTTTACGGGGTCTCGTCCTTGCAGGCGAACCCGGCTGGCGCGCGCGTGCCCGAAATCGTCGGCAATCTGCGGCTCGACCAGCCCTGGGGCGCCGTCCAGCTGTCCGCCGCCGCGCATCAGGTCGCCGCCAGCCTTTACGGATCCGGCGCGCTCGCCACGGGAGCGACCTCCTATGCTTTCCCGGCCTTGACCACCAATTCCTACGGCTTTGCAGTTCAGGGCGGCATCCAGTTTGACATGGATTATCTCTCGCCGGGCGATAAGCTCTGGCTTCAGGCCGCTTATGAAAGAGGGGCCTTTGGCTATATCGCCGGCAATAATCTTGGGTTCAACTATGAATCGGGCGTCAACGCGAACCGCTATGCCGGCTCCGGGTTCACGTTCATGGATTATTCCTATGGCTGGAATCCTCAGCCAGGTTCCGACTGCGTGTTTACAAGCTTTGGTCCTTCGCTTGCCGCGCTCGGCTCTGGAGGGGTCTCCTGTCAGCAGACGTCGGGCTGGGACTTCACCGGCGCCTACAAGCATTACTGGCTGCCGATCCTGGCCTCTGCGGTCTATGGCTCCTATCTGCAGTACAATAATCCGCAAGGCGCGCTTAATGGTTTCGGCGGCGCGGTCGGCGTCTCCAACCTCAAGGAGGCGCGCGCCGGCGCCAACCTCGTCTGGACCCCGATCAGGGGCTTCGATATCGGGGCCGAGTTCATGTATGTGCATTTGACCGAATCGCGGCCGGTTGGCCTCGCGACGGACGCGCAGCTCAATGCCGTTGGCCTGCCGGCATTTCAAGCCAATCAAAACCAATACGAAGGACGCATTCGCGTTCAGCGCGCGTTCTAAACTCTTCTGCGCCTCGGGCTGCCTAGGTGGCCGATCTGCGCCCTGCGAGCGGCCGGCTCTCTTTCACGCTCCGCGTTCAATGCGGTAATCGCTCGTTTTTTCACTAAATCGGAACGCCTCGTGGACGGACAGGAATCCGCCGAGGCGATGGATTAACCTCTCAACCAAAACCCGCCATCGGGCGGCGGCTTGCCAGTTGTTCGATCCATTGTCCTCTGAACGCAGTCATCGCCGACGCTTGTGAAATGGCGTGACCACGCGGCAAAAGCGGGATGGCCTGAAAACGCCGCGAAGGTGCTGTATCGCTGCATGCCAGGTATCGCTCTTCCAAACCGTCGACTTCCAAATGCTTATTGACTGCGCCACACGTCCACATCCCCTGACCCATAGCGCTCCAACCTATCTGCTTCGCAAGGATGCATGAATTCTTCTTAAATGCAGGTTTAATACGCCGCCATCTATATAATAATGTATATCTTGACTTCATAAAGCTAAGTTCATGAAACAAGTTTTATAAAATAAATTTTATAAGTTTTTGATACGCGCGGCTATAGTTATATTGTAGGTCTAAATTTATGTCTGGTGATCCGGGGTGCGGCGATCGTGTGTGACTGATCGGCCACATGGGTTCTAAATAGGCTTAGCTTGGGAAACGGTTGGTTGTGAGCGCCGATGTATTCCACTAGCTAAAGTATAGGTCTGCAGCGAGGCGTTGAGCAACAGTTATGTGTAATAAAACTGTCGCATAACTAGATGCTTGCGATACTCTACTAGTCGCGACCGATATGAAGGGGAGCCACCCATGACACTACGACATAACAAAACAGCCCTGATGGCGACTGCCATGGGCGCTTTGCTCATTTTCCCTGGCGCTGCTCGGGCGGACGATACAACCGAAGAAATTCGCCTGCTCAAGGCCCAGCTGAAGAAGCTCGAAGAGAAGGTCAATGAGCAGGCGCGTAAGCAGAAAGAGACCCAGGTTCAGATCCGCAATGTTGCGGCCCAACCCGCGCCGCCGGCCCCGCCGCCGGGGTCGCCTTACGGAGGGCCGCCGATCGGAGTTGGGCTGGGCCCGCTTGGCGGAGCCCCGCAGCAGGGCCTCACGGCGACCGAGTCGAGCATCCGCGGCCTACCGGTGGCGGGCTCTCCAAGCCTCTACATAAATGGCGTCAGCATCACGCCTGGCGGGTTCCTGGCGCTGGAAAGCGTTTTCCGCACCCGCTTCATCGGCGCGGATATCGGCACGCCGTATCAAAACATTCCTTTCTACAACACCCGCTCGGGCTATGCTAACGAGTTCCGGTTTAGCGCCCGCCAGAGCCGCGTTTCGCTGCTTGTGCAAGGCGACGCGACGCCGACGACGCATTTGGCCGGCTATGCCGAGCTCGACTTCCTCGGCGCCGCTCAAACCGCGAATTCAAACGAAAGCAACTCGTACAATCCTCGCATTCGGCACATCTACGCGACCGTCGATGACGATTATTGGGGCGCGCATCTTCTCGCCGGTCAGAACTGGTCCTTGCTGACGATGAACAGCAAAGGAATCATGCCGCGCAAAGAGGACATTCCTCTGACGATCGATGCGCAATACGTGCCAGGTTTCGCCTGGGCCCGCCAGCCGCAGATCAGGCTTGTAAAGGACTTTGACCAAACATTCTGGGCTGGCCTCTCGGTAGAAAACCCCACGACGAACACTCCCGGCTGCGCCCCAACGATAGCCGGAGCTGTCGTGTCCGTGGGCTGTAGCCAGGGGATTTACGCCGGCGGCATACCGGCGGCGGGGGCAACGGGCGTCCTTCCTGCCTCGCTGGTCTACAACGTACCCGCTGGCGTTGGCGGGTCCCTGTTCAACTCGGGCAATTCGCTGTCTCTCAATCACTTCCCGGATGTTATAGGCAAGCTCGCCTGGGATCCTAACCTCGGTGATCGCACCATTCATATGGAAGCCTTCGGCCTGTTTCGCGACTTTTATAGCCAAGTCAATAACAGCAACCAGGATGTCGCCGGCGGCGGCTTTGGCGGCTCGATCCTGGTGCCTGTGCTGCCGAAGACGCTTGACCTTCAGTTCTCCGGCATGACCGGCCGCGGCATCGGGCGCTACGGCAGCGCGCAGCTTCCCGACGTGACCTTCAATTGGAACGGCACGATCTCGCCCCTCCAAGAAACAATGCTGCTCGGCGGCTTGATCTGGCATGCGCTGCCGCAGCTCGATTTCTACACCTACGCCGGCGAGGAATTCCAGAAAGCAAGTTACTCCACGCTGGTGAGCACCACAGGGATTGCGTCCGCCTATGGCAATGGCAATCCTCTTTACTCAAATATGGGATGTTCAGGCGAAGCCCCCACCACCACCGCCGCCACGCCTTATTGCAGTGGCAATATCAAATTAATCCGGCAAATCACGGCCGGCTTCTGGGACAAGCTTTATGACGGTCCCTTCGGCAGTCTGCGGGCGGGCGTCCAATATTCCTACACGCAGAAATATTCCTTCGCAGGCGTGGGCGGTGCGGCCAAGACCGAGGACAGCGCGTTCTTGACCAGCCTTCGCTACTATCCATTTTAGGACGATGGCCGGACCAAGCGGCCATCGGAAATTAGGGAACCAAGGAAGTGTCAGCCGTCGGGTCTCCTGAACATGCGCGTCTTGTTCTCATCGAAGATGAGGCAAGGATGGCGTGGGAGATCGCGGCGGAATTGGAGAGCCTCGGCTACCTCGTGCGCGTCGCCGCGACCGAGGGGGCGGGGCTCGAAGCTCTTCGCTCCGAACCCGCCGAGCTTCTGATCCTCGATCGCATGCTTTCGGGCGTGGACAGCTTGTCCATGATCGAGACGCTGCGAAGCGAAGGCGTCCAGATTCCGGTGCTCGTGGTCAGCGCTCTCGCCGCCGTCGACGAACGGATCCGTGGGCTGAAGGCCGGCGGCGACGACTATCTCGCCAAGCCATTCGCCATGGGAGAGCTCGCGGCGCGCGTCGAAGCCCTGTTGCGGCGATCGAGCGAGGCCCGAGCCACGATCTTGCGCGTCGGGTCGATCGAGATAGATCTGATTGAGCGCACCGCATCTCGAGGGCAACGCGTTCTCGACCTGTTGCCAGCGGAGTTCAAACTACTGGAATATCTCATGCGCCATGCCGGCCAGACGGTCACGCGGACGATGCTTCTCGAGGACGTCTGGCACTGTCGCTTTGCTCCACAAACGAATTTGATCGATGTGCATATTGGCAAATTGCGACGCAAAGTGGACGGGCCTGGCGATCCCCCGCTGATACGCAGCATACGCCGCTCTGGCTTCGTCCTTAATGTGGATAATTGAGCTTTTTAGAAGCGCGACATTCCGTCTGGCTGTCCTGTTCGCGCTTGCCGTGACGGCCGCGACTTCCGTGATCTTCCTGTTCATCTACTGGCAGGTTGCAAGTTTCGACGTCAAGCGGGTGGACGTGCGGCTGGTTGACGAGGTCGCCAAAGCCGTCAGCGATCCCGAAGACCAGATTAGGCGCGAGCTCGAGTTGCGGCTGACCGGCGATTTGCGGCGGCTTGATTACGCCGCGCTTTTCGACAAAGATGGCAGGCTTGTTTACGGCAACATCTCCGTCTTGCCAGAGGGCCTGCCCATCGACGGCGCTGCGCATGCGGTGGAAGCTCTGCCTGTCGGAGTCAGGGATGGCGCAACGGAGCCCGCCATAATGGTCGCCGGACGGCGACCGGACGGTGGCGTCGTGCTGATCGGCCGCAGCCTCTACGAAGTTTACGCTTTACGGCAGCTCGTTGTTGAAGCGCTATTGCTCGGCATAGCGCCGACCATCGTGTTGGCGCTTATTACCGGAGTAATATTCAGCCTGCGCAGCGCGCGCCGCCTTAAGGCCATCAACCAGACGATCATGCGAATCATGCAGGGCGATATGAACGAGCGGCTGCCCACCCGCGGCAGGATGGATGACCTCAACTATGTTGCAAGCGCCGTCAATCTCATGCTCGACGAGATTGTCCGGCTCCTTGGCCAGATCAAGAGCGTGGGCGACAATATAGCCCATGATTTGCGCACGCCGCTTGCGATCATGCGGGCCCAGCTGGAACGCGGCCTTGTCGGACATTCTGAACAGGGGTTGCGTATGGCCGCGCAACGTGCGCTGATCGAGCTCGACCGCGCGCTCACCACAGTGACGGCGCTTTTACGAATCTCCGAGATCGAATTCGGACGCCGGCGCAGCGAATTCGTGCGCATCGATCTCGCAGATGTTTGCGCAAACGCGTTCGAGCTCTATGAGCCTTTGGCCGAGGCCAAATCGATCACGTTCACTCTGGAGGCCCCGGCGCCGCTCCCCTATCTCGGGGATTTTGACCTCCTTGTCGAAGCGGTCGCCAATCTCATCGATAACGCCATCAAATTCACGCCGAGAGGGGGTGCTGTTTGCGTCGCCGCGAAAGCAATGGCAGGTCGGCCCATCATTCGCGTTTCGGACACCGGACCCGGAGTCGCTCCGAACGAACGAAGCGACATTTTCAAACGGTTCTACCGCTCTGAGAAATTCAGCCACATCCCCGGCACAGGCCTCGGTTTGAGCATGGCGGCCACGATCGCCAATCTGCACGGACTCGATCTTCGCGTTGAAGACAATAAACCGGGCGCCGTTTTTGAGATCTCGCCTCGCCAGGCAGGCTAATCTTGATGTGTTGGATAGCCCTTGACCTGAGCATCCGTCCATATGTGACGATGCGGCGCCGGAATCGTCACGAAGAGAAGCATGTCTGTCAGGTTCATGTCGTCGATGCCGGTGAACAAGTCCGGCAGCCATCCGATCAGGCGACGCCGTCCGCGTCATGATTTGCCGTTGTGCAAACACAGGCTTAATGGCGAAGGGCGCCGTCTTGCGCGAAGGTCGATCGCATCGGATCGGACTTCGCGCGGTCG